>Ga0187871_10000494_pt1 | contig 37860 bp, 27 predicted proteins | sample June2016WEW_16_1_FD_132988 | JGI IMG/M metagenome (GOLD analysis project Ga0187871, IMG submission 132988) | Peatland microbial communities from SPRUCE experiment site at the Marcell Experimental Forest, Minnesota, USA - June2016WEW_16_10 | ecosystem: Environmental > Terrestrial > Soil >...
AATCAGGCGGGTGCGCTCTGGGACATCCAGACCAATGCCAATATCAACTGTGCCTGCTACGGCCCCGAGTTCTTCAACAACGCCGGCACCTTCCGCAAATCCATCAGTGCGGGCACCGCCACCGTCAACGTCAACTTCACCAATACCGCCACGATCAATGTACAGGCGGGTATCCTCAGTTTCAATGGGGGTTTTACCACGACTGGCGGTACGCTGGCTTTTGGCGTGAGCGGCTTGGCCAGCTTCGGGCAAATCAATGTCGTGGGCAGTGTGGCTCTCAACGGCACAGCCAATGTCAGCTGGCTTAACGGATTTGTACCGGCCGTCGGCAATTCGTTTGCCCTGCTGGACTACGGTTCGCAAAGCGGAACTTTTGCGAACATAACGTTTCCCCCTGGAACCCTGGGCCAGGGCATTTACGGCCCCACGGTTTTCAGTGTGACGGTTACAAACATCACCGCCCCGACCAACCTGCCCGTCTTCCTGTCCATAAAGCTGGTAAACACAAATATTGCCGTCATCTCCTGGCCGTCCTCGGCCACCGATTACACCTTGCAGATCAGTACCAACCTGTCCCCGGGGAGTTGGAGCAATATCACCAGCGGAATCACCACGGTCAGCACGAATGATGTGCTCAGCAATAATGTAAATGGCAAAGCCGGCTTTTTCCGGCTTCAGTCGCCGTGAAGGGCGGCACGGCGGGAAGCCTGTTGAACCTGTTCCCATTACTTGCCCGGCGCGAGGCACGGGCGGGAAGAAAGTGCATCATTTGCAAAACGATTGAAGTTTGCGGCGCTCCGCCGAGACGCGCCACGGTTCCTCCTCTTTCATTGCCCAAATTCGCCGTCCGCATAAACTGAGCGCGTGAAATCCAAAGGCGCGGTTTATCTTGTCGGCGCCGGACCGGGCGACGTGGGCCTGCTTACGTTGCGCGGCGCGGAACTGCTCCGGCGCGCCGATGTGGTGCTCTACGACGCGCTCGTGAACCCGGATTTGCTCCGGCTCGCGCCACCCGCCGCCGAACTCATCGCGCGCGGCAAAAACATGAAAATGCCGCAGGAGGAAATCATCGCCTTGCTCATCACGAAAGCGCGCGAAGGCAAGTGCGTCGTCCGGCTCAAAGGCGGTGATCCCTACATTTTCGGCCGGGGCGGCGAGGAGGTCGAGGCGCTGGCGGCGGCGAAAATTCCCTTTGAAGTCGTACCCGGCGTTTCGTCCATCGCGGCCGCGCCAAATTACGCCGGCATTCCCCTCACCCACCGCGAACATTGCTCCAGCTTCACGGTCTTTACCGGCCACAGCGACTCGGTCCCGCATCGCGGGACGGCCACGGCGTTGCGCTACGAGCAAATCGCCAAAATTCCCGGCACCAAGGTCGTGCTCATGGGCACCGACAATCTGGACGACTGGACGAAATCGCTCATCGCGCAGGGCCTGTCAGCCGAAACGCCGGTGGCCATCATCCAGTGGGGTACGCTGGGAAGACAAAAATCCGTGGCCGGCACGCTGGCCACGATTGCGGCGCTAGCGGCAAAAGAAAAAATTGTTCCGCCCGCACTCACCGTCGTCGGTGACGTGGTCAAGTTGCGGAAGAAGTTGAACTGGGCGGAGCGCCGCCCGTTGTCCGGAAAAAGGATGGTCGTGACGCGTCCCCCTGGGAGGGACGCCGTGTCGGCGTCCCAAAATTTCAGGAACGGCGGCACGCCGTCCCTCCCCCAACGGCTGGCGGAGTTGGGCGCAGACGTCCTCGAAGTGCCGACGATCAAAATCACGTCGCCGGACGACCGGCAGGGCATCATCGACGCGCTGCTGGAATTGAATTCCTATGAATGGCTGGTATTTACCAGCGCCAACGGCGTGACAGCGTTTTTTGACCTGTTCTTCAAGCGCTTTCACGACCTGCGCGACCTCGGTGGCGCGCGGATTGCCGCGGTCGGCCCGGCGACGGCGGCCAGGTTGCGCGAACTGCATTTGCAGGTGGATTTGACGCCGGAAGCGGCGACCGCGCAAAAGCTGGCCGAGGCGTTCGAGAAATACCAATCGGTCGAGAATGTGAAAATGTGCCTGCTGCGCGCCGAGGTGGCGAACCGCGAATTACCGGAGGCGTTGGAGGAATCGGGCGCCATCGTGGACGATATCGCCGTCTATAAAACCGTGGCCGAGACGGAGGACCGCGCCGGCATGGGTGAACGGTTGCTCGAATCGGGCGCGGACTGGATCACGTTTACGAGTGCCTCGACGGTGGAGCATTTCCACGCGCGCTTTGATTTGCCGAAGCTGCTGAAAAAATTTCCGCAAATGAAACTGGCGTCCATCGGCCCGGAAACCAGCAGGGCCATCCGCGCCTTGAAACTGGAGCCGGCGCTGGAGGCGAAGGAACACACCACGGATGGCTTGATTGCCGGATTATTGCGTTGTACCGGCGGTCGGTAACCCCACATCGTTTTGCACGCCGCCATCAAGTATTCCATTGTTCAGGTCGCTACAGAATTTCATTCGCATGTCTCCGTGGCTATTGGGTATTTTTGGCCGGGGGACGTGTTTTTATTGATTCAGGTTTTCAGTCAGACGCCGCAACAGGGATCAACCACGCAGATGAGACATTAATGAACACAGAAAAGGAAAACATTCCCAGTAAAGTCCCGGAAGTAACCCTGATCTTTTGGATTATAAAAATCCTTGCGACAACCCTCGGCGAGACAGGAGGTGATGCCGTTACCATGTCAATGAATCTCGGATATCTCGTGGGCACCGGTATCTTTGCCGTCATATTCCTGGTGGCCGTAGCCGCCCAGATTTCTGCCAGGAAATTTCATCCGCTGCTGTATTGGACAACCATTATTGCGACGACAACGGTGGGAACGACGCTGGCAGATTTCGCAGATCGTTCGCTCGGCATTGGTTACGCGGGTGGAACATCGATTTTGTTCACGTTATTGATGGCGTCCCTGTTCATTTGGTATCGCACCCTGGGTTCCGTGGCAGTGGATACTGTCAGCTCACCGAAATCCGAATTGTTCTACTGGTTCACGATCATGTTTTCCCAAACCCTCGGCACGGCTCTCGGTGATTGGACCGCAGATACCGCAGGCATCGGCTACGGTGGCGGCGTGGTCGTATTTGGCGCCATGCTGGGAGTCATTGCGGCGGCGTATTACTGGACAAAAATTTCACACACCGCGCTGTTCTGGGCGGCGTTCATCCTGACGCGGCCGCTGGGTGCGGTCGTCGGCGACTTCCTGGACAAGCCAACCAGTCATGGCGGCCTGGCATTGAGTCGCTATTCAGCATCTGCGACACTACTCGTGTTGATAGTGTCCTTTATTTTCATCTTTTCCCATAGGCCAGCCAGACGAACACATTGACGGGAGCGAACGCCTGACAAGTTGCCCGCGCGGACGGACCCGCCGGCTAATTTTCCATTCCATACACCAGGATTTTGAAAGTGCCCGGGACCATCCTCGGCCGCTGGCGCGGCCCGCCGGCCACCTGGTTCGTCGAGGCCTCAAATTGGGCGGTCGGCAGGTAGATTATGTGCGTTGCCGGATCGAGCGCCATGGTCCGCGCCCCGCGATCGGTTATCAGCGTTTGCACGACGTTCAGTTTGTCGCCTTCTTCGTGCGCAATGGTGACGGCTGCGGACTGGCCGCACGAGGCAAAGGCAAGCTGCGTGCCGGGATCGAACGCCGCGCCGTCCACGCCTTCGCCGATGGGCACGGTCGCAAGCACTTTTCCGCTCGTGCTGTCCATCATCACCATCAGCTGGTTGTCGCAACCCAGGAATAGCCGGTGATTTTTCGAGTCCACCGCGATACCCGAAGCCGACTCGCCCGGAGCAATCGGCCAGCGGTTCACGACTTGATGTGTTTTGGTGTCAATCGCGGCGACTTCACTTTTGTCTTCGAGGTTGTCAAAGACCCGGTTGGAATCCGGATCGGCCCCGGCAAACTCCGGTTTACCGCCGAGCGGAATCGTGGTGACCACCTTGCCCGAATCGGCGGCAATCACCGTCGCCGACTGGCCGCGCCCGTTAAACGCATAGACCTCATTTTGCCCCGGCTCAAAAATAATCGCATCCGGATTGGGACCGGTGTCCACCTTGGAAATCGTCTGCAACGTTTTCAGGTCAACGAGGCTGGCCCTGGCCTCCCGGCCGTCGCTGACGAACCCGCGATTCAATTTCGGCGCCAGGGCAATATCATGGACGCCGGGGGTGTTGGTGATTTCACCGATGACCGTGTCATGGGCAAGATCAATCACGACGACCCGGGTCCCGTGAGAGACGTAGAGGCGTTGAGCGGTTGAATCCACGGTCAGGGCATCCCAGCCACCTTCGCCGCCGACAGGGATTTCCTTGATGAAATGATAAGGCCCATCCGCGCGGCAGACTGCCGCCGTCAGCAGGCCAAAAACGCAGAATAAAACGGGCCAGGAATATCCTTTCATATTTGTGTATGCGTTTTGGCGGCGATTGGATCGTTTGTGGCCGCAGATTATAGTTTAACGCTTTACTGTCAATATTCGTCAACTTGGAAATGACCAGACCGGCCATGAAACAAAACACTCATGAACGCCGGCTGAATCACGCATGACCATTCTGTCATTTGTCGCCCGCACCGCCAGAGCAGATAACATCAAGTCAGTTTCAAAAAAGGCTCGACCACCGCGGATCACCGTTGTAAAGCTGGCTGTAACATGAAATCCACATTCAAAATTTCAAGCGCTCGAATCCTGTTCGTTTTCCTGTTCGCCCTCCTGCTGTTGACGGCCACCGGAAGCAACACCGGACTCGCCCAGACGACCACCAACGCCGTGGCGGATGTCTCGCAGTATCCGAAGGATCCCTCGGTTCTACCCGGCAAGGGACCGGCCGCAACCTGGTCCGGCCTGCCCAAGGTCTGGGCGCAACGCCATGCCGAATGGGCGCGCACGGCCAGCCAGAACCGGGGAGCGGTGGTCTTTTTGGGCGACTCCATCACCCAGGGCTGGAATTCGCTCGCGCAGGATTTTCCGGATTTGCACGTGGCCAATCGCGGCATCGGCGGCGACACGACGCGCGGCGTGTTATACCGGCTGAACGCGGACGTGCTGGCGCTGAAGCCCAGGGCCGTGGTGCTTTTGATTGGCACCAACGACATCGGGAACGGGGCGAATCCCGACGACGTGGCGGACAACATCGAGGCCATTGTGCAGGCGCTGCGAAAATTCAACCCCGACCTGCCGATCATCGTCTGCCGGGTGATGCCGCGGAGCGACCAAAATCAGCGATTCGTAAACAACATCGAGAAGCTCAACGCGCTGATCGACGGTTTTGTGAAAACCCAGCCGGGCGTTGTTGAATGTGACACCTGGAGCATCTTGGCCGCGCCCAACGGCGGGTGTCTGCCGGAAAATTTCCGCATAGATTTGTTGCACCTGAACATGAATGGCTACGAAAAATGGGAAGCGGCGTTGAAACCGATTTTCGCGAAGCTTGATCTTTGATTTTCAGGCAGGGCCAAGGCGCCGCAATTCACTTTATTCCCCCAGCGGCAGGTGCGCATACACGGCAATGGCCTGCGCCCGCGAGCGCACGTGAAGCTTTTCGTAAATTCGCCGGATGTACGTGTTCACCGTCTGCACGCTCAAGTGGAGCGAGTCGGCAATTTCCTTGTAAAGAAAACCGCGCGCCAGCAGTTCGAGGACTTCCTGTTCACGCGGTGAAAGACTGACGGATTCACCCGAGACCATCACCGGCCGGCAAAAGGACTGCACTACTTTCCGGGCGATACTGCTGCTCATCGGCGAGCCGCCGGCATTAACCTCCCTCAAGGCGGTCAGCAACATCTGCCGCGGGGTTTGTTTCAACAGATAACCGCTCGCGCCCACCGCCAGCGCCTTGAAGATGTGATTGTCATCCTCATAGACCGTCAATATGACAAACTGGGTCTGGGGCAGAACGGGCTTCAAACGCCGGATGCACTCAATGCCGTTCATGCCCGGCAGATTGATGTCCACCAGCACGACCGCGGGCTTTTCCCGGGGCAATGACTTCAATGCGCTTTCTGCATCGGCATACTCGCTGACACATTGAATGCCTTCCGCGCGGCGAATCCAGTCAGCCAGGATTTCCCGCGCCGGCACGTCATCTTCAACGATGGAAATGGCAATATTCATTTAATTACACTTTCATTGTAGCTCATCCGGCGGAAAAAACGTGTCGCGAGTTTTGGCGACACGCGCGGAAGGCCCATTGGCACCCATTTCCCGGCGAGGCAGGTGGGACCGGGTCAGGTCGCGTTCCTCGGATGAAACGGGCACAATAAATTTTACCTCGGTTCCCTGGCCGGGCGCGCTTTTGATTTCACAACGGCCGCCGATTTTCGCCAGACGCCAGCGCATGTTCTTCAACCCATTGCCGGTGGCGGAGTGACCCGGCTCGCCCGGCGGTTCACCCAGCAATGCCCCGGGCATAAAGCCGCGTCCAGGGTCGCGTACCGCGAGGGTGAAGGCCCGGTCGTCGGTCGTCAGGGAAATGCTGGCTTCGGAAGCAGCGGCGTGCTTGACGACGTTGTGCAAAGCCTCCTTGAATGCCAGAAATAAATTGTGACGGACTTCCGCCGTGACCGGCCACGGGGGAAGTTGCACCGGCACATCCAGGCGGCAGCGGATGGCAAGCGAACCCAGGAATTCCTGGGCGAATTTCCCCAGATAACTGGCCAGACTGTCGAGCGTGTCATGTTCCGGATTGACGGCCCAGACAATTTCATCCATCGCGCGGGTCAATTCACGGGTGGTGTCATAAATCCGGTTCAACTGGACGGCGGCCTGTCCCGGGTTATGCAATTCGCCATGGGCGGACTGGCTGAGCAGCGAGATGCGCGTCAGGTTGGCGCCAAGGTTGTCGTGGATGTCCCGGGCAATGCGCGTGCGCTCGCGCTCGATCGCTCGCTGGCGCTCGAGGTGTTCGAGTTTTTGACGCATCCGGCGCCGGGTGACCCCCAACACGCCACCGGTCAGCAGCGCCGCCGCTGACACGCCGGCCGCAATGCGGAACCACCAAGTCTGCCAGAAATAGGGCCGTACCATGAACGCCATCGCCGCGCCGTCGGGGTTCCAGATGCCGTCGCTGTTGCAAGCCGTGACCTGGAACTGGTAGCTGCCCGGCGGGATGTAACTGTAAATCACCGTCCGCTTGGCCCCGGCATCCGTCCACTCGCGCTCCAGGCCCTGAAGCCGGTACTTGAAACTGACCTTTTCGGGCGCTACGAAGCTCAGGCCGGTGTAGCGAAACTCAAACCGCCGCCGGCCGGGCGGAATGCGCACGGAATCGCCCGCGTGGTCAAGCCCGGTGACGGGCTGTCCGTCCACGAGCATTTTCTCGATGAGCACCGGCGGCGGCAGTTGGTTGACTTTGATATTATTCGGGTCTATGCCGACCGGGCCTTTGCTGGTGGAAAACCAGAGCTGGCCATCGGCCGTCCAGCAACTGGCAGGCTGGAAGCCGCCGGAACATTCCAAGGTTGGCATTCCATCGCCCGGGCCGTAAACCAGGGGATGGACGGACGGTATCCGCCCATCGGCGCACTGATTTAATTCCGCGTTTTGAATTCTGAAGATTCCGGCATGCGAACTGATCCAAAAATTGCCGCGGTTATCCTGCTCGATGCTGCAAATGAAATTGCTCGGCAGTCCCTGCGCCATCCCGATCGTCGAAAAATGGCCGTTTTGAAAACGATCCAGGCCGCCGCCATAGGTGCCGATCCACAATGCGCCATCGGTGTCCAGGTGCAGGCACTGGACAAAATCGCTGGAGATTCCGTCCTGGTTCCGGAATTGTTTCACGGCTCCGTTTTGCAACCGGCCCAGCCCGCCGCCCATCATGCCAAACCACAATGTCCCGTCCGGGGCCTCGGCGATGGCCCGTACGTCCGGCAAAATCAGTCCGTCTCCCGCTCCATGGCGGATGATGGTTCCGGCCTGATAACGGAGCAGGCCGGTGTCCGTTCCCAGCCAGGTCACGCCGTCCCGTCCATGCAGGATGGCCAGCATGGGACTGGTTAGGTCGGCGAGACCGGGCACACGTTCGAAACGGTTGCTTTGTTCGATGGACAGCCCGCCTCCCCAGGTGCCCACCCAAAGGCGCTTTTGCGAGTCTTCCGAAACCGACCAGACAAACGGATTGGGCAAACCGTTGCTGTTCCCAAAGTGCGTCCACTGGCCCTCTTGCAGGCCATACAAACCCGCGCCCTCGGTGCCGATCCACATGGCACCATTGCGGGCGGAGGTGATGGAGAGCACGTTGGCCCCCTGCCAGTCATCCGGTGAATCCAAGGTGACGACCCGGCTGGGACGCAATGCCACCAGGCCACCGGTGCCGGTACCCACCCACAAGGTTCCCTCGCGATCCTCACACAACGTGCGCACCCAGTTGTTGGGGAATCCGTGGGCGCGGTCGAAGTGAACCACGCCGCGCTGTGGAAAAATCAGGAAGAGTCCATTTTCCAGGGTTCCCACCGCCAGACCGCCTGAATTCAGTTCCAACATGGTGGTGACTGAACTTTGACTCAACGGGCTTTGACCCAGGTCCTCGGTCCGGCTTCCATTCCACTTCAACAAGCGGTCCTGCGTGATAATCCAAAGGCTGCCGTCGCGACTGTGGCAAATCCATTTGACATAATCCGAGGAAGGCAGTCCCAACGGCAAAGGAACCATTCGGCCGTGGTCGATGGTATAAACCTGGCCGTTGCTATCCACTGAGATCGTCCCGTCTGGCGTTTGCGACATGGCCAGCACCGTAACGGCGCCGCCGGTGTTGGGGGCGGCAATCGTCTGGCCGTCAAGGGACGCCAGTTTTCCGTCCGGATTGAGGAGCCAGATCTTGTCGGAGGCATCGCCGCCAATCAGCTGGATTTTTCTGCTTTCCCATGGAGGATGGAACGGCACCGCATAAAAATGTCCGTCCTGGTAACGGGTCAATTCTCCGCTTTCACAACCAATCCACATGTTTCCCGCGGCGTCTTCAAACAGGCTGGTCACCCGGCTGCTGCGCAGTTCGGGGGTGTTGCTGTTGTCAAAGATGACGAAATTGACACCGTCAAACCGCGCCAGACCATCGTAAGTCGCCAGCCAAAGATACCCGTCACGTGTCTGGACGATCGCCGTGACGGCATTGTTGGGCAAACCATCCTGGGTTTGCCAGACTCGCGTGAAATAATCCGGCAGGTTGGTGGTGCCTGCGCGAATCGTCAGACAAAAAAGCTGGAGCCATCCGACGGCAATCCCCACCTGAACGGCCCTCGAGCCAGACCATCGGGCCCAGGCCAGGCCCGAAGCCGGTTTCCATGATAATTTGCCCGTCCTGAAAAAGCCCGCCCATGAAAATAGAGAGCCAGGAAGGCTGGCCGACGAGAGATTCAGGGCTGCCTGGAGTGCAAACATTGTCGGAAACTTTGCGGCGAGAACCGGTCGTACGCAAGCTATTCCCGTTCGCGCCGCAACCAGCAGGATTTGTGCAAAAGCATCGGAAGGATTTCAGGGAAAGCAAGGCTGGCACCGGACAAAAACCGGGGACGCGACAATAATCAGCAACCCACGAACCGATTGAGCAGGCGACGAACCGAACAGAGTGTCCCTAGTTTTAGTGACATTGTATTTGTTTACCAAGTGAGTTAGATTAGGTTTAAATAAGCACCTAAATAAGCAACCCGTTTTTCACGAGCTGCTGAGTCTTTTGCCTTTAGAAATGAAAATGTCTTCCAATTTTTACCGATTTGCAGGCCGACTCCCGGGTCGTGGGCAGATTTCGTGCATCGTGTTTGCCTGCGCGATCACAATGTTTGCCGTCGGTTGCAACAAGAAAAACCAGAGCTCGGCAACTGCGGCGCCGCCGGCACCGACGCAGACGGATGCGGCACAGCCCGCTCCGGCAGCTCCCAGCACCGTGGTGAATTCAGGCACGACGGCGGCGGTCACAACCAATGGCCTGCCGGACTTGCGCCCACTGAACCAGGCGCTCATCGGATGGATTATCTCAAACCGCCGTCACCCCGCCACCTTCGAGGAATTTGCCGCCAGCGCGGGTGTTCCGATTCCGCCGCCGCCGGCCGGAACGAAATACATCCTTAACGACAGAGGACTGATCAGCATCGTCAACCGCTGAACAAACTTAAAATTCCTTGAGGACCGCCCATTCAAATTCCAGCAAAGTTCCAGCCGGGTTACGGACCATGCGAACCCCGGTCATACGTGGATTCACCTTGATTGAACTGCTGGTGGTCATTGCGATTATCGCCATTCTGGCCGCCATGCTGCTTCCCGCGCTGGCGGCGGCAAAGGCCAAAGCGCTGAGAATTCAGTGCGCTTCCAACATGCGGCAGCTTGGTCTGGGCATCAATCTGTTTGCCGGCGACCGACGGGACATGTATCCACCGGCAGGCGATCAAGCCGCCGGCTCATTTCAAGGCAGGTTGCTGGTGTTTACCTGGGACACCTGGATTTACAATTACATGGGGGGAGGCAACAATGTTCCACTGTCTGAACTACGCCAAAACACATTTCTTGCGGACCCGGAGGACGCTTCCGCCTCCGGTTTACCCGTGGCGCTCAAGCCGCTGGCCTGTCCCGCGGACCGGTTTACCAAGGTCAATTTCGTGGCAGGTCCTCCTCCACTCGGTCTCAGATCTTATGCCATGAATGGTGTGAGTCCCGTTTTTGGCGCCGGATACCAGATCAATTCCCAGGGCGGAACGTATCCGCTGCCAAACTTGTACCAACCGGGTTACCACGGCGTGGGAGTCTGGTGGACGACCACGACTCCCACCCCCGATTGGTACGCACGAGGTTATCCTACCGCAGTGGTACATGCCCCCTCCACCACCTTTCTGCTCGTGGAAGAAACCGGCGGTCAACAAGCCGAAGGGAATATCTGGACCTGCGCCTGCAATGGCCCGCAAACTTCACAGAATGGCGGCGCCAACGGCAATCTTTACCAGATCGACACGACTTCCACGCCGCAAAATCCTGCTCCCGGTCAGGGTGGCGTTAATCAAGGGCTATTATTGTACAAAGCGCACAACAGCCGGTTCAACTACCTCTTTTGCGATGGTCACGTTCAAGCCCTTGCCATTGAGGATACCATCGGCACGGGAACCCTCGCCTCCCCCGCTGGAATGTGGACCGTCCAGCCCGGTGATTAGAGCGTTTCCAATAATAACGTAGCGCAGGCTTCCCAGCCTGCGGGTTCTGGCGACTTTTCAGTCGCCATGTGTATGCGAAAAACGCGTGACAAGAATGTCCGCACTCCATCAAAGATGAAACCGCTCGAGCCCGCTCTTTCGCCGTCAGGCCCGCCATAATCGGTCGTTTGGCTGTACCCCTTTTGTACCCATTTTTCGTGACATGCAAATGCCAGTCTATGCTGTATAGTAACAATCGAGTAATCCATTTATTTTGGCGTGTGAGCGCGTATGTATTTTTGTGTGTCATCATTTTTTGTTACTATAATTGCGGCCGGAATTCCTTCGACCGTGCGTCGTTATTGCGTCGTTATTGCTTTGCCCATATAGATCGAACCGACCTCCTCAGAACCACATGACTATTGAAATCCGAAACTGATAAACATTTATTCCACCGAAATCCAAACGAGCAACCATCCAACTAAACCAACAACCCCAAAACAGAAAATATGAAAAAGATTGCCTTCAACATGCGTTTGTTCCTTGCATTGATTGTATTGACACTCGCTGGTTCAACCGCCCAAACGTGGGCGCAATTCCCAACGGCCGGCTCTTATACCAACAATTTTCTCGTTGGCGCCAACACCTCGCCCTTTGCCGGAAGCGGCAGCGTGGCTTCATGGATCTATTGGTACAACACCCCCGGGGGCAATTCGCCAATCACCAATGATGTTAACACGCTGGATCCCAGTGGCGGCGCTGGCGCCGGATCTTTGGAGATATACAATCCGTTTTCAGCTGCAGACGGCCATGGCAGTACGAATACCACTCAAAATGTCTTTTTCGGGACATTTGGCAACGGGGGTGGATACGATTTCAGCGTAGAAGCCAACCTGCTCAACTTCGACACGGTTTCTTTCGATGTCTTTGTTGGCACAAACCAGATAGCTCCAGATGCAGCGGGTGATTATGGCACTCTCGGAGTGGGCATGATCAGTTCTGGCTACGGTTACGAGGAGTTTGGCAGACCGACGATTCCCGGGGCGGCATCGAATGGATGGGTGCACCTTTCTGTTCCGATTGATCATACCGTGGCCAACATTACTACTGTTCCGGGTATCGCCTTCGACTACAATTCCTATGGCGGCTATCCGACCAATGATTTCACGTTTTGGATTGGGCACTTGGTCGTGCATTATAGTGGGGCTCCGCCGCCTCCGCCCACCAACTATTTGAGCACGGTGGTTCCGGGATTGGAACAATATGCCGACGAGACGCCCACTTACAATCGCCAGGACATTGAGACCAGCCCCACCGGGAGCGCAAATCTGACGTGGTACGGCCAGGCCAAGCCGGTGACGTATTCCTGGAAAATAGCCTCCTGGCCTTCGGGGGCCGCTGGCTGGACTGCGGCGTTTAATCTGACCCCGGATCCGCAAGCGAGCCAGATCTATTCCGACCCCGACTGGTCTGCCACCAATGATCTGTGGATCAGCATTCAGGCCAATGCCGACGGCACCGTCACCGCCGGTATCGCTTACAAGACAAATGAGCCGGCAGGCAATACTCAACTTTTCAACCCACCGACGCAATTGGTGCAAGGTACTGTTGAAACCAATGGCCTTACCGTTCCTTCGGCGGTTGGAACGTGGACGTTGACGTTTACCAGTGATACGGCCATGACCTTGACCGCGCCCAATGGTTCCAGCACCAACGTGTCGCTGCCCGCCAACGTGGCGGCCTTGTATAGCGGTTACGTAGGGGCTTTCCTTAACTCTTCAGGAGAGACCGCCCAGAACGTTGGGCAATATATGACCTACAGTGCTTACAATATCACTGGCGTCGCCACGCCCGTGAATGAAAACCTGACCAGTGGCGGGCTGAGCGCTCCCTTCCTTCAGCTCATTTCGCAAAATTATTATTACACGGGCAATTACACGACTAATCCTCCGGACCAGCAGTTTGTGACGAGTGCCGACGCTTATTGGCTCCACTGGACACTCCCCGACGCTGGTTTCAGCCCCATCGTCAGCACCAAATTGGGAAATCCAACCAACTGGAACGACCTGGTTGCGACCAATACGTTTACCAGCGGCGGCCAGCGATACACCAAGCTGACCAAAGCCGAGGCGGCCAATCCCGACCAGTATTACGCGTTGATCCAACGCACGTTCACCCAATTGCAAGTGCTCTGGCCGGGCCAGACCAACGCGCCGGGCACTCCCAGCGGTTATGTCGGTTCGCCGGCACCGGAGAGTTTGGCCACAGGTTATAATGGCTTGGGTTATACCCCCGTGACGATCAACGCGGTTGATTCCACCTTCCACATCGTCAACGTCTCGGGCGACTCGGTCTATCTCACCAACAGCGTTTCGGGATCGGATCCGGCCGCCATTTATAATCCTGCGGCCGCGTTGAACAATGGGACCGTGCAAATTGACCTGGTGTGGGGCACTCAAGGCAGTTGGACTGTCAGTGCCGGGGATAGCAGCGAGACCAACATTCCGGTGGCCACCAGTTCCACCGTCACCGTTGGCCCATAATGGGTTGTCAGTGGATACAGGGTTATAAAAGGTTGGTTTGAAGTGTGGCGGGCGCCAGGAGAAAATCTGGCGCCCGCCGATTAGATGGATTTGAAAATCATATATGATTACAAATTACCGCAGGAAAATTAAGAGTGGTTGTTTAAACCGAAAAAATCACATCGGACAAACCGTTCTCGATTCGGCGCCGGAAGGCTTCACCTTGATTGAATTGCTGGTGGTCATAGCCATCATCGCCATTTTGGCGGCTTTGCTGCTGCCGGCGCTGGCGGCGGCCAAGCAAAGGGCGCAGGCGGCGGAATGCATGAGCAACACCCACCAAATTCTGCTCGCTTGGACCATGGAGTCCGGTGACCACAATGATGTCCTGGCACCCAACGATTATCCCTTTACAACCGGCTATTGGACGTCTTCTGCGGCGAATAAGAACCTGATGAAGAACTGGGTAGTGGGCACCATGGAGAACCCGATAGACGCGAATTATGGCAAAGGCGTGTTGGAGTTGCAAGACCCCAACAGTATGCTTTCCCCTTATCTTGCCAACCCGAATATTTACCATTGTCCCGCCGATAATTATGTTGATACCGGCTCGCACACCCTTCACGCGCGCAGTTATTCCATGAATTCGGCTGTAGGCACAACGTTTTCAAGCTCCCCGCCCCTGACGTCTTCAGGACCCCCGGTTGGGACGGCGGTGCAAGGGGGCTGGCTGCCGGGAGCTGCTTACAACAGCGGTCAGACGGCGTGGTTGACCTATGGGAAGGCGTCGTCTTTCTCCCGGCCCGGTCCCTCCAAAACCTGGGTGATCATGGACGAGAACCCGTTCTCCATCAACGATGGTTCCTTTGCCGTATCTGCGGTTGCAACCCCCGGTGCGACTTATTTGATTGACTGGCCGACCGGCCTGCACGGTGGATCGGGAGGCCTTTCCTTTGCCGACGGTCACTCCATCGTTCATCAGTGGCAGGACAAGCGCACCTACACCCCCGTAGGCATTGTCACGCCTGGCATGGGCAGCACCACGTCGGGCCATCAAACACCGGACGACCCGGATTGCTTCTATTTAGCTCCCCTCACCTCCGCTTCAAGATGATTGACCGGTAACAAACTTCTTCCCGTTTGCCGTATGCAAGCACCACAGAGGAAAAACGCGGCAGACTTTTTAAGTATCATTAATCATGAAAATACGAAGCGCTTTTTTGGGGGCTTCCCTCGCGTTCGGGCTGGTGGCGGTTCAAACGGTCCTGGCGCAGGCCACTCTCCCGGTTTATACCAATAATCTGGTCAACGACTTTCAGGATTGGAGTTTCAGCGTCACGCGGAATTTCACCAACATCGCCGTGGTTTACCCCGGGGAAAGTCATGCGATCAGTGTTCAAATCACCGGTGGGGGTGGCGCCCTGAGCCTTCAATTTCCGGCCGGCTTCAACACGGCGCCTTATGCCAGTCTCTCGTTTTGGATCAACGGCGGTTCCAGCGGCAGCCAGCGGGTGAAGGTCTGGGGCACGATCGCCAATTCCGTCCAGGCGGCCTATACCGTGCCCGCCTTAACGGCCAATACCTGGCAGCAATACACCATCCCGCTTTCCACCCTGGGCGTGGCCAATACGAGCAACTGTTCCGGCATCTGGATTCAGAGCAACACCGGCGGCGCCCAGCCGGTTTTTTATCTGACTGACATCCAATTCAATGCCGCCCCGGCGCCGGCCACGGTCCATCTGGGCGTGGACGCGGCGGCGACCCTGCGCACGGCGGACGCCCGCTGGTTTGGCGTCAACACCGCCACCTGGGATTCCAACCTCGGCAATTCGCAGACCATTCCCCTCGTGCAGCAGGCCGGCATCACCACCCTGCGCTGGCCGGGCGGCTCGACTTCCGACGCGTATAACTGGGCCAGCGACCCGACCGGGAACGCCAACTTCAGAAAACTGGCCACCAATGTGGGGGCCCAGGTGTTCATTACTGCCAACTATGGCAGTGGCACGCCCAAACAGGCCGCCGCCTGGGTGTTGGCGGAGAATAAAACCAACAATTGTAATTTCCAATATTGGGAAGTCGGCAACGAATGCTACGGCTCCTGGGAAAATGACACCCATGCCATTCAGCATGACCCTTACACGTATGCCACCAACGCCGTTGCTTTCATTCAACAGATGAAGGCGGCTTACCCAACGGTGCCCATCAAAGTCGGCGTCGTTGTTGTCCCGGGAGAAGGCAGTTACTCCAACAATGCAACCCATTTTGCCGTCAATCCGGTGACCGGCACCACGAATTACGGCTGGACGCCCATCGTGTTGTCCACCATGGCCAGTCAAGGTGTCCTGCCTGATTTCCTGATTTACCACTATTACGCTGAATACACCCCCACCAATTGGGAACCTAACTCCCCCGACAGCGATCCCCTGTTGCTGCAGATTGCCGGCAATCCCTCCCCGGGCGGCTGGAATGACTGGGCCAGCGCCGCCGCCAGCCTGCGCCAGCAAATCACCGACTACCTCGGGCCGGCCGGCACCAACATTGAGTTGTGTGTGACTGAAAACAACAGCGATTCGGGCGCGGGTTTCGGGAGACAGCTGACCAGTCTCGTCAACGCGCTGTATCTCGCTGACAGCACGTGCGAACTCATGAAAACCGAAATCAATTCCTACCTCTGGTGGGACCTGCGCAACGGACCCAACAGCCTCGGTTCCTTTGACCCGACGATCTATGGCTGGCGTACTTATGGCGACGAAGGCATGATTAACGGCCCTTCCGCCCTTTACCCGACCTATTACGCCGAGAAAATGATGCAGTACTTTGTCCGGGGCGGCGATTCGGTCCTCGGCGCCACCAGCGATTACCTCCTGCTTTCGGCCTACGCCGCCCAACGCACCAACGGTGCTCTCACGGTGCTCGTCATTAACAAGGACACGATAACAAATTTCAACGCGCAAATCGTGCTGACAAATTATGTGCCGTGGACCAACGCCACCATTCAATCTTACGGTATTCCGCAGGATCAGGCGGTGGAAAACAACCTGGCAGCCTCCCTGCAGGACATCGCCACCACGAACTTCCCGGTCGCCGGCATGAACTTCACCTGGTCGTTCCCGCCGTTGTCGCTGACCCTGTTCACGTTTGCTCCGGGACCTTCGGTGTTATCCGCCCTCAGTTCTCAACCCGGCCAGGTGTTGCTTCAACTCCAGGGCCAGCCCAACGCGCCGTACGTGATACAAACCTCGCCGGATTTGCTCAATTGGACACCGGTCTCCACCAACACACTCGTCGGCAGCTCATTGAACATCACCAATCTGATTTCGCCCGGTGCTCCGCAGCAATTCTGGCGTGCCGTCTGGCAGCCTTGAGAAATCAAAGCGACAGGTTCTTCTTGATCAAACGGCATCGCTGCTCGACACAAATCTTTGAGCGCATTCCATCTTCCGGCGTGTTGAGCACATAATCCAGCAGTTGGTCCACGGTGCTGGTCGCCACGTGCGTGCGCGTGTCCGACGAGCCGTAATAAATGAACACGTCGCCGTTGGCACGCGCCACCCAGCCGTTGGCGAAAACCACGTTAGAGACGTCACCCACCCGTTCCTCGCCCTCCGGCGCCATGAAATAACCGCCGGGCGACTTGATGACCCTGGCCGGATTCTTCAAATCGCACAGGAACACATACAGCACGTAACGCATCCCGGCGGCCGTGTTGCGTACCCCGTGCGCCAGATGCAGCCACCCTTTCTTCGTTTTAATCGGAGCCGGCCCGAGCCCGTTCTTGCCTTCCTTGAGGGTATGGTAGAAGCGCCGGTCCATGATTTGTTCCTTGTCAACCACTGCGTGCTCGATGTCGTCGCACAGACCCCAACCAATGCCGTCGCCGGTGCCGGTGGCGGCAAAATCGGCCATCGGCCGCGTGTAAAAGGCGTATTTGCCGTTCACAAATTCCGGATGCAGCACGCAATTGCGCTGGTGCAGCGACCCCGCCGTCTTCAAATCGTCCAGCCGTTGCCACTTCACGAGGTCCCTGGTGCGCGCAATGCCGCAGCGGGCGATGGCCGCGGAAAGGTCGCCCGGCTTCGAATCATCGTGCCGCTCCGCGCAGAACAAACCGTAAATCCAGCCGTCCTCGTGGCGGACCAGGCGCATGTCGTACAGGTTGGTTTCCTGCGGTTCGTAATCCGGCATTTGCACCGGATAATCCCAATACCGGAAGTTATCCACGCCATTTCTGCTCTCCGCCACGGCGAAAAACGATTTCCGGTCCCAGCCTTCCGTGCGCGTCATCAGCACAATGTCGCCGTTCCATTCCATGGCGCCGACGTTGAAGACGCAATTGATGCCCAACCGGGTCATTAGATGCGGATTGTCGGCGTGGTTGAAATCATAACGCCAGAACAACGGTGTGTGTTCGGCGGTCAGGACCGGGAATTCATAACGGTCAAAAATGCCATTGCCTTGCTGCTGCTTGCGGTTCGGCCGTTTCAGAAGCTTCTGATGTTGCAACTGCAATTGTTTCAGTTTTTGTCGGAAGGACTTTTTGGTCATTGGTTGTGGCGGTGTTGCCCGGCGGAAAGAGTACGATAACGGTGGGGGCCGGTCTTGTCACTTAAAATGGCGACAGCGCCCCGGCCGTCCATCTGCTAATCTCCTCCCATGTCCCGGGCAAACAAAACCGATCGTGAGGACCGTTTCGGCCGGTGCCAGACCTCCGTGCCGATTAATCTGGAAGCCGACAATTTATGAGCAACCTTCATATCTCGCGCAGAAATTTCATCAAAACCTCAGCCCTGGCACTGCCGCTCGTCGTGGCCGGCTGTGCCGGCACCCGGACCAACGGTGCCGGCCGCCGCCAGAACGGCGGCGATTTTGTCACTGTCCGCAATGGACGTTTCGAATTGCGCGGCCGCCCGTATTTTTACGTCGGCGCCAATTTCTGGTGCTGCTGCTACCTCAGCGACGCCGGACTGCCGGATGGACGCGAGCGCATGGTCCGCGAACTGGATCGCCTCCAAAGCATTGGTGTGAAAAACATCCGTCTGCTCGCAGGCTCGGAAAGCTCGCCGCTCGCCGGCTCCATCCCGCGCGGCATCACCCGTGCGCCGCACGATTATGATGAGCCCTTACTCGCCGGATTGGATTTTGCACTGGCGGAAATGGCCAAACGCGACATGCGCGGAATCCTTTTTCTGTCCAACTACTGGCAATGGTCCGGGGGCTTCGCCCAATATGTCCGCTGGATCACGGGCGAAACCATTCCCGACCCGGACCGCCCGGTGATCGCGCGTGGCGATTGGAGTGGTTTTATGAAATTCTCCGCCCGGCTCTACACCACGCCGGCCGCCAACGAACTGTATCGCGGATATGTCACAAAAATCATCCAGCGCCGCAACACCATCAACGGCCGGATTTATCGCGACGACCCGGCCGTCATGACCTGGGAGCTGGCCAATGAACCGCGTCCCGGCGTCGATGGCAGTAATAATTCGATTGCCATCTATGCCCAATGGGTGGATGCAACCGCGCGATTCATCCATGAACAGGACCCGAACCATCTGGTCTGCACCGGCTCCGAAGGCATTCACGGTTGTCTGGACAAGGCCGATGACTTTGTGACCTCGCATGAAAGTCCGGCGATTGATTATGTGACCGTGCACATGTGGCTGAAGAACTGGGGCTGGCTGAAAGACCCGCAACTCGGGCCTGACTTTGAGACCGCCGCCGCCAGGGCCAAAGACCATGTGGAACAGCACACCGTGCTGGCAACTGACACATTGCACAAACCGCTGGTCCTGGAGGAATTCGGCATCCCGCGCGACCACGAAAAGTATTCGCCCGACAGTCCTACGCTGGCGCGCGATGAATATTACAAGCGCATGTTCGACCAGGTGGCGGATTCCTGCAAAGCGGGCCGCGCCCTGCAAGCGGCAAACTTCTGGGCTTGGGCCGGTGAAGGCCGTGCCGGCAGCCAAATGGATGCAGCCGCTGCGCTCATGGGCGACCCATTCAGCGAACCGCAGGGATTGAACTCGGTGTTCGACACCGACAAAGGCACGCTCGCAGTGATTGCCCAGGCCAACGAAAAACTGGCGGCCATCGCTTAAAGCGTTTCTAATTATAAGGTAGCGCAGGCTTTCCAGCCTGCGGGTTTTGGCGACTTTCCGGTCGCCACGTGTATGCGGAAACGCGGGACAAGAAAGTCCCGCATACCCACAGACAAGAATGTCTGCGCTACCTTAAAGATAAAACCGCTCCAAATGTCGCACCCACGGTGCCGCTCCTGTCCCGTCAGAATTTCGAAGTTTGTAAAACGGTCAGTCCTGCAATTTTCCTTCGAGATTTTTCACATTCTTTTCATCCAGGGTTTTGCCGTATGTCTGGTCCAGCGGTTTGCCCCACACCACCTCGGTGTGGCGCAGTGACAATCCGTTGAGGTCGCGGGCGTAAATTCCCGCCAGTTTGTACTCAAAAATGCCGTTCGTGAACACGCCCGCGGGCCGCTCATCGTAAAAACCGCCCGGCACGTCGCTGGTCCTGGCAATTTCAACCCGGACGTTGTCCAGCACGATGTTTTCCAGCGGGGAATTGGTCCAGCCCATCAGAAAGATTCCATTTTCACCGTGACAAAGAATATTGCTGAAACGGATGTTGCGGACGTATCCCAGCCTGGTGCTGGCCGTACGCGGAAAATGGCTGATATGAATCGGCTCCGCCGCGCCCCACCATTTGTGCGGTTGAAAACCGGTTTCGACCGTGATGTTGGCAAACAGCACGTTCTCGATGTTGCCCGCGTCCAGGCTCTGAATCGAAAGCCCGCGATTGCAGTGGGACACAACGCAATCGGCAAACACGATGTCGCGCGCGCCCGGCAGGGTGTAAGTCTCGTCAATTTTCAGCGCGCTGCTCCGCGATTCAATCACGCAACCCGTCACGGTGATGCGAGCGGAACCACCGTAAGAGGCAAAATTCGGGGTGTCCTTGATCACAATCCCGTCATCTCCGGCTGTGATGTAACAGTTGGCAATGCGCACGTCGCGGGAATGGTCCACATCAATGCCGTCGTTGTTGGCCACGTCCCAGTCGTTGCGAATGCTGATGGCCTCAATCGCCACGTCTTCGCAACCAACCAGATGCACCGTCCAGCTCGGCGCGTGGCGCAAGGTGAAGTCATGCATCCGGACCTGCTGGCAGCCGATGAAAATCACCATCATCGGCCGGCCGCCGCCCGGCTGCGCTGCTTCTGGCGCCTTGCCAAACGGCCACCAATCTCCGGTGAATGATTGCGGCCACCAGCCTGCCTTGTTCACGTTGCCACCCGCCTCTTCATCGGCCAGTTGCTGCCACACAGCATGGTCGTTGCCGTCGATGACACCATTGCCGGAAACCGTGAGGTTGGTGGCGTCCTTTGCGAACAACAACGCGCCGGGATGTCCGTAATCGCGCCAGTTCGCGCTGCCTTTGAGCACCGCCCCATTGGCCAGGTGAAAATCAATTCCGCTGTGCAACGTCAACGCCCCCGTGAGAAAAGTCCCGGCCGGCAGGAGCACCTGTCCGCCGCCCTGCCCGGCGCAGGCATCAATGGCCTTTTGAACGGCGGCCGTGTCGTCGTTGGTCCCATCGCCTTCGGCGCCGTAATCAAGCACGTTGAAGACGCCAGCCGGCTCGTTGGCGGAACCAGCAAACGCAGTCAGAAGCAAAACCAATAACGCCAGAGTCAGGGTCGCAGCAGAAGAACTCCACTTTTGAAGCGGCAAGAGAATTCGGGTTTGCATTTGGTTATGTTGCTCCCGCCCGCAATGACGTTCGAGAAAAAACGTATCAAACGCCGATGGCGCGCAACCGGTGGAGCGTTTCCAGGCACATCCGGGTCGCGTGATACGGGCCTTTCCATTCGCTGACCTTGGGCAGGCCCGGGTCCACCTGCCCTTCCGGCGTGATGCGCCAGAACCATTCGCCGTGGACGCGGTCCACCAGATGATTTTCAATATAATCCCAGACCCGAAGCACGGTTTTAAGATATTTCTCGTCCCGGGAGATTTGATAGGCGTTCAGGAAGCCGATCACCGACTCGGCCTGTGGCCAGCATTCCTTGCCCGCATCGATGATTTTTCCTCCCCTGCCCTCGTAACGGAGCGCGCCGTCGGTATCAATCCCTTCCTTGAGCACCACTTCCGCCATCGGCAACGCCCCGGCCCCGGCCTGCTTGAGCAGACCGGCATCACCCAGTACCTCGGCGGCTTCGCAAAGCAGCCACGTGCCTTCGATGTCGTGGCCGAAGGTATAGGAATCGGAGCGCACCCGCCATTCCTCGTCGAAGAAGTGGTTCAAATGTTGTGTGCGCGAATCGAGAATGCGTTGCTGGAAAAGCCCGATGAGTTCGCGCAGGCGTTGGGCAACGCGCGGCTCCTTCCAAACCCGGTAAAGATTGGTGTACGCCTCCAGCACGTGAAGTTGATTGTTCATGGACTTTTTCTCGTTCATGTCCTTGTCGCTGAGCCGGGCGTCGGGATCGGCTTCCGACCAGTCGCGGCGGCATACTTCGATATAACCGCCGAATTTGGCATCGTGCGTGTGCCGTTCGATCAGTTCAAATTGCTCCCGGGCACGGGCCAGTGCAGTGGTTGAGCCAAAGGCCCGGTGATATTCGGAGAGCGCGTAGATATAAAACGCCTGGCCGTAGGTTTTTTTGGAATCGTCCTGGACAACCCGTCCGGTGTCATCCAACCGCCAGAATGCGCCGCCATGTTGCGTGTCCCAGAACCGGTTCATCACGTAATCAAACGCGCGATCGGCCATTCGCCGGAAGAGCTTGTCCGGCCGCGCCTGGTGGACCGCCGAGAACGCCCACAGAATGCGGCTGTTGACGATGAGCCCCTTGGGCTGCGTCCGGTCGGGCTTGAGATCATTGGACAACCAGCCCATCCAGCCGCCCTGCTCGTGGTCCACGGCCGGCCCGCACCAGAACGGCATGAGGTGCTTGAAAAGCTGATCGCTGACGCGTTGGGAAAAGTTCTTTAGATCCGTCGAGTCCATTCAAAACCAAAGGTTTAATTGTTGTCGAGTGCGTGGGTGATTTCCATCCGGCCGATTTGAGTCTCTCCAGTCAGTTCAATTTTCAGGAATTTTCCCGACCCGCTCACGTTCTCAGCATGGTACAGCACGGGCTTCCAGTAATTGTAATCGCCGGCGCCGCTGAAATAGTCGGTTCGGCCGGCAGGAACATAACGGTAGGTCTGGCCGTCATCGGAGACGGAAAATTTCAGGTCCGCGACATCGCCGGGAAAGAACGAGAAGACGCAAAAACCTTCAATCGCAGTCGGCAGCTGATACACGAGCGCGTCCCCGGCGCGGCCGGCGGCGCGAGACGCGTCTTCCTTCGCGTCACGACATTTGTGCGATTGTATCTCCAGAGCGCCCTGCCGGGCCTGGACTTTTGAGAAATCCGCCAGGTTGTCCACCAGGGTGTCGTGCGTGACATTGACCGGTCCGACAACATTGGAGGGCTTGGAAACACCCGCGCCGTTTTTGGCCAGGACGCGATAAAACCATTCGCCGCCCGGCGCCGATTCGTCGGCAAACAGCGGACAGTATTGCACCGAACTTTCATCAATTCCTTCCCCAACCACCCGCCAGGGGCCATCCGCCGCCGGCGCGCGTTCGACCGTGTAACTGGCGGCACCCACGGAGCCTTGCCAGGAAATCGCCGCCGCGTCGGTGATCGGTAACAAGGTTGGGGATGCGGGAGCCGGAATGGAAGGCGGGGTCAGGCCTCGAATGACAAAAGCATTGCTGTAAACCATGGCCATAAGGGAGATTTCGTCATATCCCGCACCGATGGGCGAACCCGGCCAGTGGAACGCCTTATAAAGGTCACCACCGTCCGGCTCGCTATGCCAGTAAAAGCCGCCGTCCCGGTCACGGAAACGCAGGCTCCACAGCAAGCCGCCCGACATGCCCGTATCCATGATGGCTTTCATGGCATCCGCCATTTGCGCGGTGCTGACAAATCCAAATTCACCGGCGACATAGGGTTTTTTGCCCTTCGCCAGGGCCCAATTCTCACGGATGAGTTCGGCGAAGGATTCTCTCATCCGGAAGCTCGGATAATGATGAGTGGTGACGATGTCCGTATTCGGATCAGTGAGTGAATCGGGATGCAAACGTCCACCGCTGACACCGTCCATGACCAGATGATTATGGTCAAGGCTCTTGATATAGCGGGTTATTTCGCGCGTCCAGGACGGCGGGCTGGAGAGTTCATTCCCGGTTTCCCAGCAGAGAAAGGCCTTGTCGTCACAATAACGCACTCCCGTCAGTGTGTTTGTCCGCAACAAGACATACCGGATGACTCTCTCGAAATCGGCGATGAGCTGCGGATCGGTCCAGAAGTCGTTGGGGGATTTGCCCCGGAACGCGGCGTATTCGCCGCGGCCACCCTGCCATTTCCAATTGTTAACGAGCGGAATGATGAGGCGGACACCTTCTTCGTTGGCCACCTTTAGCGCCAGATCGAACGTGCGGAAGGCGTTTTCGTTGTACCGATCAATCCCCAGCACGTACGAAGCTTCCGCCGGCGGATCGTCGCCCCGCCAGACCGGTATGGAATAGGTGCGCACGACGGTACCGCCCATCTGGCGCACCGTCGCCAGGCCGTCGCGAATCTCAAATTCATCGGGCAGACGCCAGGCATTGGTCCCGGTGAACGGCAGGTTGTCTTCCACAATGAGCAGGTTGGGAATGTTGAACGAAATAAAACGAAACGGTTCCGTGCCGTCCATCAACTGGTCGCCCTGGACGGTGATGAAATGATGTAACCAGGATTGCGCACGCAGCGGTACCATGGGAGCAACCGCGAGGAGCATTATCAGGCACGGAATGATTCGGTTCATATTTTTTCAATGACAGTTTCTGTCACGACAACAGCGCCGGTCGAGACGTGCATCGTTGATTTCAGCGTCAGCACGGGTCGGGGCTCATAGGATGCCGGATCATTAAACGCCTTCTCAAAAGTCGGCGCAACCCATAAGGGGTCAGTGGTCATGTCACGAAATTTCGGTTCAAAACCGGGCCACAAATGTGTTTGACAGTTCCGGAAGTCCTCCGGCAGATGCCCGATTCAGCCCCGGCTTTGGAAAAATTGACACCGCGAGAGACGGAGGTGCCCGATCAGCCGGCCAAAGGGTTTCGCTTCAAGGAAATCGTGGACAACCTCGGTATCAGCAGCGTGACCTGCACAGCTATATTTGCAATGTATATAATAAACTTCATGTTCACCCCCGCACCGGGGCCGTGGTGAAGTATCTGAATCGCTGAAACGCCACTCGCTGAATTGGAAAACCAGCGCCTGCGAACAAATATCTCACCCCGGCAAAGAGAAAGTCGCACAAGTTCCGTATGAATTGGTGGCGCATGCGGTTTTGAGTTGTTAGTCTCAAGTCGAAATTCACAAACATGTCCTTGAAACCGACCATGATAACGAAGTTGGTTTTAGCCCTTTTGAGTTTAATCGGCCTCGCCACTTTTCAGTTGCCCGCCCGGGACGTCAGGCCGCCGGTCCGTATCGCCATAGCGGGTCTGGTTCACGATCACGCCATGGGTTTCATTCCGCGCTTCGCCGGGCGGGCGGACGTGGAATTGGTTGGCATCGTGGAAACGAACCGGGATTTGATTAAACGTTATTCGGAACGTTTTCATCTTGATCCAAACCTTTTTTATCCCAGCCTCGACGCGCTTTTTGCAAAAACGAATGTCCAAGCTGTGGCGATTTTCACGAGCACGTTTGACCACGTGCAGGTTGTGAAAACGTGCGCCGCGCATGACGTGGACGTAATGATGGAGAAGCCCCTGGCGACGAACCTGAAACAGGCCCGTGCGATTGAAGCCGCGGTAAAAAAGAACGGCATTCAACTGGTTGTGAATTATGAGACGAGCTGGTATCCGGGAAATCAGGCCGCTTACACGATGGTCCACGATGAACATCAGATCGGCGGCATCCGCCGGATCGTTTTCCACGACGGCCATCGTGGGCCGAAGGAAATCGGCTGCTCGAGTGATTTTCTGGCCTGGCTCACCGATCCGGTTCTCGACGGCGGCGGCGCGATCAATGATTTCGGCTGCTATGGCGCGGATTTGGCCACCTGGCTCCTGGATGGGGCCAAACCGCTTTCCGTTTTCGCCGTCGCGCGGCACCTCAAGCCGGGCCTTTATCCGAAAGTCGAAGATGACGCGACCATCGTGTTGAATTATTCTGAAGCCACAGTGATCCTTGAGCCATCGTGGAACTGGCCGTTTGACCGCAAAGACATGGAGGTGTACGGGCAAACCGGGTACGTGCTGGTGCCGCAGCCGGATTTGTTACGCGTGCGCACGGCAAAGGAGCCCAACGAGGTTGAAATCACCCCGCCGCCGCTCAGCGGTCCAGGCGCCGATCCGCTCTCGTATCTTGCCGCGGTCGTGCGGGGAGAAATCAAACCCACCGGCCTGGCCTCGCTGGAGGTGAACCTGACAGTGGTGGAAATCCTGGACGCCGCGCAAAAATCCGCGCGGACGGGAAAACACATCAAACTTTGAAACGGGTGCCGGGCAAACCGGACAAGCGAGGTTCCATCTATCAGCCAACACCGAATTGATGCCCAAAATCATCGAATTTTTGGACTACGATCCGCATTGGTAACCCTATCCGCCTATTCCCCGATGATTTTGACCAGTACCCGTTTCCGTCGTCGCCCGTCGAATTCACCGTAGAATATCTGTTCCCAGGGGCCGAAGTCGAGTTTGCCCTTGGTGATGGCAACAACAACTTCGCGCCCCATGATCTGGCGTTTTAAATGCGCATCGGCATTGTCCTCACCCGTGCGGTTGTGGTGGTAGTGCGAGGTTGGTTCATGCGGAGCGAGCTTTTCCAGCCACACATCGTAGTCATGCAGCAAACCATTCTCCGCATCATTTATGAAGACCGACGCAGTTATATGCATGGCATTCACCAGACAGATGCCCTCTTCGACTCCGCTTTTCTTCACCAATCCCTCGATGGTACCGGTAATGTTAACGAACCCCCGGCGATTCGGGATTTCAAACCAAAGATTTTCCGTGAGCAATTTCACATGGACGGGATGCCAACCAAATGGAAAAAATGAAAAGAGGGCAATAATCCCCTTTTTTCGGTGGGGAAATTCCCGATCTTGAGGAAGTTTCTTCTTATTTTTTGGGAATACCTTCGCGAACCCATTGCACGGCGTGCAGAATCAACTCGGTGGAGTTTTTCAGGTCGAGCTTTTCCTTGATCCGGTTGCGGAAAGAATTGATGGTCGTAATGGTCAGGTTCAGTTCCTCGGCGATTTGACGGGTGGCCTTGCCCTCTCCCAGCATCCGAAAAACCTCAAGCTCGCGGTCGCTTAACGTTTCGATCCGCGACACCGGCTGATTCGTCCGGTTGCCGAGCATGAATTTGGCGAGCATCGTTGCGGACATCTTGTCACTTAAATGAATATCCCCCCCCAGCACTTTCCGGATGGCTACTTTTACGGCCTTGGCAGGTTCGTGCTTCATGACATAGCCCATGGCCCCGGCGCGCAAAGCGCGTTCGGCGTAAAGCGATTCTTCGTGCATGGAAACCACGAGCACAGGCAAATCTTCGAACTCGGCCTTGATGTTTTTGATGAGGTCAATGCCGGTTGTGCCGGAAAGTGAAATATCGGCGATGACGAGATCCGGCTTCTTCTCGCGGATTTCGCGCAGGGCTTCGTCGGCATCCGCAACATCGCCGCACACGGTCAGGTCGGGTTCGCGCTCAATCAACTGACGCATTCCATCCCGGAACATGGCGTGGTCGTCCACGAGGAATACGCGGCTCTTGGCCACCGGGTGAGAGCCCCCCTCTGTTCTGTCATTTGAGCTGGCAGCTAATGGCATCATTTTGCAAGTTCACCGGCAACTTCGGTGGATGGATAAAAAGCACACGTTATTTGAGTGCCCTGACCGGGCGCACTTTTCAAGTCCAATGTTGCACCAATTACACTGCTACGGTAGCGCATGATCCGGATACCCATGCCGGTGGAACTCCTGGGTGACTGAAAACCCGTGCCATTGTCGCGAATTGTCAGCACGAAGTGGTCAATGTCACGCGTAATGGAAATCAGGATGCTGGTGGATTTGCCGTGTTTGACGGCATTCAAAACTGCCTCTTGAATGATGTAGTACAAATGCAACGAAACCGAGTTATCAACCGCGAGGAATGATTTATCACACGAAAACTGGCACTGTATTTTGAACAAACTTTCGGCGTTGGCGGCGAATTCTTCAATCGCCGACACCAGGCCGTTTTCGTCCAGTTGGACGGGAAACAAGCCGCGCGCCACCCTGCGGGTTTGGGTGATGGTTTCATTCACGAGACCACCGATTCTTTCCACTTCGGAAGATTCGGTCAGGCCTTTTTCCTGCAATTGATCAGCCATGATATCCATGCGATAGGCTATGGCCGCCAGTTGCTGGCAGACGCCGTCATGCAAATCGTGGCCGATGCGCCGTTGTTCGCGGTTGCTGATTTCCAGAATTTCACGTTCCAAACGCTTTCGTTCGGTAATATCGCGGGCCATGCTCTCCACCTCGGCATTTTGCCCGGCCTGACTGACCAGCCGGGCGCTCAATTCCAATCGGAAGCGTTGCCCTGACGCACTCATAAACTCCCATTCCGTTGGTGACAATTCCACGCCCTGGGTCACCTGCTCAAACCATTGCCTGGCCGGTCCGCGCTGTTCTTCCACGAGAAACTCAACCAGGTTTTTCCCTAGAATCGCCTCGCGAGGCCGCTGCAAAACCCGCTCGCCAGCTTTATTGATGGAAGTAATGCGACCGCCCAGGTCGTTAGTGAACACCATGTCATTCGCATTCTCAAACAATTCCTCGTAACGTTCTTTCAGGGCGGCCTCCGTTTGAAGCTGGTCGCGGATGATTCTGGTTTGTTTATGAACCCGTAATCTTAGAATCAGGACCCACGCAATGGCGGCGACAACCGCGCCGACAAGAATTCCAACAACCCAGAGTAATTTTTGCAGGTCCCACCACGGCGGCCGTCGCAGGACCGAAATGTCGCCCGGAGACCGCATCAAAATGCGAAATGATTTGGCACGCCAAGACTCTCCCGCCACCCAGGTGCTGCCAGTTTCGATCAAACAAACTCCAGTGATGGCCACCTCGCTTCCATTCTGCAAATAGGCGAAATCAACGCCCGGAGAACTGCTCTCCAGATATGCGTGGAAAATGACCCCGCTGGGCGTTTGAAGCACCAGAAACTGATCGGGACTGTGTCGCGCCCGGTCCAGCACGGTGGCCACAATGCGCACCAGACGGCAGTCATGGGTTCCTTTCAAGGCTTCGTCGGTGTTGATGACATCAGGTGTCGGGAGCGGGCCTGACCCGATTTTTTGAAAGATCGCATCCTGCAATTCCGGGGTGTATTCCCCCTTGGCCGGGAATCCCAAAACCTCCACCTCGTCTCCCGGAAGGACTTTCTCCGATTCCAGGGTTTCCACGTGCAATCCTTCCTTTTCATCTTCGATATATAACGAGTTTCCCAGTTGATAAATGACCGTTCCAGTCACTTTGACCCGATGGCCATACGGGCCTTGAGGGGTGAACTGCAACAGCTTCTCAATCGGTTGCGTTTCGACGGCAAACGGGTCGCCCGCCGCAGCCACGTCAATCGCCAAATCCGTGGGGCGGGGAACCAAAAGCCTGATGTCGAATAATTGTCGCTGGCGGTTGAAACGAGTGACGCAAACACCGCGCACCGTCACGGCGCTGTCCACCAAATCGCCGCTTTGCGCCACTGGCAATTTGCGCGCGTAGGCCGTCAATCGCCCACCGCCCGTGGCAATCTCCACAAAAAAATAACCGCTGGTTTGGTCAAAATAGGTGGCCCGCACAATACCGTGGACCTCCACGAACTGACTGTCCTCCTGTCCGCTGGCCAGTTGCTCAAACGTCACGGGCTTGGAAACGGGAAAGGCTCCGCGACCCAGAATCTGGATTTGGCGCACCAGCACGACCGGCGCATACTCGCCCGGATCAGCCTCTCCGGTCATCTCCACCAGTTGGCCCGCCGCCAGAGGCGGTTGTTCCGGCAAGCTATCCAGGGAGAAATAAATGCCCGCCGTGTCATCCTGCATGAACTGGAAGTACTGACTTGGATCGAAGAATGTCACCACCGCCTGCAAGTGCACTGGATAGTGGTTCGTCGCCTGTTCCGGCGTCAATTGCCGTACCTGCTCGGCCGTGTGCAATTCTTTGAAAAGGGCGTTTTGGCCTCGTGAGAACAGACCTCCGCCCATGAGAACAATCAGCACCATGACCGGCCTCAATTTTCTGATCCAGTCCATAACTTGGTTCCGGCTTGGAGGTTATGCTTTGTTCATTCTTGTGTCCATCCCTAACGTGGGGGAAGCATACCGATATTCTCAAGCCAAAGCACAATCTCCGACAGTTCACGGTGATGCCAGGCGGTAAAACACGGTGCCCTGGGTGGGATCTGGAATCACCACGTACGGACTGGTAGTACCCGGAAGATCAGTCCAGTTGCCGCCAACCAAGGAATTTGTCTGCACCTGCAGATGGCAGACGATGTTGGTCGGCCAACTCAGCGACAAGCTCCCATCCAGCTGTGGCGCCACAGCAATCGCCATCGGCGCGGTCTGTTCATAGACCCGCACGTAATCCACCAGCATCTCAGCCGGAAAGGTGGTCCCGGCTTCGATTTGGGCGACGGTGGGATTGCCGACATAATTTCCGCCGACCGCCAGGTTCATGATGAAAAAGAACGGCGCGTTGAAAGGTGTCGACAAACCGGCGTCGTTTTCATAAAGGGTGCCATCTACAAAATACTGGATTAAGCCGGGACTCCAAACCAAATCATACGTGTGCCAGTTGGTAACGGAGTCCGGGCTTGGAAAATTATAAGTTTGCGTTCTGCTGATTTCACCGCTGGTTCCCCAGTGGAGGCTTCCCTGCACCCACGTCGGTGTGGCTCCGTTATTTTCCACGACATCAATCTCTCCACAGCCAGGCCAGCCGACCGTGGGGAAATCCGAGCCCAACAGCCATAGCGCCGGCCACATGCCGACACCAGATGGCAATTTGGCGCGCCATTCAAAACGACCGTACACTGGTGTGTTGTAAAGGTCCTGAGTCTTCATGCGGGCGGACGTAAAGTTGTAACCAGCATAGGATTCCTGCTGCGCAACAATGTGCAGCAGGCCATTGCCATCAACGTAAGCGTTGTTTGTTCGGCTGGTATAATACTCAAGTTCATTATTGCCCCATCCGCAATTAGCGGGACAATCACTGCCGGTTTCAAATGTCCATTTGGTTGTATCAATCGAAGTACCGTTGAACTCGTCGCTCCAGACGATATTAGTATCGGCGCGCAGGCTGGTGCTCGCCAATATTAAGCCTATGACTATCGCTACGGAGGGAAGCAGCTTGATCAAGAATTTAGATTTAGCAACAAGGGCTTGACTGCGTTGATAATTCATACTTTGAAAGCCTTTGAGGCCTTACCCTATTTTACTACAAATAACACGTTGAGGCCGAGATTATATTACACATTGTACGTGAAACTTTGGTTCAGGGGCCCTGTTCAAGGCGGTAGAATTGCGCCGGCGCGCTGACCTCATTTGTAAGGAGATATTCTGAATTCAGGAGAAAGGGAGCGGTCGTCAGATTACTCCAGCTGACGGGCAATCCCAATGTTGGTGCTGTCTGCAGCGACCAAGTGTTCCCTGACACCACCGGCCAGGAAAGCACGACGTTTGTCCCGCTCAGGGCGATAGACAACTCCGGCGAAAGAGCCGGAAAAATTTGAAACTCCCAAAGGGAATAGCCCCACTGGGTGCCGCGTACGGTGCCGTACATCCGCACGTAACGACCCGTTCCGGATAATCCGGTCAAATACTCGGTGCCGCCAGGCCCGTTGGTCGTGCTGTAAATCGTGTTCCAGTTGGTGGCGTCGGAGGAAACCTGAATCTGATAACTCTTCCCGTAGGCCGTTTCCCAGTAGAGTACCACTTCCGAGATGTTGTAAGTTGCCCCCAAATCCACCTGAATCCATTGCGGATCACTGAAGGCCGATGACCAGCGTGTGGTCGGGTTCTCGTCAAAGGCGGCCAAATCATTGATGCTGCCCGGACCATTGGTCGTCGTGTAAACGGTGGTCCAGGTCGTATTGTGTTTCGCTAAAAAATGGACGTCGCCAACGAGAACCAGCATTGGATTTCTCAGCACCTGCTGAAGAGATTCAAAGACGAGGGTGTCCACTTCAGTGTTACCAAGTGAAGACCGGTGAATAGGTGCCAAAAAGTCTCGAGCGTGCATGCGCAGCGCCGGGCTACAACCAATTGTTGGTCTCTGGAGATGCGGACAACACTCTTGAAGCGGCATTTTCCAAAATCGAATTCTGTTTGCCGAATACGCTCAGCGCGCTTGAGGATGCCGTGAAGAGGTCGCAGACTGAATTTCCCCAAGCCGTCTACGGCTTTGTCATTGGTCGGATCGCCGCGCAGAAAACTCGTCTCCAAGGCGATGCGGTTCCATTCGGCTCGCATCCACTCAACGCAGGTATTGGAAAGATGTGGAGCAACTTCTTCACGTTCTGGATTCCGAACGATCCAGAGCTGCCTGCCCCGTGTAGCTCGGCAAGATCGGAGATGGTGAGGACTGTCGTCCGGGTATTTGGAGGAAACATCTGGCATCCAATCCGACCAACAACCAAGACGCCAGCCACTATTTTCCGGTCAATCCGGTTTCATGGCTGGCGTGCCAAAGCCCTCAGATGGTCATGGACCCAAGACGGTACGGTAGAAACGAACCGGATAAGCCGGGGAATTGGTATCCATCCAAAAGAATGGCAACAACGGCAAATTGGTTGTGAATATTGGAATCCAGGAAGTCAAGTTGGTGGAAGCCATGAGCGTGTAGTTCGTCCCTGTATTATTGGTGTTGATCCAAAATCCAAACTGGCCGTTGGTGATGGAAGCGCCATAGAGGGCAGGCACGATTGACTGATTGGGCGTGGCACTGACCTGGATGGAGTTGGTGCTATCACAGCCGTTATTGACCGCGAAAACCACATAGTAATATGTCGTCCCATTCGTCACCACGAAATCAGTGTAGTTGGTAACTGTCAATCCGCTGGACAACAGAGTGTACGGCCCACCGCTGACCACCGAGCGTTTCACGTTGTAGCTGGTGGCTCCGCTTACAGTGTTCCAACTCAAGGCCACCAGCGAGTTGCTTGCGGTCGCCGTCAAACCCACCGGCGCGGCTGGCGGCGAGAGGAGGATTTCGATGCCGCTGGATTTAGCGTTGTCCTTGATGGTGACGTACTGGATTACAATCGCATTCGTGGTGTTAGGAGCCTCCATAAACTGTTGGATGTTCGCCTTGTCCTCGGCGCCGGACACGGCAAAAACGTCGAAGTTCGTCAGGACTTCATTGCCGTTAATGAAAACGTTGAATATCCGATCATTTGTGGCAGTCCAATAAATTTCTGCAAAGTGGAGGCGCACCAAGTAGTTCACGCCCTGCGTCAAGTTGGTGAAAGTGTAGGTGAAGTTGCCGTACCGTTCGGTTTGATAAACCGCCTGGGGTGCGGGAGAGGTCACGGCGCTGGTGTCGATTGCCGCCGTTGTCGAGGCGGCGGTGCCGCCCGAATAATACGCGTCCGCGACGAACTGGTTAGCCGCGCTGCCACCCGAGTTCACGGCCAATTCGAAGGCGCCCAGTGTCACGGCTGACTCACTCGAGTTGGGGCTTTCGCCAAGAGAGTTCGTGGCTGAAACCACATAGTAGTAACTGGAGCAAGTGGAAACGGCGGTGTCAACGTGGCTGTTCGCGGTGGGACTGGCGATGGTAGTGTACGGTCCGCCGCTGACCAGCGAGCGTTTCACATTGTAAGCGGTTGCACCGGTGGAGGCGTTCCAACTCAGATAAACTGCCGCGTTGCCGGTGCCCGCTGTCAATCCCGTTGGGGCGGCCGGAACCGTAGGAATCGGCGTACTCAAGCCAATCCAGTTGATACTAAATCCATTAGTGATCACTTCCAACCGCAGCGCCTGACTCCCGATGCCACCCGTCAGGGAAACCGTCGGCAAGGTGACCGTCTGCCAGCTTTGAGAGCCGCCGGTGTTGGGAATGGCGACTGTGCCAAGAACGGTGCCGTTGAGCCGCACCCGCAGTTGACCGCCGGCCGCAGGTGCAGCCACACGGAGGCTGATGGTGTAGTTGGCCGTGGGATATGGCAGGTTGACCGTGTATTCCAGCCATTCACCGGTGTTGAGCGAGTTCACGTCGTAGCCGCCGCCCGTGTCCGAGGTGGGTTCAATCCCCACGTCATCCGACCGGTAAACCCCGCCCGGATTGCCTACCGTGGTGTTATAGTAGGCCACACTCTCGCCGCCCGTATCGTAGTTCTCCGCTTGGATGATGTTCGTGCCTCCCGACACGGTGGGAACGGTCCCCCCAAAAGGCTCTTGCGGCTGCGAATAAACTTCCAGTTCCGACAGCGAATAACCCGCGCCCGGCAAACCTTGCTGCGTCCCGTTAACCTGCACGTAGCGGCCACGGCCCGAAACCAGAATGTCCTCCGTGCCACCAAGGTCATTGTTCGTGTTGAAAACAGTCGTCCAATTCGTTCCGTCCGGTGAAATTTGGATCGTATAACTGCTCGCGTAATTGGTGTTCCAATGCAGCCGGACACTGGACAGGTCTTTTATTAAACCGAGATCCACCTGAATCCATTGCGGGTCGGTAGTTAGAGACGTCCAGGCCGTCGTGGGATCACCGTCCAACGCCGCCGAACCCGGAGTGTTCGTGGAAAGGGTTGATGAAACGGCTACGGGTTGATGAAGCGCCGCGTTGGCCAGATCGCTGGAAGGCACCGACACGACCGTGAAAGCCCCGGTCAAACGGATGTCCCGCGAGGAAGCACCGACCATCACTTGAAAACTGCCCGGCGTCACAATCCAGCCGTGAGCGGTAGCGTCCCAATTGGCCAGGTCCTCCCAATCCAGATTGAACGTGACGTGCTGTGTCTGACCCGGCGAAAGGGCGATTTTCTGGAATCCTTTGAGCTGCTTCGGCGGCTCGCCGGCGGCGGAAGGAAAGCCTAGATAGAGCTGCGGCACTTCAGCGCCCGTTTGGCCGCCCGTGTTCGTCAGGTTGAAGCCGATTTGCACCTGTCCCGAAGGGCTGACGGCACTGACAGTGAGGTTGCTGTAACCAAACGTCGTGTAGGACAAGCCGAAACCAAACGGGAACAGCGGAGTCACGTTGTTTGCGTCATACCAGCGATAACCGATTTCCAACCCTTCGGAGTAGGAAGCTTGAAGGTTGATGCCGGGCCATTGGGCGGTGGTGCTCGTGGGCACCTGGCTCGCAGAGGGAGGAATGCTTACCGGTAGTTTTCCTGAAGGGTTCACGTCCCCGAACAGAACATGAGCCAGGGCGTTGCCATTTTCCTGTCCCGGATACCATGCCATCACAATTCCCGCGACCTGGCTGGCCCACGGCATCAGTGTGGCAGAAGACTCGTACATAACGACAATTGTGTTGGTGTTCACGGCGGCCACGGCGCTGATGAGCGCGTCTTCGTTGTTCGGCAGCAACAGGCTGGTGCGGTCGGAACCTTCGCTGGTTTGCTGGCCGACACAGACAATTGCCACCTGGGACGTTTGCGCCAGGCTCACGGCGGCCGCCGTGCTGGCCCCGTCGCCTTGGGCATAATTGACGGTGACACCGCCGCCGGCACGGCTGGTGATTCCAGTGAGCGGCGTGACGTTGTAAGGCAAGTTCACGCCAGCCGAACCAGCGCCGGTGGAGATCGGCGAAGTGCTGGCCGCCGAACCGATGACCGCAATTGACTGCACCGATGAACTCAGCGGCAGCAGGCCGCCATTGTTCTGCAACAAGACTATTCCCTCCTCCGCTTCGTTAAGCGCAAACTGCTGATGGGTCGAGTTCGTTACCGACGAATTGAGATTCCCGGTGGGAGGATTGTCGAAGAGACCGAATTGAAACATGCTGGTAAGGATGCGCTGCACCATGCCGTTCAGTTCTGAAGCCGGGACACTGCCTACTTGAATGGCGGCAGTGATGTCGCTGGATGTAAATTGGCCCTCATACATGTCCATATCTAGTCCATTATTCATGCCGTCCACGGTGTCGAAAGTCGCCCCCCAATCGCTCATGATCCAGCCATTGAATCCATACGCCTTTTTCAAGTCGGTATTGAGCGCCGGCAACTGGCACGCATGAACATTGTTCACCAGATTGTAAGAGGCCATGACCGCGCCAACCCCGGCCCGCACGGAGGCGCGAAACGGCGCTTCATAGATTTCATGGAGGGTGCGTGGGTCCACGTCGGCGCTGATCGTTGTGCGGTCGGTCTCCTGATCGTTGCACACAAAATGTTTGGCCGTGGCGACGATGCCCTGGCTTTGGATGCCGGGAATTTCGGCCGCCGCCATTGCCGCGCTCAGAAACGGGTCTTCGTCACAGCCTTCAAAAGCCCGCCCGTCCTCATACACCCGCGCCATGTTCATCATTGGGCCGAGCACCACGCCAACACCCTTGCCTCGCTCCTCGCTGCCCAGCATCACGCCGTATTGGCGCGCGAGCGAAACATCCCAACTGGCGGCGAGGGCAATCGGCGCGGGAAACGCCGTCACATTATTGGCTCCATCAGCAACCCCGGCCGGCCCGTCCTGCAGAAATAACCAAGGAATGCCCAGCCGGGTGTTGTTGGCAATGTTACCCACATAGTTACTGCCAGTCGGGCCTGCCGTGCCGTAGACCATGGCTGCCTTCTCACTGAAGGTCATTTGGGCAAGCAAAAGGCTGGCTCGCTGGCTCGCTGAAAGGGTTGTGTTCGTCCAAGACTGTGCCTGAAGATAGACCGGCATCGCGCAGCAAACAGTAATGAAACACGCCGCACAGATGGCGTTCAGCGTCTTCCAAGGGTAAAGACGACGCCTGCAATCAATCCGCCCCCATTCGGCCGGACAATTCTTCATAGGACCTCTGCCTGCCTCGTTGACGGGAAATGGGCAATCAGAACCAGACTGGCACTCCCTCCAATTAGCCGGTTTTTCAATTCTGAGCCGTGGTCACAGAAATGAACCATGCCAGGTCCCCCGACGAGGGGCTGGCCATCACATTATCCGTATTGCCGCCGGGCGTCGCTGGTTTTTCGTTGATCATTGAAGTATCCGTCCACTGCCTGACCGCCGAATGTCCGTCGCCATACGCCAGCACACTGCTCGTGCCATGCAACACCGCCGGACTATTGAACCACTCGGTGGTGTTTCTGGGATCCAAGGCAAAAAAACCATCGTCAATACTGTAGGGGCTTTCTTCGGTAAAGACCCAGGTCTTGCTCGGTCCAGGACGCGTCATGTTCGATTGCTTCGTGTAGTATGCCCAGCCCGAAATAGGACCGCCACTTGTCGGAGTCCATAGCGTTGTAAAGTTGCCTGGAGCATCCATCGGCTGCACAAAACAATTCATGGAATAGGTGCGAAGGGCTGCCGCTGTGAAAGCCCCACCACCACGGGGAACGAGGGTGTGGTCGGCCGGGCAGTGGTAAACGGCAATGCTATTGATGTACGGATAGAGCAGGCCCGTCTGTATCCACCAGCTATACTTGCTACCTCCTGGATAGGGACCAGGCTGAACGGATTGCGAATTCTGCATATTGCCCGGACACCAATCGGCACTTAACCCGCCCGGCTGGAGAACTGGCTGTTGTCGGGGGTCGCCAGCAGGATTTTCGGCCGATTGACCGCCAAGACCCCGGTTGGGCACCAGATTATCTTGATTGTCGCCGGCATACATCACCCACGCCGTGATCAACTGCCGCTCGCTCGCCAGACATTGCATGGTCAGGGCCCTCTGTTTGGCCGCCGCCAGGGCCGGCAGCAGCATGGCTGCCAGAATGGCAATAATCGCAATAACCACCAGCAACTCAATCAACGTAAAACCTGCCGAACGATGTTCTTGTTTCGCTTTCCTGCCACCTTCGGCCTGCGCCCCCAAAGCGGCCTCTTTCTTCACTCGATCTGTCTTCATTTAGTTTTAATCTTCAATCGGCGGTCGGCACCGGCCTTACACCGGCACCGTCCCGCCAACACCTCAAC
>Ga0187871_10000495_pt1 | contig 37840 bp, 41 predicted proteins | sample June2016WEW_16_1_FD_132988 | JGI IMG/M metagenome (GOLD analysis project Ga0187871, IMG submission 132988) | Peatland microbial communities from SPRUCE experiment site at the Marcell Experimental Forest, Minnesota, USA - June2016WEW_16_10 | ecosystem: Environmental > Terrestrial > Soil >...
GGTACTCGGGCGTCGGCCCCCGGGGGCGTGAATCCCGCCGCGTTCGCGAACGCGCTTCGATCCGGCGAGGACGATCAGGACGACAGTGCGAATGGCGTCGGCGAAGCCGGGAACGCCTCCGGCACGGCCCAAGGCACCCAGACCATCGGCCAAGCCCAAATCAATCTCGCGCTCGCCGAGGGCTCGGATGCCACCGGCGCAACCGCCTCCGCGCTGCAGGCCGCGAACGCCGCCGTCGCGGCGCCGCCGGCCGCGGTGCAAGCGCCGGCGATGCCGAGCGCGATCACCGCGCCCGTCGTGGGCGGCCCGGCTTCGGCGCCGGCTTCGACCAGCGTCCCGGCGTCGACGGCGCTACTCTCAGCATCCGACTCCGCCGGACTCGCGAGCGACGGCTCCCACGCCCACGGAGGAGCGGGCGACGCCGGCGTCGGGCTCGGCGGCAGCGGTGGCGACGGTGCCGCTGCGCTTCAGCAGCTGAGCTCCGCCGCGGCATCCAACTCGGCCGATTCCGCCCCCGCCGCCACACTGAGTGTGCACGCTCCGGTCGATAGCACGGATTTCCCGCAGGGCGTGGCGGACCGCGTGTCTTTCGCGGTCGACAACAACTGGAGCAGCGCCAAGCTTCAGGTCAATCCTCCGCAGCTCGGACCGATCGATCTGCAGATCTCGGTTCAAGGCGATCACGCCCAGGTCATGATGAGCACGCACAGCGCGGTGACCCGCGAGGCCTTGGAATCGAGTCTGCCGAAGCTGAAGGAGATGCTGAATTCGCAGGGCTTCACGCAGGTCAGCGTCGATATTTCGCAGCGCTCGTTTCAGGACCGTTCGGCCTTCAACCAGCAGCCCTACACGTGGGCGAAGTCGGCCTCCGGCACTCCGTCTACGCCGGCTGCCACTCCCGTGTCCGCCCCATCGGGCACGGCGGTTCGCAATTCGCTCGGGGGGCTGGATGCCTACGCTTAGGTGCCCGTGCGGGTGGTTCCCGCGGCCGCGCCCAACGGCAGGCGATCGATGCCGCCCCGCGCCAAGTGGTATTTGAGGGCCGGCGTGGTGATCACGGTGCTGACGATGGCCATGATCACGAGCATCGTAAAGACCTTCGGCGGTATCACGCCGAGATCCAATCCCACGTTGACCACGATGAGCTCCATCAGTGCCCTCGTATTCATCATGTAGCCGATCATCGACGATTCGGCATGGTTGAAGCGTGAGCGCCGCGCCGCCCAATAGGCGGCGGCGAATTTACTGATGTTGGCCGCGGCGACCACCGCCAGGCACCAGCCCCAATCGGCGACCCCCAAGCTCCCGATGGAGGTCCGCAGGCCGGTATAGGTAAAGAAGATCGGCAAGAAGAACACGGTCACGAAGCCGCCGACACGCTCCCGCCACGCCTCGACCAGCTCCGGCTCGTCGTACAGGATCACCCCCATCATGAAGCCGCCGAATATGGCGAAGATGCCGATCTGATAGGTGATCATAGCGCCGAGAAAGGCGACGCAGAGCAAGCCGCCCAACAGGTTCGCGGACATCTTCCCGCCGCGCGGATTCGAGCGGCGCACCGCGCGCTTCAACAGCGGTCTCACCCATTTCGCGCTGATCAGCGCGAACGCAGCGACCATGAGGACCTTGAACGCGAGCATGCGCGGATCGAAGTTGCTGACCGTCAGGGCGGTGATGAAGGCCAGCAGCAGCCATCCGACCACGTCGTTGGCGGCGGCGGAGGCGATGGCGATGACGCCGAGCTTCGTGCGCGTCAGGTCGAGCTCGATCATGATCCGGCCGAGAATCGGCAGGGCGGTGATCGAGAAGGCGGTCGCAACGAACAGCGCCGAGTCGACGCGCGCCTCAGGCGGGGCTACGGATGATGTCATCCAAAATCCCAACGCGAAGCCGCACGCGAACGGGAGGGCGAGGCATGCCGCGGAGACGCGCAGCACCGCGGTCCGATTGGGGCGTTCGATGAGATGCCCGAAATCGAATTCCATCCCGATTTGAAACAACAGCAGAATGAGTCCCAGGCCCGAGAGGACCTGCAGCGGCTCAGGCGGCGCGGAGTGGAATACGGCGTCGAAGGCGCGCGGCGCGATCCAACCGAAGAGCGAGGGTCCGAGCAGGATGCCGACGATGATTTCGCCGACGGCGGTGGATTGGCCGCAGCGCTTGGCCATCGTCCCGCCGATGCGCCCCGCCAGGATGATGATGGCGAGTTCCAGGAGGGTGTAGAAGAGCAACAGCTCCGTCTTGTGCGGACCCGCGATTGACGGCGGGTTCATGCGGTCAGGCCAAGCCGCCGCTGATGGAGATGATCTGCCCGGTGATGTAGCCGGCCTCCGACGAGGCCAGATAGTCCACCAAGCTGGCCACTTCCTGGGCGGTTCCGGCCCGTTTCATCGGTACGAGCTTGGCGATCGCGGTTGCGTCGAACACCGAATCGCTCATGTCGCTGGAGATGATTCCCGGGGCGACCGCGTTCACCGTGATGCCGCGGCTCGCGACTTCGAGACTGAGCGACTTGGTCGCCGCGTTCAGCGCGCCCTTGGCCGCGGCGTAATTGACCTGCCCGCGGTTGCCGATGAGGGCCGTCACGGACGACAGGGTGATGACGCGACCCCAGCGCGTCCGGATCATCGGCAACATGAGAGGCTGAGTCACGTTGTAGAAGCCGTTGACCGACACATCGATCACGCGCCGCCATTGATCCGCGCTCATCCCGGGGAAGGCGGCATCGTCATGAACCCCCGCGCCATTGACCAGAATCTGTATGGGGGCCTCATCGACCAGTCTTTCGAGGACGGCGCGCGCCGCGTCTGCGTCGGTCACGTCGAATGCCACGGCCCGTGCTTGTCCGCCCGCGTCGATGATTTCGCGCGCCACCGCCTGCGCCTGGTCGAGCCTGCGATTCGCGTGCACGTGCACGAAGTGTCCGGCGGCTCCGAGGCGGCGGCAGATCGCGGCGCCCAGAGTGCCGCTGCCGCCCGTGACCAAGGCCCATTTGGGCGCGCCGCTCATCGTCTCGGGCCGTCCGGCGCGATGCGGCCCACGTCGAGCACCACGGCTGCCCGCCCGCTGATCAGCCGCGACGCGGAGGATCGCAGCTCGAATTCGTACAGAGCCGTACTTTGGTCGCCCATGATGCGCACCGCCTGGCAGAGCAAATCCGATTCCACGTCATCGAGACGCAGAGCCCACATGCGGACGCCGCGAATGCTGGCGAGAAGCCCGGCGCGAGGTCTGTCCGCAGCACCTTCCGCCAGGAGCGCACCATGAACGGCCATCGCCTGCGCCGCCAATTCTATACCGCAGGCGATTCCGAGCCTGCCGTGCGCTCGCAACGGGTGATCGGCGGCGCGATGGCCGCCGCTCGAACAGACGATGCGATCCGCGCTCCAATCGACCACTTCGTCGATGAGGCACATGCGGCCCTGGTGCGGTATGTGCCGCTCGATCCACGCGCGGTCGATCGCTAGCGGCACGGCGCGACGCCCACGGCGAGGTGGCACACGTCCAGATATTCGAGGATGACACGTCCCTGCTCGCGGAGCGCGAGCTGTCTCATCAGCGGCAGCGAGCGAGCGGCCGGGATGGCGCGGCGGAGCGCCTCCAACCGCGAATCGTGCAGGGTGTCGGCGGGCCCGTCGTCGAGCGCGACCTCGACGCGCGCCGACGACCGTTCGTCGCAGCCCGGCGTCAGAACCATCGCGATTCCGAATGCATCCGGCACCGGCCGCTTGGCGTGCAATGGATCGGGATACTCGGTGTCGTAGGCGACCAACAGTACGGGCTCCCGATCCACGCTCACTTGCGTGACGGCCTCCAGGAGTCCCGCGCAGAAACTGGCGTCGAATGCGCATAGCACGGTCGAGGCCAAGGTCGCGCCGGTCGCGATGCTCCAGTAGCCGGCGGAGGCATTGTGAACCGAGTTGGAGAAACGGGTCGGCGAGATCTCGCGCGGATCGGCGGCCAGCGATTGACAGATTTCGTGACAGTTGTGTCCGTCTCCCCCGGAGGAGGAGAAGACGCTGCGCAGATGCTGGGACGCGATGCCGGCTTGCGCCACGGCCTCGGAGGCAATCGCGAGCGAGAGTCTGACCACGCGGCCGGTCCGGCGCCGCTCGGTCGACTGCAGCAGCGAGGGTGTGGGCAGTACAGTGGGTTCCGGCGCGTAATGGCGAGTTCCGGTGAGCACCGCCGCGGCGTCCGGCCAACCGGAGAGCCCCGGACCGAGGACGCCGACGCCTTGGATGAACGCCTCCAGGATCATCCAGCCCGTCCGAGAATGAGACTGCAGTTGCTGCCGCCGAACCCGAAGGAGTTGCTTTGCACTCGCGCTATCGGACCGACGCGCTTGGCTTTGAGATAGTTGGCGGTCAGCGTCGGGTCGACATTCGCCGTATTCACACCCGCCGGCATCAAGCCGTGGCGCAGCGCCAGCGCGGCGATCACGGCCTCCAGCGCACCCGCGGCTCCGAGCGTATGGCCGGTCGCACCTTTGGTCGAGCTGCACGGCGTCGTCGCGCCAAACACGCTGGTGACGGCCTGACTCTCGGCGCGATCGTTGCTCGGCGTGCCCGTGCCGTGCAGGTTGATGTAGTCGATGTCGCCCGGCTCGAGATGCGCGTCCGACAAGGCGAGCTGCATGGCGCGCCGCGCGCCGTGTCCCTCCGGATGAGGCGCGGACATATGGTACGCATCGTTCGATTCACCCACTCCGAGGAGCAAAACATCGTCCGAGGCCGCCTCATCCGATAACCGCTCGAGCAAGGCGAATGCCGCGGCTTCGCCGATCGAGATGCCGTCGCGCGCCGTATCGAAGGGCCGGCAAGGCGCGGGCGAGCACAATTGCAGCGAGTGAAAGCCGTAGAGTGTCGTCAGGCACAGCGAGTCCACGCCGCCGATCACGGCCGCATCGATCAGATCCGACCCGAGCATGCGCTGCGCCGTCGCGAACACCTTGGCGCTCGAGGCGCAGGCACAGGACACCGCCGCCGCCGGTCCGTCGAGCCGAAATCGCCTGCGCACGTAATCGGCCACCGAGAAGGAATTATGCGTAGCGCCGTAGTCGAAGTCGGGCGGCAATTCGCCGGATACCGGATCACGCCGCCGATAGGCGAGTTCCGTTTGCAAGATGCCCGACGTGCTGGTGCCCATGAAGACTCCGACGCGCCGCGAGCCCCAGCGGCTCGCCGCTTTCGCGACCGCTTCATCGAAGCCGTCCAGCCGCAAGGCGAGCTCGGCCAATCGGTTGTTCCGGCAATCGAATCGACCGAGCTCGGGCGGCAGCGGCTGAGTGTCGACTCCGGCCACCTCGCCCACGTGCGTGTCGAGGATCACCGTCTCGAAGCGGCATGGCTCGAGACCGCTGCGCTCCTCGATCAAGGCACCGAGCGTTTGTTCGAGGCCGCGGCCGATGCAACTGGCGGCCGTGAAGGTCTTGATGATCAGTGGGCTCATCGGGCCGCGCTCCTCACGAGAATGCCGCGCGCAGGGTGGTCGGTATGAGTTTCCGGCCGTGCAGCGTCTCGAGCAGCCGCGGAAGCACCTCGACGATCACCGGCGTCCCCAATCGTCCTCGAGCGGCGTGGCCATCGTGCAGGAGCAGTATGTCGCCCGCTCCGAGCGAGCGGGTCAGCCGCCGATAGACTTGATCGGAATCGCCATTGACGGTGTCGAAGCCGCGGCGCGTCCAGGTCGCGAGCTTGAGCTGCAGGCGAGCGAGCACCGGATCGAGAAACGGATTGCGCAGACCCGCCGGGGCACGAAAAAAACGCGGGCTTTCACCGGTGACGCGCGCGATGCTCTGCTGCGCCTCGACGATTTCCCGTTCGATCCGGCGCGGACCCATGAGCGAGAAGCTGTGGCGATGATGTTGACTGTGGTTCTCGATGGTATGTCCCAGGCGTACGATTTCGCGCGCGAGTTCCGGGTGGCGCGCCACCCGCTCGCCCACGCAGAAGAAGCTCGCCCGCGCGCGATACACCCCGAGCACCGAGAGCACTTGCGGAGTCACCTCCGGGTCCGGGCCGTCATCGATGGTGATGGCGACCTCCCCCCGATCCACGCTAGCGCCGGGCAGACGGGTCAGATTCGGGCCGAGCCAGCGGCTCTTCGGCCAGAGGCCCGCGCCGGTCAACACCGCATGGTCGAGCGCCACTGCCCCCAGCATCCACGGCCAGAGCGGCGGACGCACGAACGTCGCCGCGGCAGCGGCAGCGTGCAATGCGGCGGAGGCGTAGAGGAGGGGCGACGGGGCCCAGCGATGCGGGTTGTCGGTCGGTCGGCTCATAGAATATTCGACGTCAAAAAATGCTCCCACAACGCGAACCAGGTGCCCCAATCATGGCCACCCGCCGCCACATGCACCATACCGGGCGGAAGAGCCTCGGCCATCAGGGCGTGACCTCGCGCAAAGCGGTCTTCGCGGCCGTAACCCAAATACACGGCTTTCCCCTCCGTCCCCAACTTCCCGCGCCGGTCGCGAATGAAGCGCCATATTCGACGTTCCTCATCGGACTCCGCAAGCGGCCCAGCATTCCAGGCCTCGAGGCCCGGCGCCGCGGCGATCTCGGCGATCAGTTGCCGGCTGCCGAGATACGGTGCGAGCAGGCAAAGCCCGTCGCATCCGCCCGGCCGGGTGGCCGCGTAGTCCAATGCGAAAAACCCGCCGAGAGATATGCCCGCGAGCCAGATCGAGCGGCAACCGGCAGCGCGAGCCGGCGCCACCACCTCGTGCGCCAGCTGCTCCATCACGCTGCGGTCCTCGACATGCTCGAGCTCGATCCGCAGGAACTGCAGGTCGACTGCGAGATGCCGGGCCCGCGCGGCGACATCGAACCCCGCCTTCACGAAATCCTCAGGCTCCTGGAAGGCGCCCGGAAGCCAGATCATGCGGACGGGGGCCACGGCGCCTTGCCGTGCAGCGCAAATTATACTATCCATGCGCAGTCCGCGGCGTCAGCAGCGCCGCGAATATCAGCGCGAGGAGCGCTCCCGGCGCGACGGTCGTGCCGAGCGCCTCCAGCACGGGAACGCCCGAGAAGGAGAGCAGCCCGAAGCCGGCGACCGTGCAGGCGTTGGCGATGCAAAGCGACACCAGCGTCGAGGCCGATTTCTCGCCGTCGATGCGTTGGGAGTCGAAGAACAGGGCGTAATTCGAGCCTATGGCGACGATGAGCAGCATCCCGACGAGATGCAAAATCGTCAATCGAACCTGAAACAGCACCAACGCCGAGGCGACGGTGAGGACGGCGAGCACGAGCGGTGCGAGCACGAGCGCTGGGCGGACGGCCGATCGCAGGGCAATCACGAGAAGCGCGACGATCGCGACGAAGCCGGCCAAGGACAGGCGCATGGCCTCGCGCAAGTAGTCCGAGTAAAGCGCGTCCGATTCCTGCTTGAGATCGAGAACCTGGGCGCCCGAATGCGCCTCGGCAAGCGCGCGTCTCACCGGAACGAGATCGATGCCCGGCCGGGAAGCGTCGGCGGCATGAAGCGGCAAAAGCGCGCTCCAACCGCCGGCTTGGCGCATCGTCAACGCCTCGAGACCCGCGGCCATGGAGGTCCCCTCGAGGTCGGCGGCGCTCATCAGCGGCCCGCCGCGAGCGGTCTCGACATCGCTCTCGAACGGAGCCAATTGGCGCGCATCGAGCGGCAGACCTTGGGCGGCCTGGCCGAGATTTCGGGCAAGCACTGCCGGGTCCGGCAAACTGGCGCGCCGTGCCGCTTGAGTGGCAAGGCTCGGCAGATACATCGCGGGACTGTCGAAGCCGCCGATGATCTTCCGGGCGATCAGCGGCTCGAGCGCTTGCGCAGCGAGCTCAGCCCCGCGCAGCGCCGAGTCCAGACTCGCGCCCGGTACGACGACGAGATCCAGCGAATCAGGGGCACCCAAGTCGTTTCGAAGCTGAGCGTCCAGGCGCAGCTCGGCGGCAGGGATCGGACTCAAGCTCGACAGTTCGCGGTTCCACAGCGTGTGACGGGCGAGAAACAGCACTGCGCCCGACACGACCGCCAGACAGAGCGCCATGATCCACGGGACGGCTGCGCGGGTTTCGCGAATCGCGCGCAGGCGACGGGCGATCCGCTCTCCCGCGGGCGTCAGATCGCGCACCTGGAAATTGCGCGGCAATACAACGGGCAGCACGAAACGCGTCACCGCCGCGGCGGCGGCGAGGCCGCTCACCGAATAGGCGCCCAGCTGCGCGAGTCCCGGAAATCCCGACGGCAGGAGCGATGCGAAGCCGCATACCGAGGTGAGCATGCCCAATCTCATGGTGGGCCACAGCCGCCGTTCCCAACGCTCAGTCGCGCCGCCGGCGGATTGGATGAAAAAGTAAATCGAATAATCCACCGCCTCGCCGATCAACGTGATGCCGAACCCCAGCGTGATGCCGTGCACGACGCCGAAGCCAAGCGCCACCGCAGCCACCCCGACGAGGGCGCCGGTGGCCACCGGAAGAAGGCCCAGGATGAGAGCGGACGGCGAGCGGTACACCGCCAGCAGAATGATGACGACGAGCGCGCTGCTGGCGATGGAGAGCCGCACCACCGCGCGCTCGATTTTCGCGCGCGAGGCCACGGCGAACACTCCGGGACCGCTCATGACGAGTTCGACGTGTCGCGCCGACGGCGTGTGAATCTCGCCAACCGCGCGGCCGAACGCGGCGCGCAGCGCGGCCAACGCATGCTGCTGCGCATCAGTGTCGGCGCCCGGCGCGGCGGTCTGCGCGATGAGCAGTGTGCGCGCACCGTCCGCCGATACCCACACGCCGTTGTTCGGCCGCGGCGCCTTGGTGCGGGACAGCTGATCGATCACCGCGAGCATCTCTCCGGTCGGATCCCGGACCACCAGCGGCTGAAGCGCGAGCCCCTCGGGCGATGCCAGATCGGCGACGGTATCCTGCATCGATTCCTTGAGCCCGCCCGGAGCAAAATGCTCCGGGGTGATCGCGGCGCTCAGCAGGTAACGATGCGCGAACAGGAATTCGCGGTCGCGATCCGCGGTGACCTCTTCGCCATTGCCGGTGGCCGAGAACTCGCGGTCGCTTCGCAGCGTCCGCGCGAGCGCCACGGAGAGCTTGGCGCGAGTGTCGGCGTCGCCTCCCTCGAGCGCGATCAGGATGAGGCGCGAGCCGGGTCCGTCGCGCAGTTGATCCACGAGCAGTTTCTGCGCGGGCGTCGGATGGGCCGGCAGGAAGGCGGAAAGATCGGCGACATAGCGAGCATCGAGCGCGACCCACGCCGCCAACGTGAGGCAGCAGAGCCATACGCCGACGGCCCACACCTTGCGCGCGCTCATGGCGCCCGGTGATCGCGCAAGGTCATGAGCGAGCGGTCGCCGTTGGCCTCGAGAATCTCGACTTTGAGCAGAGCATCGCGCGAGCCCTCGATGCGGACCTGCGAGACCATCTTCGAGACCTTGGAATCGCGCGGGGAGAGGGTCAGCGTCCAGCGTTCGACGCTGCCCGCAAAATCGACGTTGAATACGCGCTCCAAGGCGGGCAAATCACCGGCGAGAGTTGCGCGCAGGCTTTCGATGAACGGCAGCATGGACGGATAGGCCGCGAGGTCGAGCACGTGGATGTGGCCCTTGCGCTCGATGGTGAGCTCCTCGCCATCGAGCACCAACCTCTCGGGCCGCGGTTCGACCGTGCGTTTCTCCAGCCGGTTGGGCGCGTCGTAGACCATCACCCCATACGACTCGACCGGACGCTTCAGCACCGAGAGAAAATGCTGCTCGACGAAGTCCACCTCGCCGTGCCGGCGAGCCGCGAGCAAGCGCATGAGTTCCGGCAGATCTCCGGAGGCTGCGTAGACGGCGGACAGCGCCAGCAGGGCGCAGAGTGCCAGGGTCCGCCTCCAGTGCCGCCTCATGAGCCGGTTTTGTCGGGTGGCGCGCGCCAGAAGTCGAAGAAGTTGAACCAATTGAAAGCGTCGGAGCGGCAATATCGGTCGAGAAGCCCGGCATAGCGTTCGATGGCTCGATGCACCTCTGCTTCGCGGTCCCGGGCCGAGATATTCGAGAAATCCGCAATCGGCTCGAAGACCACGTGGTAGCGGTTGCCTCCGCGATAGAGGCCCGCCATGAAGATGACCGGACGCCGTAGAATGGCGGCCGCCCGCATGGGCCCCGTGGGCAGCCACGCCTCTCGACCGAGCAGAGACACGCGGTGCACGGGCTCCTCGCCCAAGGTGCGATCGCCGAGCACGCCGACGAACGCGCCGCTGTCGAGCCGGTCGGCGATGCGCAGCATGGCGTCGATCTGACCGAGCGGAATGATGTCGGGTCTGGCGCGGTGTCCGATCGCCGCCAGCATGGCGTTGATCTTTCGCGCGTTGTCCTCGTACATTGCCATCGACACCTGGAGGCCCTGCCGGCGGCGCCCGATGCTCGCCATGACCTCGAAACTCCCCAAGTGAGCGCCCATCAAAAATGCGCCCCGGGCGGCCTGCAGTTGTGCCTGCATGAAAGCGTCGCCTTCGACGGTGCAGTCGAAGCGCTCGTATTGCTCGTTGACCAGGTAGACCCGGTCGTGAATGCAAGTGGCGAAGTACAGCACGTGCCTGAAGCGGTCGAGCACAGTCGCAGGCCGGCCCAGCGCGAGCCTCAAATAGCGACGTGAATGACGAAGTGCGCGCGGAGAGAACAAGAAGAAATAAGCGGCGATCCCGTAGAGCACGACGCGGGTCAGCCGGCGCCCCAGGCGCAGCGACAAATAGGCCATCAACCGGAGCAACCACTGGCTGCCGCGCTCTCGATAGCGTATCCACTCCGCAGGACGCCCTTGATCGGATTGCCGCTCTACCTGTTCCGCGATCCGCCGCGGCTCGAGGAAGCGCGAGGGATCGGCCGTCATCGAACTGCGCCGGCGAGTCGGGACAGCGTTCCGGCAAGGGCCGGACGATCCGCAACGCGCACCGCAAACCGCACCCCGCCGTCCGCGATTTCGGTGTGCTCGACCGTCAACGAGTCGCCGGGCCGCACGCTTTCCAGAAATTTCGCCGCGGTCAGCTGCCATTGGGTGAGATCGATGTCGAGGTTCATCTCGATGATACGCAGTGCTTCATCGAGCAGCACTGCGCCCGGCAGAATCGGCATTCCGGGAAAGTGCCCCGCGAACGCGGGGTGATCGGCGGCGATGCCGATCGGGTACGCATACTCGGGGTGCTCAGGAGTTGCCATGAGGCGAACGCTTCGTGGCGCCGGGTTCCTCGGCCTGCGCCAGTGCGTGCTGATCGGCCAACGCCTCGAGCGCCTGATGCGGCAGCTTGCCAGTCGCGTTTCTCGGCAGGCGGGCCACCAGGAGCAGCGGGCGAGGGAGAAATACCGGGTCGATGCGTAGACGAAGGCTCTGAAGGAGCGAAGCGGCGCTCAATGTCGGGGCAACCACTGCGGCCGCCAGGCGTGTGATGCCGGTGGCGCCGCCGCGATCGCCCTCGCGCAGGAAGAAGGCGCCATCGAGCACACCGGGGATGCCGTTCAACTGCGCGTTCAGGTAGCCGAAGGAGCTGCGCTTACCGGCGACGTTGACGAGATCCGCCGTGCGTCCGTGCAGGGTGAATTCCCGCTCGCCGGAGAGTTCGATGACGTCGCACAGGGGCGTCATCTGCTCGACGTGGCCGCCGTACGCGTAGGTTTGGCCGTTGTCCGCGCGCAACTTCACGCCGCGGAATAATCGGAACGCCTCCGTTTCGCCCGTGCGCCGGATCGCGATTTGGCCGGTTTCGGTGGATCCGTAGATCTCGAGCAACGGGGCGCCCGAGCGCGTTTCCGCGGCGCACGCCAGTTCGCGCGACAGCGGCGCGGTGGCGGAAACAAGGAGGTCGAGCGCCGGCCATTCCACCCCGGCGGCAAGGAGTGTGCGCAGGTGCACCGGAGTCGTCACCAGCACCCGCGGCCGCGGCGCCGCGGCGACGGCGGCAGCGATGTCCGCGGGATAGAAGGGGCGTTCGGCCGTGAACGAATTGGCGCTCTGCAGGGCGACCAGCACCGTGGACTCGAAGCCATACATATGCTGCGCCGGCACCGTTCCAATCAGAGTGAAGCTTCTGCCGTCCACGATACCCAGCTCGTGCGCTTCGGCGCGGACACAGCCGGCGAGCCTGCCCCAGGTCTTGCGATAAGGAAGCGGTGTGCCCGTCGATCCCGAGGTGAACACGATCGCCGCGAGTTGATCGTCGGGGATGCGCGGCACGCGAAACGCGCCGGAGTCCAAAGAGCTCGGTGCCGTCGCGTCCGGATAGTGGAACCGCGGGAGTTCGATGGCGCAGGCTTCGTCGTCCGTCAGACAGAAGGCATCGGGCGCCAGCTGAATCAGGTGCCTGATGACTTCGGGCGTGTGGGTCGAGGGCAACAGGCTGACGCGGCCGGTGGTCAAACTGGCCGCGAGCCCGACCGCGAAGCGATAGCGGTCCGCGCAGGCATTGAGGACATGGCGGCCGGGCGGCAGCGACTGCGCGAGACGCTCGGCCTCGGCGAGGAACTCAACCGCGCGCACGGCTCGCCCGCCGCGGTAAGCGACGATCGAGTCGGCCGAAGGATGAGACAGGAGCGCGGTCACGTCCATGGAATCATCGGCTCGACAGGAAGACCCGCACGGTTGCGAGTATTCCGCGCCGGTCGGTCTCCGGAAGCTTGCGCTGCCGAACCGCATATTCAGCCACGAACATCAGGGCGACCAGGGGCAGGGTGATGAAATTGACGAACATCGACCAGATCGCCAACGGGCCAAACAGGTACAGCGCGAGAATCGCCAGCGTCAGCGCAGCGAAGAAGACGGCCCACGCCGCCGTGACCTGGCGGGTGTAGCGCACCTCGCGGGGGGTCAGTGGCCCGTGCAGACGATCGGCCAGCCGAGTGCACAGGGCCGTGTCTTCGGGTGCGAGAGAGCGCGCGAATCCGAACGCCAGAAGGCCGTACATGGCGCATTCCTGTAGCAAATAAACCATAGAGAACTTCTTCTCGAGCTGCGGCCAACAATCATACAAGAGCAGAGCCGCGGCTACCGTCAGGGGTCCGGCGATCCAGGGCCGCGTGGAGCGCCACAGCAGACTCAAGCCGAGAAGGAGAGGCGGTGTCAGGGCGAGGGTGGCGCCCAAGGCTGCGATGCCGTGGGTGTTGCAATAGTGCGATAGCCCCGTGTAGGCCGCGAGCGTGGCAGAGGCCGCAGCGATCTGCAGCCAGCGCCCGACGCTCAGGATCACTTCGTTCTCTGGGTCGCGATGTAGCTAGCCAAGTGCCTCAACGACCGAAAAATATTGTGATTTTCCTGGCTGTCGGCCCGCAATTGAACGCCGTATTTCTTGGACACGATCAAGGCGACCTCCAGAATGTCGATGGAATCGAGCCCCAACCCCTCGCCATACAAGGCCGCGTCCGGATCGATGTCCTGGGGTGCCGTTTCCAGGTTCAACGCTTGCACGAAGAGGACAGCAATTTCACGCTGCAGATCGATATCGGCCGGCGTCGCCGATTGCTGAATGAGCGACGCTTTGTCGGGCATGAGGCTTGAGTCGATTTCTGTAAGAGTGCTTTGGTTTGGGGCATCCGGATGCCGCTCGGGGTCATTATATAGGTGCGGACGGGCGCGGCAACTCACGGCCGGCCGGGCAGCCGGCGACCCGCTGAGGCCCAGGCGGGCGCGGGGGACTTGCATTTCTTACAAGAACGGCGGCGATCGAGTGAAGCAAAGGTGCGGCGCACGGATCGATGGGAGTATGCTCGCCCGACGCATGGAGGCCCCCCATTCACCCCTGACCGACTACTACGGCGAGGAGCGAGACCGAGCCGACTGGGTGCGCAGCTTGTTCGACCGCACCGCCGGGGACTATGACCGGATCGAGCGTGCCATGGCCCTCGGCAGCGGCTCGTGGTACCGGCGGCGGGCCTTGGCGCGTGCGGGCCTGCGGCCCTCGATGCGGGTGTTGGACATCGGGACCGGCACCGGTCTCACGGCGCGCGAGGCCGTGCATCTGGTGGGGACGGCGGCGGAAGTGACCGGGGTCGATCCAAGCGCGGGCATGATGGAGCGCGCCAAGGTTCCGGTGGGGGTGCGTTTGCTTCGGGGCTCGGCGGAGGCGATTCCTTCCCCGGCCGCGTCCGCGGATTTTGTCTCGATGGGCTATGCGCTGCGGCATGTGGGCGATCTGTCGCTGGCCTTACGCGAGTTCCTGCGAGTCCTCGTTCCCGGCGGCCGGGTCTGCCTATTGGAGATCACGGCTCCCGAAGGCCGCCTGTCGCGTGTCGCGCTCAAGATCTACATGCGCGGCCTCGTGCCGCTGATGGCGCGCTGCATGGCGGCGCATCGCGACACGCCGGAGCTGATGCGCTATTACTGGGACACCATCGAGAGCTGTGCGCATCCGAGCCTCATCCTCGAGGCCATGCGCGAGGCCGGCTTCGTCGAGGTCTATCGCCACGTGGATCTCGGTATTTTTTCCGAATATTGCGGGAGCAAGCCGCTCTAAGCACGCGGATCGCGGCGCGCGCGGCGCGCGGCGAGCATCGGCAGCCGCAAGAGGAAGCCGATGAACAGGCGCAGGTGCATCCACGTCAGCAGCGCGTTGTCGCGCCAATAATTGAAATGGGAGACGCCGCCCTCGTCGGTGCGGAAGTAGCGCACCGGTGCGGGCACGTTGATCGCCGGTACGCCGCGCCAGGAGAGTCTTACGGCCGCTTCGGCATCGAAATCGAAGCGGCGCATCCAGGGCTGCCAGCGCATCACGCGAACCAGCGGGGCGATCGGATACACGCGAAAGCCGTAGAGCGAATCGCCGATGCCGGACCACAGCGTTTCGACGGTCACCCACCAGTTGCAGATTTCGCGGCCTCTCACGCGCAGCAGCGGCGCGCTCGAATCGAACACCGGGCGACCCAGCACCATGGCGTCCGGCTGCGCCTGCGAGACGCGCATGAACTCGCCGATGAGTTCGGCGGGATGCTGTCCATCCGAGTCCATGGTGAGCGCGTGGGTGAAACCGAACGATGCGGCCTGTTCGAGCCCGTGCAGCACGGCGGCGCCTTTGCCACGATTTTGCGGCAAAACAAACACGCGAAGTCCGGGTTCGGCCGCGGCCAGGGCCGAGAGCCGCGCGGCGGAATCATCGGTGCTCCCGTCCACCACGACCCAGACCGGGTTCCATCGGCCCAACGCCGCGCGTACGGTTTCGTACACCTTGGGTCCGGGGTTGTAGCTCGGGATGAGCACGAGGTGGGTAGTCGAGCGCTCGGCCATTTCAGTCGCTCTTCGACCGGCGGGACTGCAAGGACCCCTGGAGTTCGCGCCGAAAGTACTCCTCCAGCGCGGCGGTGAAGGTCACGGGATCCTGCGGCGGCTCGAACCGTTTGCCCAGCCGCACCTTGTATACGATGGGCAGATCGGGCCTCCGGAACAGCGGCCACCCCTTGCCCAGGAACGGCGAGTCGGTCTCGATGATCAAGGTTTGAACCGGTACGCCGGCGTGTTTGGCGATGAGTCCAACGCTGCCCACGAACGAATTGACGGGCAGGTGCGTCGTCCGAGTGCCCTCCGGGAACAGGAGCAACAAGCAACCGCGCTGCAAATGGGCCACGGACTCCTTGACGAGCTGCCGAGGGGATTCGTTGGGCACGTAACGCGCGAGCCGCGACCCCGCGCCGAGAAATGCGTTCCTGATGAGCTCGGCCTTCATCACGCAGACGACGTTCGGGTGCCGAGTGAGGATGAGCAGCGCGTCGATGAGCGAAGGATGGTTGGGGGCGAGGATCATCGGCGGGCCGCCGCGCAGCGCGTCGAGGGCCGAGAGGTCGAGGCGGTAGCTGCGGGTGATCGAGAGCGACCACGCATAGATCCGAAAGCCGTACATGATGCCGCGCCTGCCGATCTTGGTGCCGAGCTCACGGGGCAAAAGGAAGTACAGCGGAAGGGCGAACACCGACCAGCCGAGGCAGATGAGCCCGAGCAGCGCCAACGAGGTGTAGAGCGCGAAATATTCGTACGCGGTTTTGAGAAGACGCGGCATCGTGCGCGGTGACAGGGTCTGTTCGAGAGGCATCAGTCGGGCACGTCGATACGCTGCGACGAGGTTCGCAGAGGCCACGCTATGCCGAAACCCGCGGTCCAGTAATGATCGCGCTGGACCAGCGGACTGTCCTCGAATGCGGCGCCGGACAGGCTGTCGTAGCGCATGAAGGCGCCCACCCAGTATCTGGGGAAGCGCTTCGACAGCGCGGTGAGGAATTCGGTGCCCGCATAGCCGCCGGAGGCTTGATACTCGGGGCGCGACGGGGTCGCGTACTGCACCTGCACCGAGTAGAAATACGAGTTGTAGCGGCGGTTTGCGAACAAGGGGCCGGAAAAGAACCCCAGTTTCCAAGCGTCGTATCCCACATGGTCCAGCAAATCCAACGCGAAGCCGGGCGAGAATGTCCAGCCGATCGCTTCCGGCGGCGCTTCGATCGCAAAGGCCGAGCGGACGGGCATCCTCAGATCCCACTTCGCGCGCGCATCGTCGCTCTGCCAGAGATGAAAATCCAACGAGATGCCGCCCTCCACGGTCGGCCGAAGCTCGGGCATTCCGCTGCGGGTCCGGTCGTTGCCGACCGGAGTGGTCGCGTTGAAACTCAGCTTGAGCTCGACCCAGTCCTGATTGAAGAGCCGTGCGTGCACGCCGTCGCGATCGGTCTTGAGGAATGTGCCGTTGTAGAGCAGGTACGGCACGGGAACCGGATAAACGTGCGAACTGTTCGCGCCCCGATAATTGTCGTAGCCGAGCGCGCCGACGCCGAGGCCGACTTCCCACAGAGGTTCGTCGGCGGCGCGCCCCGGAGCCGGCGCGAACACGGCCGCACACAGCGTCCAAGCCGACAGCATTCGGGCCATCAGCCGCCGGTCGATGGCTCAGACTCGACGGGGCGCATGTTGAAAGCGCGGCGCCGCGCCGCGCGCCACGAACGGCCGAGATGCGCGAGCGAGATCGCGTAGTAGACCCCCTTGAACGCGCGCAGCGATCCCCAAATGGGCGTGCTCCCGTAGATGTCGCCCGCCAGCACCGACAAGAGCGCTTCCTTCATCCGCAGCACGTTGCGCGGTCCGAGGAACAAATCGCGCATGGCCGGATTGGTGACGCGGTAGATGAACCAGGAGAACTGCTTCGGACCGTGGCGGACCAGCCGATCGTACCGCTTCATCGCCTGCGCGGCGCGCCCGGGATGCTTCAGGCACCCGTCGATCGTCTCCGCGGCTGCCGCGGCGCTGGTCATGGCCAGCATGACGCCGGAGGAGAACACCGGATCGATGAAGGCATAGGCGTCGCCCACCAGCAGATAATTGGTCCCGTGCGTATGATCGCAGGTATAGGAGTAATTGCCCGTCGCCTCGACTTCGGTCGCGAGGGTCGCGTGCGCGAGCCGCTCCGCGAGGGGCGGACACAATGCGATGGTCGAGAGGAGAAACTCGCGCAGCTCCACCTGCCGGGTTTTCATGTAGCTCGGCCAGACCACGGCTCCGACGCTGGTATTGCCGTCGGAGAGCGGTATGAACCAAAGCCATCCGTGATCGAACCAGAAAATGCCGATGTTGCCCTCGCGCTTGCCGGGTTCACGGCGTGCGCCGGTGAAATGCGCGTACATGGCGGCGCTGTTGTGCTTCCTGTTACGCCGCTTTGCCTGGAGCCGATTGGCCATGAACGTGTCGCGGCCCGTCGCATCGACGAGGTACCGGGCCTCCCAGGTCTCGATACGGCCGTCGCCATGCAAGGCCTCGACCCGGGCGCGTCGACCGCCGTCCAGGAACTGAACCTCGCGGGCACGGCAGCCTTCGATGACGAGAGCGCCCGCCTCGGCGGCACGGCGAACGAGGATCTCGTCGAACGCCGAGCGCCTGACCTGATAGGCGAGGCTCAGGGATTTGTCCCAGGCGCTCGCGAATTCGAATTCCTGGTGCCGACCGTCCCAAGGCGAGGTGAACTCCGCGCCCCACTTCTCCATCCCGATGGCCCGGACCTTGTCCGCCACCCCCAGGCGATCGAATAGCGGCAGATTGGCCGGCAGCAGCGACTCGCCGATATGAAAGCGAGGGTGCCGCGCCTTCTCCAACAGGACCACCCGGTAGCCCTTCCCGGCGAGCAAAATCGCAGCCGTGGAGCCTGCCGGGCCGCCGCCCATCACCAAAACATCGCAGGCGCGCGGCCCCGCGTCCGGGCGGGCCTGCTCCTCGTCTCCCGGGAATTTATCCGGCGGGGAGGGTGTCAAAGCGGGGCCTCCGATGAACTAATGGGTGAATTGGGCGACTCCCTGAGTTTCAAGCTTATCGTGCCGACAAACACGGGTCCAACGTCTGTAAAATACCAGTCATGCATATTTTGATCGTCGAAGATGATGAAGTTGCGCGGGATTACTTGGCGAAAGCTCTGCGAGAGGTCGGGCACACCGTCGATGTGGCCGGGGACGGACTCAAGGGCCTGCACATGGCGTCCTCGATCGCGATCGACCTGGCCATCGTCGACCGCATGCTGCCCAAACTCGACGGCCTGGCGCTGGTACAGTCGCTGAGGGCGACCGGCCGCAAGCTTCCGGTGCTCATCTTGAGCGCGCTCGGGGAAGTCGATGACCGCATCACGGGCCTGCGCGCAGGCGGCGATGACTACCTGACGAAGCCGTACCACATGTCGGAGCTCATGGCGCGCGTCGATGCGCTCGCCCGGCGCGGGGAGAGCGGCAACACGGAGACCACCGCGAAATTGAAATTGGCCGATCTCGAGCTCGACCGCATGACCCGCCGGGTGACGCGCAACGGCAAGAAAATCGAGCTCACGGCGCGTGAGTTTCAACTGCTCGAGTTCATGATGCGTCATAGCGGCCAAGTCGTGACTCGGACCATGCTGCTCGAAGGCGTTTGGGACTACCATTTCGATCCGCAGACGAACGTGATCGACGTGCACATCAGCCGGCTGCGGCAGGCCATCGACAAAGATTTCGACAAGCCTCTGCTGCACACCGTGCGCGGCGCAGGCTACAGCCTGCGCGAAGACGAATAGTGGCCGCCTGGCGCCGCCGCGTGCTGAGCGCCGATCAGCGTTTTCTCGGTCTGCTCGACACCTCGCCGTTTCGAATCGCGATCGTCTATTCCATGGTGTTCGCGTGCGGAGCGGCGCTGCTCCTCGGCGTGGTGGATTTCGCCGTCTCGCGCATCGTCGACGGCAGTACCGACAACCTGATCGAGGCCGAAGTGCAGGGGCTGCGCGAACAGGTGCTCGTGCTGTCGCGAAGCGACTTCATCGAGCTGATCGAGCAGCGCTCGCAGGATCAGGACGTGCGCGGCGCGGTATACCTGATGGTCGATCCGCAGCTTCGCCCTGTTGCCGGCAACGTGCCCGCGTGGCCGAAAATCGGATCGAACGACGACAAGTGGATTCAATTCAAGGTGTCGGTGCCGTTCGGCGACGAGACCCGAGAGCACGAGATGCGCGCGCAGCGGTTCCGCTTGCCCGGAGGCTATCGCATGCTGGTGGGGCATGACGTGCAGGAGCGCCAGGACGTGAAGAACCTGATGATGCGCGGTTTGATCGCGGCCGTCGTGCTGACCCTGTTGCTCGGCCTCGGCGGCGGCTTTTGGATGGGGCGGCGCATTCTGGCGCAGGCCGGGGCCATCTCGGCGGTGGCGACACAGATCATGCGCGGTGACCTTTCGCAGCGCCTGCCGGTGCGCAATGCGGATGACGAAATAAACACCCTGGCACGGGAGATCAACAGCATGCTGGACAAGATCGAGCAACTCACGCTCGGCATGCGCACCGTTCTGGACAGCGCGGCGCACGATCTGCGCACGCCGCTCAACCGCCTGCAGGCTACCGCCGAGGGCGCGATCAGCGGACTCGTGCCCGGGTCCCCGGAACGCAAGGTGATCGAGCGGGTATCCACCGAGGTGGATCACATGCGCTCGACCCTCGATGCGCTGTTGCGGATCGCACTCGCGGAAACCGGTACGGTGGCTCGCGAACCCGTGAATCTCTCCGAACTGGTCGCGAGCATGGTCGAACTGTACGCGCCGGTGAGCGAGGAGCGGGGCATCCGGCTCGAAAGCTCGGTGGCGCCCGGAGCCGAAGTGCAGGGCAGCCGTCAGCTCCTGGCGCAGGCGCTCGCGAACCTGCTCGACAACGCCATCAAGTTCACGCCCGACGGCGGTCACATACGAGTGCTCCTGAGAGCGTTCGGCGGCACGCCCGAGGTCGTCGTGGAAGACGACGGACCCGGGATACCGGCGGACAAGCGCGAACTCGTCCTGGGGCGGCGTGTGCGGCTCGACGAGGCCCGCAAGGTGCCGGGCTCGGGGCTTGGATTGTCGCTGGTCGCCGCCGTCACCAAGCTGCACGGCGCACGCCTGATCCTGGACGACGCGGCGCCCGGATTGCGGGTGTCGCTCAAATTTTGAGGTAAATATTCGTATGACTGAACACGCGAGGGCGGGTGGATTCGCCGTATCGGCACTGCTATTCGTGGCGGCGACGATGCCGGCGGCCGCGGCGCCGGCATCCTCGGCGCTGCGTTCGGGTATCGATACCCAGTACGCGAGCCCGTCGATCCGGCCGCAGGACGACCTGTATCGGTATCTCAACGGCAAATGGCTCGACCAATTTCAGATTCCGGCCGATAAGGGCAGGTACGTGTCGTTTACGGCGGTCGACGACCGTACCCAAGATCAGTTGCACAGCATCGTGGACGAGCTTTCGCATCGGTCGGAGGCGACCGGCGATGAGGATGCGCGCAAGCTTGCCGACCTGTATGCGAGCTTCATGGACGAGTCCCGTCTCGAAAGCCTCGGCGCCGAGCCGCTCGAGCACACGTTCGCCGCCATCGATGGCTTGTCGTCGAAGGAGCAGATTGCGGCGCTGATATCGCGGTTCAATCGTACGGGGATCGGGGCGCCCTTCGATCTCAACGTGGACCCGGATCCGAAGGATTCCGCTCGATATGCCGTGCGCATCGTACAGAGCGGCCTCGGCCTGCCGGATCGGGACTACTACCTGAAGGACGATCCCAAGCTCAAGGCGATACGCGACAAGTACCTCGTCCATGTCGAGACCATGCTGCGCATGGCGGGCGATAAGGACGCGCATCGAAGCGCGGCGGAGATCTTGAACCTCGAGACGGCGCTCGCCGCAAAGCAATGGACACGGATCGAGAGCCGGGATCCCATCAAGACCTACAACAAGGTGGCGCTCGCGGACCTGCCCCAGCTGATGCCGGGCTTTGATTGGACGACGTACATCGAGGAGGGCCGGCTCGGCGGCAGGACCGACTATGCGATCGTTTCGCAGCCGACCTACCTCGCCGCCCTCGGCAAGCTGATCGCCGACACGCCGATCGAGTCCTGGCGAAACTACTTCAAATGGCGCGTGCTGTCGGAGGCGGCGCCCTATCTCTCGAGGGCGTTCGTGCAGGAGCGCTTCGCGTTCACCGGCACGGCGCTGCGGGATATTCCCGAGAACGAGCCGCGCTGGAAGCGCGGCGTGGCGCTCCTCGACGAATCCATGGGGGAAGCGCTCGGTAAGTTGTACGTACGCAAGTACTTCCCGCCCGAATACAAAGCGCGGATGCTCGCCCTGGTGAACAACCTGCTCGAGGCCTACACGCTCGACATCGATCGATTGGACTGGATGAGCGCCGAGACCAAGAAGGGTGCACGCGAAAAGCTCGCCAAGTTGTCCAAGAAGATCGGCTATCCCGACCACTGGCGCGATTACACCTCCCTCGAGATCTCTCGCGACGATCTTTGGGGCAATGTCATCCGCGCCTCGGAATTCGAGTATCGCCGCAACATCGACAAACTCGGCAAACCGGTCGACCGCAGCGAGTGGCTCATGACGCCGCAGACCGTCAATGCGTATTACAACCCGGTGATGAACGAGATCGTATTTCCGGCGGCCATTCTTCAACCTCCGTTCTTCGATGCGCGGGCGGATGATGCAGTCAATTACGGCGCGATCGGCGCGGTCATAGGGCACGAGATGAGCCACGGCTTCGATAATCGGGGCAGTCAGTACGACGCGGACGGTAATTTGAGGGACTGGTTCACGCCGGAGGATCACGCGAAATTCGCGGCGAAGACCAAGGCATTGGTCGCGCAATACGATGCCTACGAGGTGGTATCCGGATTTCACGTCAACGGCGAACTCACCTTGGGCGAGAACATCGCCGACAATTCCGGCCTCTCCATCGCCTACCAGGCGTATCACTTGTCGCTCCATAAGAAGCGTGCGCCGGTGATCGACGGCTTCACGGGAGATCAGCGCTTCTATCTCGGCTGGACCCAGGTCTGGCGCGGCAAGGTGCGGGAGGCCGAGGCCATCGAGAGGGTCAAAACGGATCCTCATTCGCCGCCCGCCATCCGGGGGGCCGTCCCGGTACGCAACCAAGCCGGCTTTTATCAGGCGTTCGGGGTCAAGCCGGGCGACAAGATGTATTTGCCGCCCGCGGACCGGGTAACGATCTGGTGACAGGGGAGCGTCAATTTACCGGCGGCCCGTGCGGTCCGACGCCCGCGGGCCGCCCGGCGCGGCGGCCCTCTCTCGGGGACGATTTCGTAACTCACTGAATTAAAATAATAAAAATATGTAGGGTGGCCATGGCATAGAACTTGCTCCGATGCTGATACGGCAATGACGCCGCAAAAGGATCAGCACATGGCCGACGCAGCCGACGAAGCAACCCCTCCACCTCCGCCCAAGAAATCCGGCGGCGTGCTGATGAATGCCATCGTGGCCTTCGTCATGTCCTTGCTCGCCGTCATCGCCGGCGGGTTCATCAACGCCAAGCTCCATCCCATGCCCGATTTGAAGCTCGGCAAGGACGGGACCATCACGGCCGTCGTGCCGGTGTCCGCGGCGGCGCATGGCGAGGAGGGCGGCGCCAAAGCAGCCGTCTACTACGCCATCGATCCGCCGCTGGTGGTCAATTTCGAGGATGGCTCGGTGGTGCGGTTCCTCCAGATCACCATGGAGATCATGGCGCACGACCAGAAGGCGATCGACAGCGTGCAAAAGAACATGCCGTTGATCCGCAACAACCTTTTGCTCCTCATGAGCAATCGTAACTATCAATCGCTGATGTCGCGCGAAGGCAAGGAGAAGCTGCGCGCCGAAGCGCTCGCCGAGGTCAAGGACGTGCAGAAGAAGCAGGGCGGCGAAGACGTCGACGATGTCCTGTTCACCAGCTTCGTGGTGCAGTGATGGCCTCGGAAGCAGCGCGCGCCGAGGAGCCCGTGCCGGATTCCGCGCCCGGCTCGAGCGATATTTCGGAGGAAGAAGTCTCGGCACTTCTCGAAAAGAGTCCGGCCGACGCGGTGCGGCCGTTCGATTTCGCCGCGCAGCGGATCAATCGCACGCAATTGCCGATGCTCCCGATCATCGGCAAGAGCTTCGCGGAGCGTGCACGAGTCGCGCTATCGGGCTTGCTCAGCCGGGACGCCAATGTCGAGTTTACCTCCGCCGACTGCAGCAAGGCCGCGGACCTGCAGGCGTCGCTCCCGACGCCGGGCGGCGTCGCCGTGGTGCGGTTGAAGCCACTGCCGGGATTTGCATTCGTCTCGGTGGAGCCCAAGCTCCTGCTCGCCCTGTTGGACGGCTTCTTCGGCGGGTCGGGCCGCGCCGCGGCCGAGGGGCACGCGGCCGTTGCGCCCGCCGCGCTGCGGTTTCTGTCATTGATGATCCGCACTCTGGCTCCCGACCTCACGGCCGCGTGGGCGCCGGTGACGCCGCTCGAGCTCGAGCTCGTGAAGCAGGAGGTGAACCCGAGACTCCTGCAACTCGGCGGTCCGCACGAGTCTTTGACCGTCATGAGATTCACCGTGGAATTCGCCGCGCAAAGCGGCCTCATCGATTTGCTGTTGCCCGACGCGCTGCTCGCTCCGATCCGCGAGACGCTTGCCTCGGACGGCGGGAAGCCCGTCCTGCGCAAGCAGGATCCCTGGGGGCCCGCGCTCGGTGTGGGACTGCAGGAGGCCGAACTCGAGCTTCGCGCCATTCTCGCGCAGGCGAAGATCAGCCTGGGCGAGCTCGTTCGCCTGACGCCCGGCGACATCATTCCCATCGAGCCGCCGCAAGACGTCACCTTGCTGGTGGGCGACGTTCCGCTGCACCGGGGCCGCTTCGGGGTCTCCCAGGGCCGCAACGCGCTCAAGATCATCCCCGGAGGTCCCGCATGAGTGTTCCCGATCCCAAGGCGCCGCCCGCGGCGCGCGCCCAATTCAACGACCTGGGCCCGAATGCCGCCGTCGGCGCGGGCCAGGAGATGAATCTCAATCTGATCCTGGACGTTGCCGTCACGCTGGCGCTGGAAGTGGGCCGCGCGCGGATGCCGGTGCGGGAGCTCCTGCAGCTCGCGCCCGGCGCAATCGTGGAACTCGACCGCCTGGCGAGCGAGCCTCTCGACGTGCTCGTGAATGGTGTGCGCATTGCGCGAGGCGAGGTCGTGGTCGTGAACGAGAAATTCGGGATCCGTCTTACGGACGTGGTGAGCCCGACGGAACGCATGGAGCAGGCTCGGTGACCAATCTCGCGACGCCCGCATCTCCCTTGTCCGTGGGCAGCGTCGCGCAGCTCACCCTGAGCCTCGCCGCGATCGTGGCCTTGATCTTCGCGATCAGCTGGATCGTGAAGCGGCTGAAGCTCGGGACTCCGCACAGCCGCGGCGACATCGGCGTCATCGACCAGCTCGCGCTCGGACCTCGCGAGCGGATCGTGCTGGTGCGCGTGGGCGATGCCCAGGTGCTGGTGGGCGTCAGCGCGGGGGGCGTCGTGGGATTGACGCCGCTCGCGAAGCCGATAACGGTGAGCGATTCATCCCGCTCCCCCGCGTTCGCCGATCGGCTGCGCGAGCTCATGAAGCGGCCCGGCGGTTCGCCGTGAGCTTGGGACGCCCGGCCCGCGCCGTTGTGATCACGCTCGCGCTGGCGGCGATTCCGGCCGGCGCCGCCATGGCGCAGGCGACGCTTCCGGCGCTCGCCATCAAGTCGGCCGCCGACGGCGTGCAGACCTACTCGCTCACCTTCCAAGTCCTGATCCTGATGACCGTGCTGACGCTGCTGCCGGCGATCCTGCTGGCGATGACCGCGTTCACCCGGATCATCATCGTGCTGTCGCTGCTTCGCCAGGCCCTCGGGTTGTCGACGACGCCGTCCAATCAGATCCTGCTCGGGCTCGCATTGTTTCTGACGTTCTTCGTCATGAGTTCGACCATCGATCAGGCGTATGCGGGGGGCATCAAGCCCTATCTGGACGGCCAGATGGCCGGAGAGGTCGCGATCGACCGCACCATTCAACCGCTCAAGAAATTCATGCTGGCGCAGACCCGCGAGAACGACCTGCAGCTCTTCACCAAGCTGTCGGGCAGGACGCAGTTCGCGAGCCCGGACGATGTGCCGTTGAGCGTCGTCGTGCCGACGTTCATGACCAGCGAGCTGAAGACCGCCTTCCAGATCGGCTTCATGGTGTTCATTCCGTTTCTGGTGATCGATTTCGTCGTCGCGAGCGTGCTCATGTCCATGGGCATGATGATGCTCTCGCCGACGCTCATATCGTTGCCGTTCAAGATCATGCTGTTCGTGGTGGTGGACGGCTGGACACTGTTGATCGGAACCCTGGCCGGGAGCTTTCATCGATGACGCCCGAGAATGTGATGGACCTCGCGCACTCGACGCTCACCGTCACCGCGATGATGGCGGCCCCGCTGCTCGTGACGGCGCTCATCACCGGACTCCTGATCGGCATGTTGCAGGCGGCGACGCAAATCAACGAGGCGACGCTGAGCTTCATTCCGAAGCTGCTGGTGCTGGTGCTCGCATTGTTCGTCAGCGGTCCCTGGATTCTGCGCGTGCTGATCGATTTCACGCGCGATCTGTACGCCAGCATTCCGAACATGATCGGCTGAGCGGAGCATACATGGCCGCCATTCAACCGATCATGATCGATGCCGCCGATGTGTCCCGCTGGGTGGCGCGCCTGTGGTGGCCCGTGCTCAGGATCGGCGGCTTCGTCTTGACGGCCCCGATCGCCAGCGAATCGACCATTCCCGCGCCGGTGAAGATCGCGCTTTCGATCGCGCTCGCGTTCATATTGTCGCCGCTCGCCCCGGTGCCGGCCGGCCTGTCGATCTTCTCGGGCGCCGGCGTCATGGCCGCCGCGCAAGAGATCCTGATCGGCGTCGCCATCGGCATGGTGGTGCAATTGACCTTCGAGGCGCTCACCTTCGCGGGTCAAAGCATTTCGATGTCCATGGGCCTCGGTTTTGCGACTTTGATCGACCCGCAGCACGGCGGCGATACGCCGGTGCTGGGCCAGTTTTTCATGATACTGGGCACGCTTGCCTACCTCGCGGTCGACGGACACCTGGTTTTGATCGGCGCATTGGCGACGAGTTTCAAGAGCTTGCCCATCGGCGGGGCCAACATCGACCAGCACCTGCTGTGGTCGATGGGCGCCTGGGGCGCCCGGATATTCGAGACGGGACTTCTGGTGGCGCTCCCCGCGGTCGTATCCTTGATCGTGGTGAATCTAGCCTTGGGCGTGGTCACGCGCGCCGCGCCGCAACTCAATCTCTTCGGGGTGGGATTCACCATCACGCTGATGTCCGGATTCCTCGTGCTGATCGTCGGCCTGGACGGCCTGATGACCGGTATTTCGAGTCTCATCCACAGCGCGCTCTCCGCCGCCGTCGATCTCGTCGGCTCGGCGCCGCAGCCGGTGCACTGATGGCGGAGGAAGCCGAACAGGGCGGCGAACGTACCGAAGAGCCGTCGCAACGCCGACTGCAGGAAGCGCGAGAGCGCGGCCAGGTGCCCCGTTCGCGCGAGCTCAACACGTTCGCGGCGATGATCGCCGGCAGCGTCACGCTCTCCGCCACGAGTTCCGGCCTTGCCGCCAAGATGGCGGCGCTCGTGCGCCGCTTCATGTCCATCGACGTGGCGCAGCTGGAGGATACGCAGGCGATGTTTACCTCCCTCCGCGAGGCGGCGACGCTCGCACTCTCCGCGGTTCTGCCCATCTTTGCGGCGCTGATGGTCGTGGTGATGCTCGCCGGAGTGGCGATGGGCGGTTGGAATTTCAGCCCCGTGGCGATGACCCCGGACTTCACGCGGATGAGTCCCTTGAGCGGATTCACGCGATTGTTCGGGCTGCGCGGCGCCTCCGAGCTCGGCAAGGCGCTGTTGAAATGCGCAGTGGTCGGGGGCGTGGCGGCGGGCATCGTGGCGTGGCTGTTCCCGCAAGCGCTCGCCCTGGGGCGCATGTCACCGAGCGCCGCGATCGGCCGGGGCGCCGGATTGATGAGTGTCGCGTTCGTCTGGCTGTGCGCATCGCTTGCGCTGATCGCCGCCGTCGACGTGCCGTTACAGCTGTTTCAGTTCAAGCGCATGCTGCGCATGACCCGGCAGGAGGTGCGCGACGAGGCGAAGGAGAGCGACGGCCGGCCGGAGACCAAGCAGAGGATCCGCCGACTGCAGCAGGCGATCGCGCGGCGGCGGATGATGCACAAGGTGCCGACGGCCGACGTGGTGATCGTCAACCCGACGCACTTTGCCGTTGCGTTGAAATACGATCCCCAGAACATGCGCGCCCCGCGGGTACTCGCGAAGGGCGTCGATCTCGTCGCGCAAAACATCCGGCGCATCGCCGAGGAACATCGGGTCCCCATATTCGAGTCGCCGAAGCTCGCCCGCGCGCTGTACCGATCCGTCGATCTCGATCAGGAGATTCCGGCGGGGCTGTATCTCGCCGTCGCACAGGTCCTCTCGTACGTCTTCAGGATCCGCACCCTGAATCCGACACTCGCCGCGCGCCTGGCGCGTCCCGAGCCCAAGCTGGGCGATGAGTACGCCGACGTATGAACGGCCGCGGACTGATGAACATGATGTCGGAGTTCGCGCGCAACGGCCTGGGAGTGCCGGTGCTGGTGATGGTCGTGCTCGCCATGATGGTGGTGCCGTTGCCGGCATTCCTGCTGGACGTGCTATTCACCTTCAACATCACGCTGTCGCTCGTCATTTTGCTTGCGGTGATCTACGTCCGCCGGGCGCTCGAGTTCGCGAGCTTTCCGACGGTGCTGCTCGGAGCGACGCTCCTTCGGCTCGGGCTCAACGTCGCCTCGACCCGGGTGGTGCTGATCAGGGGTCACACGGGCGCGCACGCGGCCGGCCACGTGATCGCGGCCTTCGGGCAATTCGTGGTGGGCGGCAATTACGCCGTGGGCATGGTGGTGTTCATCGTGTTGGTGATCATCAATTTCGTCGTCATCACCAAGGGCGCCGGCCGCATCGCCGAGGTGAGCGCGCGGTTCACCCTGGATGCAATGCCGGGCAGGCAAATGGCCATCGACGCCGATTTGAACGGCGGCCTCATCACCCAGGCCGACGCGATCGTGCGCAGGCAGGAGGTCCGCGAGGAAGCGGACTTCTACGGTGCGATGGACGGCGCCAGCAAGTTCGTACGCGGCGACGCCATCGCCGGGATATTGATCGTGTTCATCAACCTGTTCGGCGGCATCATCATCGGCGCCGCTCAGCACGGCATGTCGATCTCGGAGGCGGGCCGCACGTATGCGCTGCTCACCATCGGCGACGGCCTGGTGGCGCAGATCCCGGCGCTGCTCCTGTCTGTGGCGGTTGCAATCCTGGTGACGCGCGTGTCGAAGGCTCACGACATGAGCCAGCAGATCATGTCCCAGGTCCTCGGACAGCCTCGGGCTCTCGCCGTGACCGGCGGCATCCTCGGTCTGCTCGGAATCATTCCGGGCATGCCGAACCTCGTGTTCTTGATCATGGCGGCGGCCTGCGGCACGGGCGCCTATTTCATGAGCTCGCGCAAGGCGGCGGAAAAGGCCGCCGCCGCGGCCGCGCCGGCGAAGCCCCCGACGGTGCCGGCCGAGCAGCGCGAGCTGTCCTGGGACGATGTCGAGCCGGTCGATGCCGTCGGCCTCGAGGTCGGCTATCGCTTGATCCCGCTCGTGGATCGCGCGCAGGGCGGCGAGCTCATGGGGCGCATCAAGGGCGTTCGCAAGAAGCTGTCGGAGGAACTCGGATTTCTCGTGCAGCCCGTGCACATTCGAGACAATCTGGAGCTCGGCCCGAACTCTTACCGCATCACCATCTTGGGCGCGCCGGTGGGCGAGTCCGAGATATTTCCCGATCGGGAGCTCGCCATCAATCCCGGTCAGGTGTCGGGTACCCTGCAAGGCTCCGCGACCAAGGATCCCGCGTTCGGCCTCGATGCGCTCTGGATCGAGAAATCGCGCCGCGATCAGGCGCAGGCCCAGGGTTACACCGTGGTCGACGCGAGCAGCGTCATCGCCACGCACCTGAGCCACCTGCTGCAATCGCACGCGCAGGAACTCCTGGGCCATGAGGAGGTTCAGCAGCTGCTCAATCGGCTCGGCAAGAGCGCGCCCAAGCTGATCGAAGACCTCGTGCCGAAGCTGTTGCCGATGAGCGTGGTGGTCAAGGTGCTGCAGCTCCTGCTCCTGGAGCGGGTGCCGATCCGCAACTTGCGCACCATCTGCGAGACGTTGGCGGAACTCGCGCCGAAGACCCAGGATCCGGCAGCGCTGGTCGCCGCGGTGCGCGTCGCTCTCGGACGCAGCATCGTGCAGAACATCGGCGGGCTGCGCGAGGAGTTGCCGGTCATCACGCTGGATCCGTCGCTCGAGCAGGTTCTGCAAGATTCCATGTCGGGCGGGGGCGATTCGCCCGGATTCGAGCCGGGGCTCGCCGACAAGATTCAGCAGTCGCTGGTCGACCGTACGCGCCGGCAAGAGGCCGCCGGCGAGCCCGCGGTGCTGCTGGTCGCGCCGAAGATCCGGCCCTGGGTCGCCCGCCTGATGCGCTATTCGAGCCCGACGCTGTCGGTGCTCGCCTATAACGAGATTCCCGAGAGCCGCCGAATCCGTGTGGTTTCGGCGGTGGGACGCTAACCGTGGTCCCCGGGTCCTTTGAATTTGTTGCCTCATGGAGGTTGACGTGAAAATCAAGCGTTACATGGCCGCGAGCATGCGAGCGGCGCTCGATCAGGTGCGGCTCGAACAGGGTCCGGAGGCCGTGATCCTCTCGAGCCGCCGAATCGACGAGGGCGTCGAGGTCATCGCCGCGGTCGATTACGACGAGGCGCTGATCGCGGGCGCGGTGCGCGCCGCCTCCGCGAACGCGTCTACGGCAAGTGCGTCTACGGCAAGTGCGCCCATGGCGAGCGCGCCCGCGGCGAGCGCCGTCTCGGCGGAAGCGGCTGTGACGAGTGCACCAGGCGCACCGCCTCCGGTATCGCGCAGCGCCGTCGCCGCCGCGCCGAGCCCGCGTGCCGCCGCGGCGAACCCGGCGCCGCCTGCGAAGGCCGGGCCCGCTCGGCGCGCTCCGTCCGTGGTGGCGCGCGAGCTGGCCGCGGTCGCAGTCCCGCAGGACTCACATCGCGGTTTCGCCACCGTGCAACGAGAGCTCAAGGACCTGCGCCACCTCTTGGAGAACGGCCTCGCGAACATTTCCTGGAACGACAAGCGAGTGCGCGAGCCCCTGAAGACACGCGTCCTCGAGGAGTTGTCGGCGATGGATATCGCGCCGGATGTCGCGGCGGCTCTGGCCGAGATGACGCCCTCGCGCACCGGCCTGAAAGACATCTCGAAGCTGCCGATGGCGCTGTTGCTGCGGCATCTGCCCGTGGTCGATCAGCTGAGCACGGTCAACGGCGGCGTTTTCGCCCTGGTGGGGCCCACGGGAGCGGGCAAGACCACGACCATCGCGAAGCTTGCCGCGCGCTGGAGCAAGAGCCATGGGAGCGACGGTCTTGCGCTGGTGAGCATCGATTCCTACCGCATCGGTGCGCGGGAGCAGCTGATGACCTACGCCCGCATTCTGGGCGCGAGCATGCACGCCCCCAATTCGGGGCGGGAGCTGGGCCGGGTGCTCGATCGGCTGAAATCGAAGCGCCTCGTGCTGATCGATACGGCCGGCATGGGGCCGAGAGATGTCCGGTTGAGCGAACAGCTCGAGGCGTTGCAGCTCGGGGCGGCCCGGGCGCAAGTGCTGCTCACGCTGCCGGCACCCGGCGAGGGTCACGCGTTGGAGCAGATCATTCGCGCCTTCGGCCCGGCATCCCCGGCTGCTTGCGTCATCACGAAAGTGGACGAGGCCGCGAGCCTGGGCGCGGTCATTTCGACCACGCTTCGCCACAAGCTCAAGATCGCCTATTTTTGCAACGGCCAACGCGTGCCGGAGGATCTGCACTCGGCCCATGCGCGGCGAGTGTGGCTGGTGCGGGCCGCGCACAAACTCATGGAGCATGCGCCGCTCAGGCGCGACGACGCCTATTACGCCCGCAACTTCGGACGAGCCCAAGCCCATGCGTGACATCCGACTCTCCAAGACTCAGGCCGAACAGCTCGAACAGCTCAATTCCTCGCGGCCGGTAAAGGTCATCGCGGTGACCGGCGGCAAGGGCGGGGTGGGCAAGACGACCGTCTCCACCAACCTTGCGGTGTCCATAGCGGCCCAGGGCCGGGATGTGATGTTGGTGGACGCGGACCTTGGACTCGCGAACGTGGACGTCGTCTTGGGCGTGCAGACGAGATTTCATCTCGGCCACGTGATCAACGGCGAGTGCGCTCTCGAGGATGCGATCGTGACCGGTCCTCATGGGCTGCAGATCGTACCGGCGTCCTCCGGCATCAAGCGCATGGCGAACCTCTCGCAGGCCGAGCACGCCGGAATCATCCGAGCGTTCAGCGAGCTGTATCACCAGGTCGAAGTCCTGGTCGTTGATACGGCCGCGGGGCTCAACGACAGCGTCATGACGTTCAGCCAGGCTGCTCATCACGTCCTGGTCGTGGTCTGCGATGAGCCGGCCTCCATCACGGACGCCTATGCGCTCATCAAGGTGCTGAGCCGGGAGCACGGGGTGCAGCGCTTCCAGATCCTGGCGAACCAGACCCGCCGATCGGGGGAGGGACCGGCCCTCTTCCAGAAAATCTCCCGGGTTTGTGACCGATTTCTCAATGTCGGCCTCGAGTTCGCCGGATCGGTACCGTTTGACGACTATCTGCGGCGTGCTGTGCAGCGGCAGACCGCCGTGGTCGATGCGTATCCGGCCTCAAATTCATCCGTGGCCCTCAAGAATCTCGCCCTGAAGGCCGATAAGTGGTCTGCGCCGCAAGGTGCGCGAGGTCACCTGGAGTTCTTCGTTGAACGCATGGTGGGGGCCCGGATCGGTCCTTCGGCGGTATTGCAATGAGAGCAAGCACACAGTATTCAAATACGCAGAAACGGAGTCCGAAGCCGCAGACGGGCGACGGGCTTCCGGTCGACCAGATTCCGCAGCAAGAGCTGGTGCTGAAACATGCGGATTTGGTCAAACGGATCGCCTACCACTTGGTGAGCCGCATGCCGCCGAATGTGGAGGTGGATGACCTGATTCAATCCGGGATGATCGGCCTGCTGGACGCGGCCAAGCATTATTCGGCCGACAAGGGCGCGAATTTCGAGACCTACGCGGGCATTCGCATCCGCGGGGCGATGCTCGATGAGGTGCGAAAGTCCGACTGGACCCCGCGCTCCGTGCACCGAAACATGCGCGAGATGGCGGAGGTGATCCGCAAGATCGAGAACGAAAAAGGCCAGGACGCGAGTCCGGTGGACATCGCGCAAGCGCTCGGCATCGGCATCGACGATTACCACAAGCTGGTGCAGGACGCGGCGAGTTGCCGGGTGTTCAGCTTCGATCAGATGAGCTCGAACGATGACGAGTCGAGTCCCGCGGATCATGCGCGCGACGAGGGGCCCGGCCCTTTCGACTACATCGAGGATGCGGGCTTTCGGACCGCGCTGGCCGCTGCCATCGGCGGACTGCCCGAGCGCGAGAGGCTCGTGCTGTCTCTGTATTACGACGAGGACATGAACTTGCGCGAAATCGGCGAAGTACTGGAAGTCTCCGAATCGCGGGTCTGCCAGATACACGGACAGGCCCTGGTGCGCCTGCGGGCCCGGCTGTCGGAGTGGCTTTCGCCCGATTAACTCATGGATATTCTGACCATCATCGGCGTCGTGCTCGGCCTCATCGCCATCATCGGCGGAGCCATCCTGAAGGGCTCGAGCGCCGGTGCGCTGGTCGGCAGCGCTGCATTCGTGATCGTGGTCCTGGGCACCATGGCCGCGAGCCTGATCCAGACGCCGATGTCCACCTTCATCCGGGCGTGGAGCATCGTCAAATGGGTGTTCATGCCGCCGGTCAACAATCCGAACGCGGTGATCGAGAAGATCGTCGAGTGGAGCAACATCGCCCGCAAGCAGGGTCTGCTCGGCCTCGAATCGGCGGTCGAACAGGAAAAGGACGCGTTCCTCAAAAAGGGCCTGCAGTCGCTGGTCGACGGCGGCGAGCCCGAGGCGATCCGTTCCAGCATGGAGATCGAGCTCGACACCATGGAGCACTTCGACACCCAGGCTGCCAAGGTATTCGAGGCCATGGGCGTGTACTCGCCGACGCTCGGCATCATCGGCGCCGTCATGGGGCTCATGGCCGTCATGCAGAACCTTGCCGATCCGTCGAAGCTGGGTCACGGCATCGCCGCCGCGTTCGTCGCCACCATCTATGGCATTGCCTTCGCGAACCTGCTGTTTCTGCCGATGGGCAACAAATTGAAATCGGTGATTCACGGGCAATCGCAGGTCCGGACAATGGTCATCGAGGGAATCATCGCGATCGCGCAGGGCGAGAACCCACGCAACATCGAATCGAAGCTTCAAGGCTACTTCCACCGTTGAGCCGCCCTCATGGCCCGCAAGAAAAAGCATGAAGAGCACGTAAACGCCGAGGCCTGGGCCATTCCCTACGGCGACCTCGTAACGCTGCTGTTCGCGCTTTTCACCGTCATGTACGCCATGTCGTCGGTGAACGAAGGGAAGTTCCGCGTGCTGTCGGACTCGCTGATCGCGGCGTTTCATGGCGCGCCGAAGAGCATTCAACCGGTGAACATCGGCGACAAGCAGCCGGGCAAGGGAGGAGAAAAGCCGTTGGTGGGCATACAGCCGACGGCTTTCATCAAGATCAGGGACCAGAAGGGCGGGGTCGACGCCGACCAGGCGCCGCGCGACCCGGACGCTGCGGAGGACGCGCAGGATCGAAACAAGGCTCCCGGCGCATTGATACGCATGGAGCGCCAGGTTCAGGATGCGATGCAGGCGCTGATCGATGCCAAGCTGGTCACGGTTCGCCGTGAGAGCATGTGGCTGGAAATCGAAATCAACACCGACATTCTGTTCCCAAGCGGCGCGGGCGACTTCTCGGCTCAGGCGGCGCCGGTGCTCGACAAGCTGGCCGATGTCCTGAAACCCTTCCCCAATCCCATCCGCGTCGAGGGCCACACCGACAACCGGCCGATCAAGACCGCCTCTTTCCCGTCGAACTGGGAGTTGTCGGCGGCGCGTGCCGCGAGCGTGGTCCACGAATTCACCAAGGCAGGCATCGATCCATTGAGGCTCGAGATCGTCGGCTTCGGCGAGTTTCATCCGCGTCAATCCAATGATACGGTGGAAGGGCGCAATGCGAACCGCCGGGTGGCGATCCTGGTCCTCGAGTCCGTCGCTCCCGGCGATCCGACCATGGTGAGATCGGAGCAGCAGCCCGCTGCGCCGGCGGGCTCGTCCGATGTCGCGATTGCAGATGCGAGCGGCGCGGAGAATCGGCTACTATGGCGCGTGCAGCCCGCCGAGTTGAGCAAGACGGTGTTGGTGAAGGATCCATCGAAGGCGGATGCGGTCAAGGACTCGGCGGTGGTGAGCGATTCACCCGCTGCGTCGAGTCCGCCCGGAGTGAAGGACGCGCCCACGACCCAATAAGCGAGGTCACCCATGAGCGAAGTTGATCGCCTGAGTAACTCGGGTGTTTATCCCGCCCTGCCGATCGCCGACAAACGCAGTCGCAAGGATGGCTCGAACCAACAGCCGCCCGCCGACAAGCGCCCAAGCGCAACCCCCACGGTCGCAGAGTCCCCAGACACCAAGTCGCCGCGGCCTCCGAAGTCCCTCATCGACGACTATGCTTAGCGTCGCGCGGCGGGAAAGGCGGGCGTAGCATGAAACGGCTGTCGGTCGCCTTGTTCGCCGCCCTGATCGCCGCGTTCGGCTCCGCGGCCGTCGCCGGTACCGCCTACACGCAAGGCGAAGTACATCTTCGAGCGGGGCCGAGCACCGACTATCCCACCGTCATGAGCATTCCTCCGAACAGCCTGTTGGCCGTCAACGGATGTCTCGACGATTTCACCTGGTGCGACGTGGACTGGGAAGGCAACCACGGCTGGGTCTACGGCAGCTATCTGTATTACGACTATCAGAACCGGCGGGTACCGGTACTCGACGTCGGTGCGGCGCTCGGGATCGGGGTCATCGCCTTCAATCTCGGCGACTACTGGGGCCGGTACTACGTCGGCCGCCCGTGGTATGCGCGACGCTCCTATTGGATCAATCGGCCGCCTCCCCCGCGCCGCCCGCCACCGCCGCGTCCGAGGCCTCCGTACGGGCCGGGCAGACCGCCGCACGGCGGCCCGGGCGGTCCGCCGCCTCCGGGACCGGGACGCCCGCCTCCGTCGAGACCGCCGCCGCGTCCGACGAGGCCCACTCCGGGTCCGCGGCCGGACCGGCCGACGAATCCGGGTAATCCGCCGGGACGGCCGGGCGGGCCGGGTAATTCCGGCCGGCCCGCGCAACCTTCGACGAGACCGGCCCCGCGGCCGTCGATCAAGCCTGCGCCGCGTCCCCCCTCGCCTCAGCCGGACAACAAGCCGGGCCAATAGAAGCGCATGCGCAAAGCCGCGTTCGAGGACTTCGTGCCGGCTGAGCTTGGCGCTAGGCATTAGCCCCGTGGCCTGTGGCGCCTCATCGGGCGAGACCTTCTGCCCGAACTGCCGCGGCGCGATGCAGCCGCTGGAGCTCGAACGCCACGATGACGGGAAGGTGCGGGTGGATGTGTGCTTCGGTTGCGCCGGCATCTGGTTCGATCACTTGGCGAGCGTGCAGCTGGCACCCGTCGCCGTCATCCGCCTGTTCAAGGAAATCTATGCGCACAAGGACGATGGGCGCCGGCCCAGGGCGGCCCAGCTTGAATGCCCGCGGTGCGAAGGGTTCCTGGTGCAGAGCTTCGACTTGGGCAAAGCCGGCCGATTTTCTTACTTCCGGTGCTCGGTCGGTGATGGGCGGTTCACGCCCTTTTCCCAGTTCCTACGGGAAAAGCAGTTCGTTCGGAGCCTGAATGCCGCCGAGCTGCAGCGGGTCCGCATGCAGGTGCGCCAGATCACTTGCGCCGTCCCGGACCGACACCCGAGGCGGTGGTGGATGCGATGCTCCTTGCAGATTCACCACGAGGGCAAAGCCGTCTCGCCCGTGTCCGGTCTGAGCGATCGCATGTTCATGGCCGGCATCGAGGCGCCCGGCAGCGGCACTTGGCGGGGCCTCGATCTGGTCGCGGCGGGCATCCATTCCATCGGCCACCTGTTCGACGCCTTGGACTAAAGGTATGGGGCGCTCGATTCGATCAGTGCGATTGCGCCTCGGGATCAGCATTCGAATAGCGCTTCCCGGCCGCCTCATTGGCCGAAGCGCTATCCACGACCGGCTTTTTCGGCGCTCGCCGTTCGGTCAACTTCGTCTCCGCCGCATTGATTTTCGCGTCGAGACCGCGCATCGCCGGTTCGAGCGCTTCGGCACGTCGATAGTCGCGAATTGCCTCCGGCAAGCGCCCTGCGCGCGCCAGCGCATCCGCGAGAGCAACGACCAGCGCGGGATCACCGGGATTCCAGCGAACCGCATCGGAGCAGGAGTCGAGATCTTTGCGCGCGCGGCAGAGCGCGGCGTAGCGCGTGCGCGCTGCTTCCGCAAAATGGTCGTCTGAAGCCGATGCGGCCTGCGCCGGCTGCACGCAGGCCGTGAATAGCAGCAGCAGCAGCAAGAGCGCGCCGATCACGGCTAGATGTCCCTGACCAGGCGGATGCCGACGCTGCTGGTGCGATAGTCGGCGGGAAAGTGATCCCGGTAATCTGCCCGCACATAGGACGGATTACTGAACCACGAACCCCCGCGAATCTCATGCAGCGAGCAATCGCCGTCGCGGCGTGCGGATCCGTCGATTGGAGCGCCGAGATAATTCGCGTACCAGCAATCCTCGGTCCATTGCAGGACGTTGCCCAACATGTCGTTGAGACCAAACGAGTTGGCTTTGAACGTGCCCACGGGCGCCGTGTATACATAGCCGTCGTCACAAGGGAATACCGCCCACCCGGGATAGTGGTGTGCCGCACTCGCGTCCGCCACATTCGCGTCCGCGCACGCATCCTGCCCGTCCGCCCTCCAGGGCTGTGGGGCCTCGTTGCCGGCACGGGCTGCGTATTCCCACTCCGAGGCGCTCGGCAGCCGGTAGCGATGCCCTGTCTTGGCCGATAGCCATTTCGCGTAGGCCTCGGCATCGTTCCACGAGACGCAGGTCACGGGATGCGTGCCTGTTTGTGCGAATCCCGGCCGTTCCCAGCTGTCGCCGGGACGCTGTTTCCACTCGCCGTCGTAGGTGTCGCAGCCTTGCATATCCCGCCCGGTTGCAGCCGCGAATTGTCCGAAATCCTCCAGCGTGACCGGGTTGGTCGACATGGCGATCGGGTGGCCTATCAACACCCAATGCAGCGGCTGGCCGAAAGCGGATCCGCCCACGGATCCTTGTTTGAAACGACCCGCGGGTAATACCGTCATCTCGGGACAGTCAGGGCAGTCGCGAATCACGGTGCCGGGAGCGGGAAGCGCCGCGGATGCCGCAGCCGCCGGCGGCGGAGGGGGTGATCGGTGCACCAACAGCCAGATGA
>Ga0187871_10000496_pt1 | contig 37824 bp, 32 predicted proteins | sample June2016WEW_16_1_FD_132988 | JGI IMG/M metagenome (GOLD analysis project Ga0187871, IMG submission 132988) | Peatland microbial communities from SPRUCE experiment site at the Marcell Experimental Forest, Minnesota, USA - June2016WEW_16_10 | ecosystem: Environmental > Terrestrial > Soil >...
TCAACCGGCGGCAGCCCCAGGAAGATCTGGTCCTCGCCGCCGGCGTGCGGGAACCGTAGGGGCAGTGCCGCTCATGCGTCTTCTCCTGGGACGCATCGGAGCCGCGACCACAGGGAGCGGTCAGCGGCTGGCCTGGACGGCACAGGCACCGCCATCGCATCCGCTCACTTCGCGAATCGTTGTCGTCCTGGATTCCGAAGCTGGATGCCTTGTATCAGGGCACGGCTTGAGCCGTGCCGCCGACAACGCACATTCTGAGGGCTTTAGCCCCTGTTTGCCGCCCCGGGGGCTAAAGCCCGTCAACATCACACCGCTCCGGCACGGCTGAAGCCGTGCCCTGATACAAGACCTGTTTTTACCTGGCCCTCCGCTGTTCATACGCTGTTCATTGCGTCTATAAGACTCGCGGCTCCACGGCGATCAGTTGCTGGAACTCGGGCATTTGGCGGAGCGTGGCGAAATCGGAATCGTCCGACCAGGGCGCTTTGCGATCCTTGTAGCCTTCCTCGAGAGACTTCCGCAGGTATTGAATCGCCAGTTCGTTGCGTCCCTGCCGGGCGTAGAGTTTGGCCATGTCGAAGTGAAAACGCGCGCGCTCGTCCACGCTGCGCTCCGCCAGAATCTGCCCAACGGCGCCGCGGCCCTCGAACACGTCCGGGTCCAGTTTCAACGCGGTTTGAAAGCTGAGATTGGCCTTTTCATAGTTCTTGCGCGCGAACCAAGCCATCCCCAGGTTCATGTGGACCGAGGCCATGCCCTCCGTATCGGTTCCCGCCATGCCGAGCGCCTTGTGGTACCAGGAGATGGCGCGGCGGTTGTTCTTTCGCGAGTATTCGACGGTGCCCAGATTGTTGGCTGCCTCCATGTAGACTGGCCTGAGGCGCAGGGCCTCCAGATATTCCGTGCGAGCTTTCTGCAGTTGCCCCAACTGATGGTAGGCGATGCCCATCTTATTGCGCAATGTAGGGTCGTTCGACGGCCCTTGCGCGTACGTCTCCACGGCCTCGCGGTAGTTCTTGTGCAACATCTTGAGGTCGCCCAATTCCTCGGGAGTGGCGATGGAGGGCTGAAGGGCTCCGTTCGGCGCGGGCCCGGCATATTGGGCGGCGGCGAGCGGGGAACCCAAGCCAGCCGCGGACCGTCCGGCATCCTGTGCCCTCGCGTTTTGGCCCGATGCCGAGATTGCAACGAGCGCGAGGCTCGCTACCAACAGCCTCGGCGCCGCGACGCGGCCCGGCGCGACGTGTCCGGACCGAAAGGACATTGACTCTCTGCAACATTCTGCTTTCGTCATGGCGAAAACCTCCGTGAGCGACAGTTGGGGGAATCGCCGGGCGCTTGGACAGCTTGCTGAGACTGAACCGCCGCCCACCGCGCGCGGAAACTCGGAGCGGTACGATCGGGCGGATTCCCCTTTGTAAGGAAGTTTACAGCCTAAGTTGTATGGCTGGTAGAGCCATATTGGCGAGTTTCTTTGGACCATTGCCGATGGCGACGCGGAGCCGCCCGATGCGGCCCCAGACAGGGAGCGCGCGTCGCCACTCTCGCAAGATACCGTTTGCCTTGGTACCATGGGCAGAGCCATATTGTGAGGTTTTCTTGGACCACTTGAAAAGGAGCGCGACCGTTGCCTAAGGGCGTCAGCTCCCTGGAACTCACTCTCAACGAGCGTCCGCCGGGCGTCGCACTGACACGCTGGCTGCACGAAGAACTGCGCCGCGCGGTTCTCGACGGCCGGCTGCGGCCCGGCACGCGCCTTCCCGCCACGCGGGATTTCGCGCGCCAGTACGGCGTTTCGCGGGGAACCGCGGTCACAGTCTTCGAGCAACTGCTGAGTGAAGGCTACCTGCGCAGCCAGGTGGGCGCGGGCACCTGGATCAACGAACGCTTGCCTGACAATCTCTTCGGCTCGAAGCGTCCGCCGGTAGCTGTGTTGAGCCGCCCGGCGCGCCTCACCAGGTTGTCGTTCCCGCACCCGGCGCGCCCGTTCCGCGCGCATGAGCCTGCCATCGCGGAATTCCCCGTCGAGGTTTGGGCGCGCATCGCAAGCCGGCGTCTGCGGCGCGTCACGTCATCCCTGCTGGCGGGCGGCGACGCGCGCGGATATGGGCCGCTCTGCGCCGCCATCGCGGAGTATCTGGGCGCGTCGCGCGGCGTCAACTGTTCCCCGGAGCGGGTGGTGATCGTGTCCGGCGTCCAACAGGCGCTCGATCTGCTCGCGCGCCTTCTTCTCAAAGCCGGCGACGCGGTCTGGATGGAGGACCCCGGATACTTCGGAGCCATCACGGCGTTCACAAATGTGGGCGCCAGGATTATCCCCGTGCCGGTCGATGAGCACGGCATCTCGGTTGCGAAGGGCGAAAAACTGTGCGCGCGCGCCAAGGGGGCGTACCTGACTCCGGCGCACCAGTTCCCGCTGGGAATGACGATGCCGCTCGAGCGGCGTCTCGCCATCCTGCGGTGGGCGCACGATGCGAGGGCCTTCCTGATCGAAGACGACTATGACAGCGAGTTCCGCTTCGAAGGGCGGCCGGTCGCTTCCCTCCAGGGCTTGGACAAGGGCGAAAGCGTGATTCTTCTCGGCACCTTCAACAAGCTCTTGTTCCCATCGTTGCGTTTGGGATATGTGGTCCTGCCGCCGGCGCTGGTCGATCCGTTCCTCGCCTTCCGATATGGGACGGACCTGCATCCCGCCGGCCTTGACCAATCGATTCTCTGCGACTTCATCGTCGAGGGGCACATGGGACGCCATATCCGCCGCATGCGCGAGCTCTACGCCGGCAGGCTGGCCGCGCTCCAGGCCGGAGGCCAGCGATACCTGGGCGGATTGCTCGATATTTCCCCGGTCCAAGTGGGTCTTTACACCGCGGGTTTCCTGCGCAATGGCATGACCTCGGGTGAGGCGGAAACCAGAGCGGCCGCTCACGGCATCGAAACCATGTCGCTGGACCGCTTCACGCTGAAGCGCAAGGATGTATGTGGCTTGCTGCTAGGCTTCGCCGCGTTCGATGAGCGCCAGATCCGCCGCGGTCTCGAGGGCCTGGCCGCCGCGCTGGATAGAAGGCACCGCGAGGCGGGCTGAAAGTCGCTCACCGGGCCTCTTACGAGGATGTAGGAACTCGTGGGGCAGGCGCTTTCGCCTGCCAACCGACTGCTTCGCACTATCCAAACAGAACCCACGACCTGCGCGACTGTTTTCGAGAGACTCACGCGAATGCTCCGGCGATGGAGAGCTTCGCCATTTCTGCGTCGCGCTCCGCCGGACCCCCGAAAGCCGAGTGAATACAAGTTACCATCTTGCTTGGTCTAACCATACATTTCCGTGGATAAGACGATGGAGCCTTCGAGCAACGGCGGGCGCATGCCCGGCAATCGCGCTTCCCTGTATCTGATCGTTCTGCTGTCCGCCGCCGCCGTCTATTGCGGCACCATGATTTCGCCGCCTTCGTTGATGGACGATGTGGACGCCGTGCAGGCGCAGATCTCCCGCAACATGCTGCGGTCGGGCGACTGGGTGACGGCGCGGCTGGACGGCATCCCCTACCTCGAAAAAGCGCCGCTGATTTATTGGCTGATCGGCGGCTGCTTCAAACTCTTCGGCGCGTACGATTGGGTGGCGCGGATTCCGGTGGCGCTCGCCGCGGTGCTGCTTTGTTGGATCACCGCCGCGTTCGGCGGCTGGGCGTTCAACCGCCGCGCCGGAACCCTGGCCGGCGTGGTGATGGCCACAGCGGTGGGCTTGTTCCTGTTCACCCGCATCCTGATTCCCGACGTAATGCTGACCGCGGCCGTCGCGTTCGCCATGTGGGCGTTTCTGCGCGCCTTGGACGAACAAGAGCCGCATCCCCGCCTGTGGGCCATGGCGCTCGCCGCCAGCCTTGGCGTCGGCATGCTGCTCAAAAGCACGGTGGGCGTGCTGTTTCCGGTAGCGGCGGCTTTGATTTATCTGGGGCTCACCGGGCAATTGTTTTCGCGCGCCGTGTGGAAACGGCTGCATCCGTTCTCCGGCGCCGCGGTGGCGCTGGCCATCGCCGCTCCGTGGCACGTACTGGCGACGCTGCGCAATCCCCCGTATTTCGATTTCACGCTGCGCAGCCTTCCCGGCCAGTACCACGGCTTCCTGTGGTTCTATTTCATGAATGAGCAGGTGTTGCGATTTCTGAACCTGCGCTATCCACGCGATTACGACACCGTGCCGCTGGTGTACTTCTGGCTGTTTCATCTGCTCTGGCTATTTCCCTGGAGCGTCTATTTTCCAGCGGTGGTGCGAATGACAGGCCACAAGAAGCGATGGCCTGTCCTACCGTTGCGGCCGGTGGATCGCGCCGGGCGGGCGCGCCTGCTGGCGCTTTGCTGGATCGGCTTCGTGCTGGTCTTCTTCAGTTTTTCGACCACGCAAGAGTATTACTCGATGCCGTGCTATCCGGCGCTGGCGTTGCTGCTGGGCGCGGCGATGGCCGCCGGCGGCGTGTGGGTCAAGCGGGGAACGAGCGTGCTCCAGGTGCTGGCCGGAGTCGCCGGCGCGCTGGCGCTGGCATTGGCCTGGCTGGTGCGCAACACGCCCACGCCGGGCGACATCTCGGTGGCGCTGTCGCGGAATCCCGGCGCTTACAAATTGTCGCTCGGCCACATGGAAGACCTCACACTTTCTTCGCTGGCCTATTTGCGCCTGCCGCTGGTGCTCGCCGGCATGGCGTTTCTGTTGGGGGCGTTTCTCGCGCCGGCGCTCGTGCGCACCCGCCGCATCGGTAAAGACACAGCGGCCTTCGTGGCGGCGGCGCTGATGATGATCGTTTTCCTGCACGCGGCGCGGCTGGCGATGGTGGCTTTCGATCCTTATCTGTCGTCGCGCCCGCTGGCTGGAGCGCTGTTGCGCGCGCCCGCGGGGAAGCTCGTCGTGGAGGGCCACGACTACCCGTTCTCTTCCGTGTTCTTTTATGCCGACCGCGACGCGCTGCTATGGAACGGACGCCGCCAGAACCTGGTCTACGGTTCCTACGCTCCGGGCGCGCCCAACGTCTTCCTCGACGATGCCGGTTGGAAGGCCCTCTGGCTCACAGGCGACCGCTGTTACCTGGTGACCAAGGCAGCCCAGCGCCCGCGCCTGGAAGGCCTGGTCGGCCCCGCCGCGTTGCACGTCATCGCCTCGAGCGGCGGCAAGCTGCTGCTGTCAAACCAGCCGCCGCTGTAGGCGCCGCCAGGCCCCAATCGCTCAGTCCCCGAGTATCTCCCACCTGCCATCCATGCAACGGTAAGGCCGGAAGTGGCGCAGGTCCCCGACCTGCGAATGCCCGGCAGCTCTCTCCGCAACAGCGGATACGCGGCGCGAGCGAATTCGGCGGCGGCGTCCGTCGCTGCCTTGGTCTGGCCGTTGAACGAAGGAACCACGATTCGCACCAGCGCGACGTCCGTGCGGTGGTCGCGCAGCGCGTCTACCAGGATCCACGACTTGGCTTCCCATTCCCCCGCGATGGTGCGGCGAGGAGTCTGATACCAATACAAAACCGCGGAACGAAACCCGCCTTTGCTCACGATGTACTGGGTTGCGGCCAACCTTCCGGCCGGCGTTTCGATGCCCACGGTGCCGGTCGATTCCGGCAGCCAACCCGCGCCCGGCAGGCACACTCGCGGCGAATGCGGTTGGCGGTCGCCCTTGGTCTGCGAATTGAACCAGGCCACCAGAACCTCGGCTTGCGAGCCCGGCCCGGCGGGAACTCCGGAGAAATACACGCGGTCCAGCAGCCGGTCGGCCCGAAGCTGGGCTTCGACATCCGGCTCGATCGGAATCTCGCTCGATTGGTTCCAGCGGCCGATCTGCCGGGGGAACGCGCTCAAATCAGGCGTGGCGGGCACACGCTCGGCGTGACCCGCCCATTGAACCGCGAGCGCTTCGGCCACCAGCAACACGGGAACGAGGATCTTGAGTGGATCAGGCATGGTAACGGACGCTGACCGTATGGAATAGCTGCCGCGCTCCGGCCAGCGCCGCTAGGCAGAGTAGAAAGATCACCGCTCCCGCCGTTAAGTGGGGAGTTCCCGAATCGAGCGGGGGGATGGCGGCCGAAGCGGCGACGCGCACCGCGTTGGCTATGATCGCCAGCGGCACGGCCACCGCCAGCAGCGCGATTCTCATCCATGCCTTCGGGTCCAGGATATAGGCCAGCACCACCGCCATGAACCCGAGCGGCAACAGATAGCGGATTCCATTGCACGCTTCCGCCACCGCGACCCGATGCCCGCCCACATCCAAAATATTTCCTTCGCGGATCACGCCGATTCCCCCGGCGGACAGCATCCCCGCCGCCATGCGGCTGGCCAGCAACTGCAACGGCAGCGTGACCATGTTGTATGCAAAGGCCAGCTTGGGCAGCATAAACAGACTGAGAAGAAGCGGAAAGGCCCACGCGCGCAACCGGACGAAGCCGGCCAGACAGACGATTACACCAACCACCGAAATCAGAAGCGCCACCGAATCGGCGAACAACCCGACCCCCACCACCGCCGCGAAATGCAGAACTGCGCCCGCGACGAGCAGCGGTACGCCCCACCAACTCGGCCGCGCCGGCACCGAGCGCCACTGCTTCCGCTCGATCCAAACGATCCAACCGATCACGAGCGGAACCAGGAAGCCGTGCCCCATGTCTTCGTCGTTCCACCACTGTGCGGCCATCCCGCCGAGGGTCGAGACGTGACAGGCGAGCAGTGCCGCCACGGCCGCCATCACGGCCCAGCGAGATTTCATACCCTCATTCTACTGCCAACCAGAGAGCAACCATGGACTTAACCGACCACCGTGGCGCGGCTTGCCCGTGCACCATCCGGGGCCGTCAGGCCTGCAGAGCCGAGAGTCATCTCGGCTTTTCTTCTCGCCCCGCTGGCGCGATTTTCAACGAAGCGGCCGCGCCCGACCCAGACGCGGCGGCGTGAGGTTCACTCTTCGCGCCGCTCTGGCTCAGGGCGCGCGGCTGGGCCGGCGTTGCCGCCCTCCGGCTTGGCGGGCTTCTTCTTATCGGTCAATACCGCGGCGAGTACGACAGCCGCCGGCAGGGCCGCCAAGAGCGCGTACTTAATCTTGTCCTTGCGCGGCGCGGGCATGTCCGGAGGCACCACCCCGCCGTCAGGCGAGCGGTCAATGGCTTTGCCAATGCGCATCTGGTTCAGGTCGTACTCGAATTGTTTTCCGCAATCCAGGCAGACCACATAGCACTGGCTGTGCGGCTGGCCCGCCTTGGTGATGGGCGATACAGGGCGGGTGAGGCGCCGGTGGCCACAACGGAATAGCAGGTTCAGCACCGTGTCGATCATAAAAATGCTCCGCCGAGGACTCCTGTGTATATTGTCGCAGGCTTCGCTCGATATCGGCGCAATCCGGCCATAATGGAAACAGGTGGAACCGGTGGCATCTTGACGATTCGGGTGGATCGCTGGCAGTGGCATTGCGCCGCGCTCTTGTTCGCGGCCTTATTTGCGGACGGCGCGGCGTACGCGGATACGCCGGTCGCCTTGGCGAATCCCGGCATGGAGCCGCCATACAACGCCGTGTATGAGGACAACGGCGCCATCTCCGGCTCCCTGGCCAATGGGTGGCAGGAAAACTCGACCTGGGCGAGCCCGACCGTCGCGTACTCCGAGGACACCAACAACCCCCACGGCGGATTGGCGTCGCAGAAAGCGGTCGTGACCAGTGTGGGAACCGGACAGGTGCAGTTCGTTCAGAATATCGAAGTGTACGCGGGCAACATCTACACCGCATCTGTCTGGCTGCGTGGAACGCCCGGCTCGCAGGCTTCACTGGAGATCCAGCAGGCCAACTCCCCCTACGCCACTTACATTCAGAGCTCGGTGACTCTGACGGCGGATTGGCAGCAACTTACCGCGACCGGCTACATCACCGCCAACGAAAACGCGCTCCTGATGGTCGCCATCCCCGTTCCCGGCACCGTGTGGGCGGATGACGTTGCACTGTCGTTTGCGCCCGGAACGTTCGCGCCCGCGCCCCGCACCGGCCCGATTCCAACCTCGTTCTTCGGCATGCACGTGGAGAACTTCTTACAAAGCCAACTCCTCGACAGCGGATTCGAGCCGCCCTATGTTTCGGCCGGCGTCAACAATTCCATCTCGGGCAATACCGCGGTCAATTGGTCCGATAACTCCTCCTGGGGAGTTCCCAATCCCACCGTGACGTACTCCGAGGATACCGGCAACCCCCATAGCGGCACGGCGTCCCAAAAGGTCAGCGTGCAAACCGTGCCTTCCGGCGATGCCGTGCAATTAGTCCAATCGATCACCGTGATTCCAGGCCAAACCTACACCTTCAGCGCATGGCTGCGTGGCGATGCCGGAATGAAGGTCAACCTGGTCCTACAGGACGCCAATACGCCATACACCCATTACGGAGGGCAGACACAGGTCACGCTTTCCGGCGCCTGGCAGCAGTTCGCCATCAGTGGGCAAGTGAACGATACGGGCAGCATTCTGCTCATGTTTCAGGCCACGCAACCCGGCACGTTCTGGGTGGACGATGCGCAATTCACCGATGCCTCCGGCGCACCTGTCTCCGGCGGCGTGCCTTGGCCCACCGCCAAATTCGGCACCTTGCGGCTGTGGGACACCGGCACTTCGTGGACTTCGCTTGAGCCGCAGCAGGGCGTTTGGAACTGGCAGCCGCTCGACATCTGGGTAGCGGCCGCCGAGCAGCACGGCGTCGAGGACATCCTGCTGACGCTGGGCCAGACGCCTCCCTGGGCGTCCACTAGTCCCGATGACGTCAATTACATCGGCGCGGGCGCTCCCGCCCCGCCCACCGACAATCAGTACTGGCGCGACTACATCACCGCTGTTGCCCAGCGCTACAAAGGACGCATTCGCTATTACGAGATCTGGAATGAGCCGAACGATCCCACTTACTACACCGGAACCGTCGCCGAACTGGCGGAACTTACCGCCGAGGCCTACAGCATCATTAAGTCGGTGGACCCGGGTAACACGGTCCTTTCGCCGGCAGCCTATGTGCCGGGTTATTTGGATCAACTCCTCAAAGCCGGCATCGCACAGAACGTGGACATGATCGCCTATCACTTCTACGAGACACCGCCGGAGGCGGCCGCCGCCGCCATCGCCAACGTGGACTTGGTGATGGCCGCCAATGGCGTGAGCGCCATGCCCCTCTGGGCTACCGAAGGCGCCTCGGGTGACAATACCATCGCACCTGAGTCTCTGGCCGCGGCCTACCTGGTGCGCAAGTATCTGGTCCACCTCGCGTTCGGTTCCATCCGCTTCGATTGGTACGCCTGGGGCAAGGCCACCACGTTCTGCGTGGGCACCGAAGAGAACGATCCGCGGGTGCTGACCGAAGCCGGCACCGCGTTCGGAATTCTGATGAGTTGGCTGCGTGGCGCTTCAGTCACTGGCGCCTCGATCGATGCCGCAAAAACGTGGCAGATCGGGTTGACGCTGCCCGGCGGCAATCACGGGCTGATCGTCTGGAATCCCACGTCGACAGTGCCATTCGCCATCCCCAGCACGCTCCATTCCGTTTCCCAACACGATATCTTCGGCAATGTCAGCCTGGTCGAGGGAAACACAGTGACTATCGGCGACTCACCGGTCTTGCTGATGAGTCACCAGCAGCGCAGCCGTTAGTGCGGCGCGGCCGTGGCGCACGCACATGCAATCGGCGCCCGACCATCTATCGGAGCCGCGACCATAGGGAGCGGTCACGCCACTACTCTCAACACTTCTTCACTCAGAGACACCGTGCGTTCGCAAGAATGCCGACGCGGCACACAAAGTGCGCGCGCCACGCTTATCGCCCTTGTGTGCCTACCAATCCGCGGGTCCACACATCGGCCAGAGTAAACGCCATCATGATGAACAGCCAGAGGAACGCGCCTGCGGCGGCAAGCTGAGTCAGCTTGGTGCTATGCCGCATATGCATGAAAAACAGCGCCACCAGCAGCATCTTGACGGCGGCGATGAGCAGCGCGATCACCACGCTGAAGGCGCCTAAGTCGATATAGGCTACTCCGGTGGTGATGCCCGTGAGAAGCAGCAGGATCAGCCAGACGGCCGCATAAGTCTTGACGGAATCGACGTGTTCGCTCATGGCTATCTCATGTGTCGGTCAATCAGGTAGAGCAGGGGAAAAAGGAAAATCCAGATGATATCGACAAAGTGCCAGTAGAGGCCGGCGACGTCGACCGGAGTCATATATTCGGCCGTGAACCGCCCGCGCACGGCGTGATAGAGAAGCCAGGTAAGAATGCCCGCGCCCACCACCATGTGCAGCGCGTGCAGGCCCGTCATGGCGAAATAGAGCGAGAAAAAGAGTTGCGCCGGCCCCTGCTCGGCCGCGCCTTCGAAATGGAAGGTCGCGCCCGGAACGTGGTGCTCGACGAACTTCTCGTTCCACTCATACGCCTTCACCCCCAGGAAAACCAAACCTAGGAACAGAGTCAGGATTAGAAACCAAATCAGGGCCTTGCGCCGCCCGAGCTGCGCCGCCCGCACAGCCAGCACCATGGTGAAGCTGCTGCACAGCAGAACCGCGGTGTTCAGCGCGCCGATCACCGCATTGAGCGAGGTCGAGGCCATCCCGAACACGACCGGGTAAGTATTGCGGTAAACGGTGTAAGCCAAGAACAGTCCGCCGAAGAACATCACTTCGGTAATGAGAAACACCCACATCCCGAAGGTCGAGGATTCCTTCTGCTGCTCGGCGGTATCGAATTGCTCGCGCAGCGCGAGCGTTTCCACTGGAGTGTGAGCCTGTTCAGCCAACTTCCACCCCCTCTTTCACTACAGTGCTGTAATCGTAAGCCTCGTGTGTCACTACCGGAATCTCGTCGAAGTTGTGGACCGGCGGCGGCGACGGCACGGTCCACTCCAGTCCTGTCGCGCCCCACGGGTTGGCCGGCGCCACTTCGCCGTAACGCAGCGACCACATAAAGTAGAACATGGGGAACAGATAGCCGATCGCTAATATCGAGGCGCCCGCGGTGGAGAGCACGTGCAACACCTGAAACTCGTCCGGATAAACATGGTAGCGCCGCGGCATACCCATGTAACCCAAAATGAACTGCGGGAAAAACGTCAGATTGAATCCGACGAAGATGATGGCGGCGGATAGCTTGGCCCAGTTCTCAGGATACATGCGGCCGGTCATCTTAGGCCACCAGTAATGCAGCCCACCCAGAAACGCCATGATCGTGCCGCCTACCATAACGTAATGGAAGTGCGCCACCACAAAGTAAGTGTCAGTCACGTGCACGTCGAAGCCGAGGCTGGCGACGAACAGTCCGGTAAGTCCGCCGATGGTGAACAGGCCGATGAAGCCAAACGCATAGAGCATCGGCGTGGCGAACGAGATGGAGCCTTTATACAAGGTCGCGGTCCAGTTAAAGACCTTCACCGCGGAAGGAATCGCCACGAAGTAGCTGAGAAAGGAAAATACCAAACCGGCATAAACCGATTGCGTGCTGACAAACAAATGATGCCCCCAAACCAGGAAGCCGATCACCGCGATAGCCATGCTCGAAAAGGCGACAAAGTGGTAACCGAAGATCGGCTTGCGCGAGAAGACCGATATGATCTCGCTGATCACGCCCATGGCAGGCAGCACCATGATGTACACGGCCGGGTGCGAATAAAACCAGAACATGTGCTGGAAGAGCACCGGGTCGCCGCCCAGGTTGGGGTCGAAAATGCCGATGTGGAAGACGCGTTCGCAGAAGACCAGCACGATGGTGACCGCGACCACCGGTGTGCCCAGCACCTGAATCACGGCGGTAGCATAGTTAGCCCAAACGAACAAGGGCATGCGGAACCAGGTCATGCCGGGCGCACGCATGCGATGCACGGTGACGATGAAGTTGAGCCCGGTCAGAATCGAGGAAAAGCCCGAGACGAAGATGCCAAGCGCGGTGGCAATTACCCAAGTATTCGAATAAGTAGTGCTGTACGGGGTGTAGAAGGTCCAACCTGTATCCACGCCGCCGGCCAGCATAGCGAAAATGGCGAAGCCGCCGCCGATCACCAACAGGTACCAGCTCAGCAGGTTGATACGCGGAAAGGCCAGGTCGCGCGCGCCAATCATCATCGGCAGGAAGAAGTTACCCAGTGTCGCCGGTATGGACGGGATGAGGAAGAAGAAGATCATCGCGATCCCGTGCATGGTGAACAGCTTGTTATAAGTCTCCGAGGAGACCAGGTCGCCCTGCGGCGTCAGCAGTTCGACGCGAATCAGCGAAGCGAAAATTCCGCCGATGAAAAAGAAGATGGTGACGGTAATGAGATACAGGATCGCGATGCGCTTGTGATCCTTGGTGAGAAGCCAGCTCTTCAGGCCATAGCCGGCGTTCAGGTAGTTCTCTTGCGGTGCTATCACGGCGGTATCCATATGGCTACGGGTTGGTGGGCGCGGCGGTGGCGACGCCTGGGTTCACGTTGATCTCCGCCGGAGGCGTTCCGGCGCCGGCCGGCGGCGGCGCCAGCGATTTAATATATTCGATAAGTTCCAGGACGCCCTCTTCGGTCACCTGGCCCTGGAAGGTGGGCATCAGCGGCTGATACCCGGCCACGATCTTCGCGTTCGGCTGCAGGATGGACTCGCGCAGGTAAGCTTCATCCGCGCTAACCAGGCGCCCGTCGGCAAGCTGCACACTCCTTCCGTAAAGTCCGACCAGACTGGGGCAGCGCCCGGAGCCATCCGCCTTGTGACAATTGCCGCAAGCCAGATCCTGGAAGAGCTTCTCGCCATTCTCCGACAGCGATCCGAAGGAACGTCCGCCGCTCAGCCATGCCTGGTAATCTTGCGGCTCCATGGCGTAAATCCATCCAGTCATGCCGGAATGCTTGGTGCCGCAATACTCGGCGCAGAATAAATGGTACTTACCCGGCTTGGTAGCGGTGAACCAGGTGGTCGAATAGCGGCCCGGCACCACGTCCTGCTTGGTGCGGAAGGCGGGCACGAAGAAGCTATGAATCGCATCCTCGGAGGTCATGACGAGCTTCACCGGCCGTCCCACGGGAATGTGCAGCTCGTTGATTTCACGCTGCCCTTCCATGTGTTGCAGCTTCCACATCCATTGCTTGGCGACCACATAGATCTGCATGGCGTTCTTCGGCGGACGGCTTTCCTTGAAGAATATATTGGCGCCCCATGCGAACATGATCATGGTCAGTCCGAAAGGAATCACCGACCACGCGATCTCCAGCACCAGGCTGGCGTGGATCGGCTTCGGCAGGTCGTTGTCCGAACGCCGCCGGTAGCGGATGGCGAAGTAGAAGATGGCCGAGAAAATCAGCACGGTGAAGAACACCGACACGCCGACCAGATAGAACAGCAGATGGTCCACGTCGGGAGCGAAGTTCGACGCCGATTCCGGGAAAAGAGGTAGCTTCATATTCTGGCTTGTCCAGCCTGCCTCGTACTCTGGCGCCGCCCGCGCGAATCGCGGCGCAGAGCGATTACGATTGCCATTCCGCCCACTAACAGAAAGGCCGCCGCGGTGATCCGCAGCAGGTTCATGGCGACCGCGCCGTACTTACCGGTCGCAGGATCGTAATGGAAACAGAACAGGAGAATTTCATCGGCCGGCGTGCCGATCTTGTTGTTCGACGCCTCCACTAATCCCAGGCGGATATCGCGCGGCGAATACTCCACGCCGTAGAAATACTTCGACACCCTACCCTCCGGGGTGAGGATCATAATGGCGCTGGCGTGCGCGTATTGGTCGGTCTTAGGATCGTACTTATAGTGAAAGCCGATCGCATCGGTCAGCCCGCGCACGTTCGCCTCGTCGCCGGTGAGAAAGTGGAAGCCATTGGCGGTGCCCGGCCGGCGATAGCGGCGCAGATAGTTCTCTTTCTTAGCCGCCGCAATCTCGGGCGTGTCCTTAGGATCGAAGCTGATCGCGATTACTTCAAAATCCTTGGCGGGATCGAGCGAAACTACTTTCAGCGCGCTCACCATCCCGCTGAGAATTTGAGTACACAGCATCGGGCAGCGGTAATAGACTGGCGCCAGAAGCACCGGCTTGCCAGGATGAAAGAAAGTGGAAAGAGTTACTTCGCGGCCGGCTTCATCGCGCAAAACGGTCGACAGCGGAACCTGGGCATCCAATCTCTGATCGATGCCCACGCCGGCGAGCGAGCCCGGCAGCACCGGCTTCAGGCTGGAATCCTGCAAGCTGTAGGAGGGTTGCATGGGCGCGGGCTGCCCCGGTTGTGCGAGCGCGGCGGTGGCCAAGAGACTGGCGGCCGCGAATCCGCGCAGCACGATGGTTACTTTGCGGCTCATCTCGTCTTCCCCTTCGGCGCTTCCACAGTCGGTGCCGGCGCCGCGGTTACCAGTCCTTCCGGGATTTGGCCGGCCAGCGGACCGCCGGATTGCTGCATCTTGGCGCCAAGCCCGGACGCGGTGGGAAGGCTGACGCCGGCTGCCGCGGTTTGAGGCTGTTCAGTTTGCCGCGCTGGCAGATGGCTCGCGGCCAGAAGATCGATGGCCTGACTGATCGGAATCCGCACGATGCCGTGCTCGCGATCCACCCAGCCATAACTCGTCAGTATCTGGCTCTCGGCTGCGCGCTGCGCCGCCAGGTCCTGCGTCTCGGTGACTTCTAACTGCGGCGCGGGCGGCAGGCGGCGGGCATCCAGAGTCAGGGACTGCGTGGCGCGCGGCAGCACTCCACCGTACTTACCTTCAAAATAGCGAAACATCGCGAACACCAAACCAAACGACGCGATGCACAACAACAGCAGCGCGATGGCGAATTTGCTCAGCGCAAAGATGTCGGCGTCGGTGCGCTCGTGGCGCAGTTCGGGGCGGCTCAGATCGACCGGTGCGTCCGGTGCGGCGTGTTGCCCGTGTTTATTCTCGGCCATGTTCCAAAGCCTCACTCAGATGCGGATCGTGGAGCGGCAGTAACGGCCGTTTTTCCAATTGACTCAGGAAGTAAGCCAGCCAGATGCCAGCCAGCCCAATCACGGCAGTGAAATCCATCCAGCTCAAGCCGAAGGAGCCTTTCAGAAAATCCGGCGCTACTTGCCAGTAGATGTCAACCACCCGCATCAGCAGAACGAACAGCGCGATGTTCCGCAGCAGTTTGAAATTGCGCTTCAGGTCGCGCGACAGCAGCAATGCGAAAGGCAGGGCGAAGTGACCGATCACGATCGCGAGGCCCACCCACTGCCAGCCGCCATGCAGCCGCACCAGATACCAGGGAATTTCCTCCGGCAGGTTGCCGGCCCAGATGATGAGAAATTGGGAGAACGAAAAGTACGCCCACAGCATCACCAGTGCGAACATCAGCTTGCCGAGGTCGTGTAGATGGCGCGGAGTAACTATGTCGGCCATCGGCTTGCGCGCCGCTAGAAACACGACCACGGCAATCAGGAAGGCCATCGACGAAAGCGCCTGCCCGGCGATCATCAACAGACCGTACATGGTGGAGTACCAGCGCGGGTCGATCGAGAGAACCCAGTCCGTTGCCATGAAGGTAACTGCCAGACCATAGAAGATGAGGCCCGGACCGGCGAGCGCCCCCATCTTGCGGCGCGGCGTCTGTCCGCCGTCTCTGTCTTCGATGGCCGACCAGCGATTGAAAAACCAGGAAAGGAAGCACCAGCCGCCCAGGTAGATCAGCGCACGAACGGCGAAGAACGGAACGTTGAGATATGGCTGCTTATGACGCAGGAACTCATCGGCCAGCACTAAGTTGGGGTGCGACCAAGGGTATAGGTTGCGGATGCCGATGAAGATCGGGACGAACAGCAACAGAACCAGCGGCAGCGTACGCGCGGCGGCTTCGGCCGGGCGCCGTACGATGACTCCCCAGGCGCCACCGGTGAGATACTGCACCATCAGCCACGCCAGGCTGCCCGCCGCGAGGCCCAGCACAAACAGATACGACCAAAGCCAGGAACGGTAGAACTGATTGGGAGACACCAGGAACAAACCCGCCGCCGTAGCCAGCAGGCCAACGGCGCCAAGTACCGCGAAGCGTGTGCGCCACTGGCGAATGGTGTCGCGCAGTTCGTCGGTGACCTGGAAATCGGTTGCCTGCGCGATCACTGTCCGCCCTCCTGATCGAGCCGCGCTTTCGCGTCGGCGGGAATATCATTGATGGAAGCGTTCTGACTGAGTTGCAGCGCGCGGATATAGCCCACGATAGCCCAGCGGTCGCGGGGCTGAATTTGGGCCGAATAGTCGGGCATGGCGCCGAATCCGTTTGTAATGACGTCGTAAAGGTAGCCGGCCGGCGCCTGGCGCAGCCGGTCGATGTGATAAGACGGAGGATGCCGGAAGCCGCGCCGCACGATGCGGCCGTTGCCGGTGCCCAGAGAATCGTGGCAAGGCGCGCAGTAAATGTTGAATCGCTCTTGGCCGCGCTCGATGACTTCTTTGGTAACTGGGAAAGGAAACTCGGGCGTAAACTTGCCGTCCGGCCCTTTGGCGGTGTAGTAGCCGGCATCGTCATCCAGGTGGCCGCGCGCCACCGTGCCTTCGATCAGCGGGCGCGCCGAACGGCCGTCGGCGAAGAAATCGGTCGGCCGCAAGGGGATGTATTTGGGCTGATCGTGCATGTCCTGCCGGCAGGCCAATGTCGCGGCGGCGGCCAGCAGCACAAGGCCAGTGAAGAGGTTAGTGCGCAACTTCGGACACCTCCCTGGGTTCCAGAGTCCCTAGGAACTGGCTGGTTTGGGCCCGATCGAAAAGAGGGTCTTCGGCCTCGATGCAAAGGAAGAAGCGGTTGCGGCTGGCGGCGCTGAATCGCGGCACGTTGAACACAGGATGATATGGCATCGGCAGGCCGCATAGCGCCATCATGCCCAACACCGCCGATAGCGACGCGAACAGAATAGTCAGTTCGAACGTGATGATAATGAACGAAGGCCAACTGTTGAGCGGCCGGCCGGCGATGTTGATCGGGAAGTAGATGACCGCGATCCAGTATTGCAGGAAGAAGCCCGTGAGGCCGCCGATCACTCCGCCCGCCAGCACAATCAGCGGCAGCTTGTTCTTGTGCAAGTGCAGCGCGTCGGTCAGTTCCTCGATGGGGAACGGAGAGTAGGCGTCCAGCTTGCGATAGCCCTTGGCGCGGGCCGCGCGCGCGGCGCTCACCAATTGCGATGGGCTGTCGAACTCGGCCATCACTCCGTAGATGCCTTGCTCGGTCAACTCTTGGCCTCCTTACTCACCTTGGCTTGCGGCAGCAGCGTCCGCACTTCAAAGATGGAAATCATCGGCAGCGCGCGCACGAACAGGAAGAAGAGGAACAGAAACAGGCCAATGGTGCCCGCATAGGTCGCCCAGTCCCAGCGGGTGGCGCGGAAGATACCCCACGAGGAAGGCACAAAATCCTGCGCCAGGCTGCTGACGATAATCATGTACCGCTCCAGCCACATGCCGGTCAGCACCACGATTGACGAAATGAACAGCAACACCGGGCTGCTGCGCACGCGCTTAAACCAGAGGAACTGCGGCGCCACGATATTGCAGGCCACCAGCGACCAATATTGGGCCGCGTAAGGCCCCGTCATGCGATGCCAGAAAGCGGCCTGTTCGTAAGTGTTTCCGCCGTACCACGCGCCGAATAACTCCAACAGATACGCGTAAGCTACAATCCAGCCGGTGGCCAGCATGATCTTGCCGCAGTTATCCAGGTGCTTATCGGTGATCAGGCCTTGCAAACCGTAAACCGAGCGCAGCGGAATCGCCAGCGCCAGAACCATCGCGAAGCCGGAGTAAATGGCGCCGGCCACGAAGTACGGCGGAAAGAACGTGCTGTGCCAGCCGGGCACGATGGCGATAGTGAAGTCGAAGCTGACGACCGTGTGTACCGAAAGCACCAGCGGCGTGGCCAGGCCGGCCAGCAGCAGAGTAGCGGTTTCGTATACGCTCCAATGGTGCGCCGAACCGCGCCATCCCATCGCCAAAATGCCGTAAATAGCGCGGCCGATCGGGTTCTTCGTGCGGTCGCGCAGCGTCCCCAGGTCGGGCATCAGGCCGACGAACCAGAACAACAGGGACACCGTGGCATAAGTCGAGACCGCGAACACATCCCACACCAATGGGCTGCGGAACTGGGGCTCGATGGCCATGGTATTGGGATACGGCAGCATCCAATAGAACAGCCACGGGCGGCCCATGTGCAGCAGTGGAAACATGCCGGCGCAGGCCACCGCAAACAAGGTCATGGCCTCGGCGAAGCGGTTGATCGAGTTTCGCCACCTCTGGTTGAGCAGCAGCAATATGGCCGAAATCAGCGTGCCCGCGTGGCCAATTCCGATCCACCACACGAAATTGGTGATGGCGAAGCCCCACATCACCGGCGTGCGAATGCCCCAGATGCCCACTCCCTTGGCCAGCAGAACCGTCACCGCCAGCAGGAAGAGCATCAGCAGCGAGCCGCCGAAACCGAAGGCCGCGAACCAGAATAGCGGCGTCTTCCGCGTCAGCACCACGCTCGAAATCTGATCCGTGATGGTGGAGAATGTGTAGCCCGGAGCGATGATCTCGCCCGGTGCCGGCGTCTCGACTACGATCTGTTGGTCGTCTGCCATCGCGATAACTAGTCCTCAATCTCCGGGTTGGGGTTGCGCAGTGCAGCCAGATAAGTGGTGCGCGGCCGCGTATTCAAATCGGCCAGCATGCCGTAATTGCGTTGCTCGGCTTTCATTTTCGATACGCGGCTCGCGGGGTCGTTGATGTCGCCGAAGATAATCGCTTCCGCTGGACAAGTGGCCTGGCAGGCAGTCTGTATCTCGCCGTCCTTCACCTTGCGGTTTTCTTTTTCGGCGTCGATCTTGGCCGCGTTGATGCGTTGCACGCAGTAAGTGCATTTTTCCATTACGCCCCGGCTGCGTACGGTCACGTCCGGGTTGCGCAGTAGCTTGAGGCTGGGAGTTTCGAAATCCGAAAACAGGTAGAAATTGAACCGCCGCACTTTGTAGGGGCAGTTATTCGAACAGTAACGCGTCCCCACGCAGCGGTTGTACACCATGTCGTTGAGGCCTTCGGCGCTGTGGGTGGTGGCTTGCACCGGGCAAACCAGCTCGCACGGCGCGTTCTCGCACTGCTGGCAGGGCACCGGCTGGTTGTAGATTTCGGGATCGTTCGGCTGCCCGCTGTAATAGGAATCCACGCGCAGCCAGTGCATGGCGCGTCCGCGCCGTACTTGGTCCTTGCCCACCACCGCGATATTGTTTTCCGCCTGGCATGCCACTACGCACGCGCTGCATCCGGTGCAGGCGTTCAGATCGATAGCCATGCCCCAGGCGTGGCCAGGGTAGCTCCATCCGGGATAAATCGTCAGCGAGGCCGGCGGATCCTCCGCGCCCTCGTGCACCGATTTCGGGTCCTTCAGATAATCCGCGAGATCTCCTGCACGCAGGATGTGCCGCTTGGGATCGAGCGCGTGCTCGTTCTGCGTGGTGGCAATCAGGTAGGATCCGTCGATCTTCTTGGCCGTGAGTCCGGTGTCGTTCCACAAAGCTCTAGCCGTACGCAGGCCGTAAGGATTGAAGCCGGCGCCCGTACCGGCGCGGCCGGCCTTGGTGCGGCCATAACCCAGGTGAACCGTGACCGATTCATCGGCATGCCCCGGCTGCGCCCACACCGGCGCGCGCAACGTGCGGCCCTGGTAAGTCAGTTCCACCATCGGCACGCCATCGTAACCGGCATTCAGCGTTTCTTTGTAAACGCCTAACTTGTTGGCCGTCGCCGGACTCATGATGGCCGCGTTGTCCCAAGTGATCTTAGTGATCGGTTTAGGCAGTTCCTGTAGCCAGCCCAGGTTGGCGAAGCGCCCGTCGTAAATCGTCGGGTCGGGACGAAACACGATTTCCAGCTTGCCTTCCAGGCGATATTGCTGCGCCGGCGCAGCCAACGCCGCGCCGTTGATGGCAGGCGTTTTGGTGGGTAACGCCGAACCGGCCACCACCCCATCATGTACCGCGCGCCGCCACCAGGATTCGAAATCGGCGCCCGTATGCTCGGCCGCCCAGTAACCCTTGACGATTTGGTAGCCGCCCGTTTCCGGCGCATCCAGGAACATCTGCAACACCTGGTATGCGGAGCGGCCGTCGTAGAGCGGCTGAATCAGTGGCTGTTGAATGGTGACCGAACCATCGAAGGCGCGCGCGTCGCCCCAGCTTTCCAGATAATGCGCTTCCGGCAAATGCCATTGGCAGATTTCTGAGGTTTCATCCTCGTACAAGCTCAAGTGCGCGCGCACGCGGGCCTTTTGAATTCGGTCGGCCAACCCCAGTTCCACCGGCGCGTTGAAGACCGGGTTTCCACCCAGAATCAGCAGCAGATCCACCACGCCCGCATCCAGATCGCCGACCAGGTCCTCGAGCGATGCCACATGGTCCACCGGGCTGGCCTCGATGGAATCCGTATAGAAAACGGTCTTCCCCACGTTGCCCAGCTTGGCGTTCATCGCGTGGGCCAGGGCGTGGACGATAGGTGGTTGGAATTCGCCCGCGATCACCAGGCTGGCGCCCTGGTTGCGCATCAGGTCTTTGACCAGGCCGCCCATCCATTTATGGATGTCGCCGTTGTCGCTCTGCTTCGGGCCTTGCGCCACGCCCAGACCACCGGCCAACAGCCACGCGAATTCTTCCACGTCTCCCGCGCGCAGCGGCAGCCGATGGTCAGCCTTGCTGCCGGTGGGCGTGGGCATAGGCTCCACCACATACAGCCGGTTCATCGTCGTGTTGGCGCCTTCCACGCGCCGCCGCGCCGCGAATTGGCGCGCGTAGCGCAGGCTGGCTTCGCCGGATGCCAGGAAATCCGAATCGAGCGACACGATTACGTTCGCATTCGCCACGTTGTAATAGGTGTGCACCGGCTGGCCGAATGCCAGCATGGCGCCGGTGCGCGCGCTATGTGGCCCGGCCGGCTCCCATTGGTGCCATTTCGAGGCGGGAAAGATCTTCTTGATGGTGGCGAGCTGATCGGCCATCGCCGGTGATGTCACAGTCTCGGTGAGGATGCGGATACCGGCGCCGGCGGTCGTGTGCTGTTGTTCGATCAGGCCGCGCAGCATTCCCAGGAAGTCCGCCCAGGAGCGGATCTCGCCATCTTGATACAACGTACGGCTCCGGTCCGGATCGTACAGTTGCAGCACCGACGCCTGGCCGAACGCGTCGAGTGCGCCTAGCGTAGCCGGGTGCTCGGGATTGCCTTCCACCTTGGTGGGACGGCCTTCGTGGCTTTCCACCAGAACGCCGTTGGCCACGCCGCCCAGCGTGGTCGCGGAGGCGTAGAACAGCGGCTTGCCGGGAATCAGATCTTCCGGCTGCCGCACGTAAGGCATGATGTGCTCGGTGGGCTGGCGGGTGCAAGCGGTCAGCCCAGCCAGGGCCAGCGAGGCCCCCATCATCTTGAGGAAGTTGCGGCGCCCATCCACCTCGTTTTCGTCGTCGGCCCAGCCGATGGCCTGGCGGGGAAACTCGCGCTGCAACAGGTCCTCGAATTCGGGCGTAGCGGCCAGGTCCTCCAGGTTGCGCCAGAACTCGCGCCCGCGCTTCCCCTCCAGACGCGCCCGCGCGCCGGCCAGATCCAGGTATTTCGGTGAGTCGCTCATCGGTGGCAAGTGGAACAGCTCGTCAACACGCGCGTATCTTGTATGTGATTTTCACTCATCAGCCGGCGCCCGATTTCCTCCTGGCTGCCTGACGGCTGATAGCCCATCGTGGTAATGAACGCCTGCGGCCGCAGCACCTTTTCCGGATTACGATGACAGTCCAGGCACCAATCCATCTGCAGCGAAGCTACCGCCCAGGTCAGCGGCATCTTATCCACCCGGCCGTGGCAGCTCTCGCATCCCACGCCTTTACTCACGTGAATGCTGTGGTTGAAGTAGACGAAATCCGGCAGGTCGTGAACCCGCGTCCAGCGGATCGATTGGCCGGTGCGGAAACTGGCGCGCACCGGCTCCAGCATCGGGCTCGTGCTCCAGATCTGGGAATGGCAGTTCATGCACGTCTTGGTCGGCGGCACGTTGGCGAAACTGGAGCTCTCCACCGACGTGTGGCAGTACCGGCAATCCAGGCCCAGCCCACCCACATGATGCGCATGGCTGAACGGAACCGGCTGCTCGCGCGCCATAAACGCGCGCGTATTGTATGCGCTGCGGTTCAGCGCGTCGAACGCCCAGCCCGCAAATGCCAGGACGAAGATCGCGCCGTAGACCGACATGCGCGCGATCGCATTCGCGCTCTTGGGAAAGATCTGGGCCATGCCGCGCTACCTTCGCCCCGCTTCCACTGTCACAACGTTGTTAGTCCGCATATCAGGAAGACAGCAACCCCTTCGAATACCCTCGGTCCCCAGATTCAAACTCTCTTAACAGATGCAAAACTTGTTACGAAGTTCCAAGCTAATCGCATCGCACAGTTTCATTAACTTCGGGAGTAGAGAAACACAGCATTTTCCGCGCGGCTCCCGCCCTCGCTGGTGCAAACGGCAAACTGCGCCACCTTCTTGACTGCTGATTTATCCCACAGCGACGCGCCTGCGTATTCCCCGTCTTTCCGCAGCGCATAGAATTTCAGGTCGACCTCTTCCAGCCGCTTCCGGTCATGATTGAAGTTCCGCGCCACCCGCTCCAGCGCGTCCAGTGCCGCATCTTTGGGCGACATCCCGCGCCGCATGTTCTCGACCACCGTGTGCGCTCCACAAACTCTGAGGTTTTCTTCCCCGCGCCCGGTCGAACCCGCGCCGCCCACATCCTGATCCAGCCACAAGCCGCCGCCGATGATGGGGGAATCGCCCAACCGGCCGGAAATCTTCCACGCCAGGCCGCTGGTGGTGGTGACCGCGGACATCTCGCCCTTTTCATTGAGCGCGATGCAGTTGATGGTGCCGTGCGGCGGATGATGCGCGTTCTCGATGGCTTCGAGCAGCAGTTCATCGCTGGCCCAAGGAAACTCCCGCTTGAGCTCTTCCATCTGGGCCGTCTTCTGTTCTCCGGGCGGTGCGTCCAGGCCGGGGCCCCAGTTGCTATGGCCGTCGCGATCGCGCAGCGACCGCTTCCAGACCAGCCATTGCAGGCGCGATTCCTCGGTCAGCAGGTTCTCTTCCTGGAACCCCTCGGCTTTGGCGAATCTGAGCGCACCGGCGCCCACCAGCATCAAGTGGTCGGTATCTTCCATCACGCGCTGGGCCACCTTGGAAGGAGTCTTGATGCCTTCGAGCGCGCCCACCGCGCCCATGCAGCGGCTCGGCCCGTGTATCACGCTCGCATCCAGTTGCACCACGCCATCCTCGTTGGGCAAGCCGCCGTAACCCACACTCGTGTCGCGCGGGTCCAGTTCCACGATGTTGACGCCGGCTACTACCGCGTCCAGCGTGTCGCTTCCGGCCTGGATCCGTTCCATTGCCCTGGCGCAGCAATTGACTCCGCCATCGAAGCGGTTGGCGCTCGAGATTACCACCGCCCGCGGCGCGGGATTTGCCGCAACCATGCGCATGGCGGGCAGCGCAGCGGCGCCCAGCATCACCGATCTGCGGCTCCAGTTGATTTTGCTCATCAGCGTGTTTTCTTGCTCGATGCGTGCCCCTCGAATCGCCTCGGCGCTCATGGCCTTTGAGAAGGATTTACATTATGCCACAGCGGGAGCGGGATGGAGTACTCCGGTTTCGTGGTTTCGGTGGGGCAGGTCCCCGACCTGCCAACTCCGCCCTGCCAATTCCGTCCTGCTAAACTGACAGCCATGAGGTATCTCGCGTCCGCGTCTTTGCTGCTGCTGGTCTGTGCCATGGCGCTGGCGCAAAGAGGGCGGGACGTCGAGGTCCTGGAAGCCAAAGCCCGGCGCGTCGAAGAAGGACGGCTTTCGATCGACGGCCGGGTTCGCGCCGGCAAGCCGCTCAAGGGTCTGACCCTGACGTTCGATTTCCTGACCTCCGATGGGGAACTGCTGAGCAGCCAGAAAACCGCCGTCGAGGACGACGTACTCAAGCGGGGCGACGAATCGTCATTTCACGCCGAAACCGACAATCCACCCGGCTCGGTGCGTTTTAAGATACGGGCATTCGACGGAGACGGCCGGCAACAGCGCGTCGGTAACGACGGGCCGTTTGTGATCGATTGAACACCGCCGCCGGGCTTCAATAGGCTATTCCGTTTAATAGTCCTTCACAACTGTTGCGTATAGAAGTACTATAGTTAGCAAAGGGGGGGCTATGGGACCGTTGTCGCGAGTCGCCATTGCACCGTATCAGGACGAGCACCTGGCGGTGGATTTTGAACATCGGGTTGTTGCGCTGGATTCCCGTCCAGTCGGCCTGACGCGGAAGGAATACGCCTTGCTGGCGCTGCTGGTGAGCAATGCCAGCGAAATCGTTCCTCGCCATGCGCTGCTGTGGGAAATCTGGGGTTACGGAGCCGGCATCCGCACACGCACGCTGGACGTTCACGTGCGCCGCGTACGCAAGAAACTCGGGACCTACGCGGACCAGTACATCGAGACCATCTTCGGCATTGGCTACCGTTTCCAACCTTTCCGCATCATCCGCCCGCGCCAGGAATCCGCCCAGGACCCCGTCGCTGGGGTGGCCTGAGAAGCTGCGCTGCGAGGTGGAAGCAGTTGCCGAAGTGGGGCAGGTCCCCGACCTGCCAACAGTCGGCCGCAAGCCCTAGCCGTCTCCCCCGACCCCAATCACAAACTCCCCAAAGCCCGGTAACGCCGGCGATCTTGTCGCCGGTGATTTGCCCGAACCCCATTCACAAACTTCCCAAACAATCTTTCCCTAACCCAATCAATGCTTCCGGCGAATTCGCGGCCGCGCGCGCCGTTTTTTCGCATTGCCGTGCGCGATCCTGAAAGCGGGATTCGGTAAGATCCTTACCAAAAACGGCAGCTAACCTCTTTGTTTTCGAAAGAATTCGGCAAGATTCTTTCCGAATCCCACTGGAGCGCACGTGGAAAAGGATCAGACCGAAACACCGGCCGCAGCCTCGGCCCTCAATCTGGGCCAGTGGCTGGGCCGCCGGGAGGCCTTCGGCGCCGTTGCCGGACGCTGTTCCGCCGCCGAAGTGGAATGCGTTCGCCGCATTCGCAATGAGAGGCTCTATCGCGGCCATGCCAGAACGTGGCGTGAGTTCTGCGCGAAACACCTGGGCGCCAGCCGGGTCAGTGTGGAAGCTAATATCCGGCTGTTCGACGAGCTTGGCCCCGCCTATTTCCACGTCGCGCAACTGGCGTATCTCACACCCGCCGAATACCGCGAGATCGCGCCGCGGATCGCGGCCGATGGGCTGCACGCCGGCGGCGAAGCCATTCCGCTGGTGCCGGAGAATCGCGACCGGATCGCCGCCGTCATCGGCGAACTGCGCGCCAAGGGCAAGCCAGCGCCGCGCCCGCCCAAGCCGGCCGGTTTTGAGGCCGCGCTCGCCCATTGCCAGGCCGCCGCTTCTCTCCTCGAAACCCTGTTCAGCCCTCCGCCTTTGGACCGCCAGTTCGTTATGGCAGCCGCCCTCAACCGCCTGCGCGCTGCCGCCGCCCGCCTGGGAATTCTAGGCCCCCAAGCGCAGCCGCTGCGCTAGCTCGCGCCCCGCGTCAAGGCTTTGTTTTGCCCGGACGCTTTGTATCAGGGCACGGCCTTTAGCCGTGCCGATGGATCGGGAAAAAACACGGCTTTAGCCCCTGCGCCCGCAGGAAAGTCTCAGTGGCTTCCATCTAAAGCCCTTGACTACGAATGCGTTGAGGCACGGCTGAAGCCGCTGCCCTGATACAAAGCCGGCCGCCGAGTTTCCACCACCATGTCGCACGCCCCTCGAATCGCGCCTTCCGCCCCCTGGATTGACACCCCTACCTCCCGCTGTTAGCCTGAATTTGCATGTCTCAGCCTTCCCCCTTGCGCCGCACGGCGCTGAACTCCGTCCACCGGGCGCTGTGCGCCAAAATGGTCGAATTCGGCGGGTGGGATATGCCGGTTCAATACTCCGGGATCCTCTCGGAACACATGGCGGTGCGCCAATCGGTGGGCGTGTTCGACATCAGCCACATGGGCGAAATCGAGATCCGCGGGCCGCAAGCCGCGCAACTGACCGACTTCGTCACCACCAATGCCGTTCCCAAGCTGAAGACCGGCCAGGCGCACTATACCGGCCTCCTCTACGAGCACGGCGGGTTCGTCGACGATATCCTGGTGCACAAAGTGGCCGACGACGATTTTTTCCTGTGCGTCAACGCCGCCAATCAGGAGAAGGATTTCGAGCACATCCGCGTCCACAATCGCTTCGACGCCACGGTCGAGCTGACCAGCGACCGCTACACCCAGATCGCCATCCAGGGCCCGCAAGCCCGCGCCACCCTGCAAAAGCTGACGCCGGTCGATTTGAGCGGCATCAAATATTACTGGTTCACCGATGGCGAAGTGGCGGGCGTGCCCGCCCGCATCGCGCACACCGGCTACACCGGCGAAGACGGTTTCGAAATCTACATCCCGCCCGCCGAATCCGAACGCATCTGGACGCGGGTGCTGGAAGCCGGCGCCGAGTTCGGCATCAAGCCCTGCGGCCTCGGCGCGCGCAACACGCTGCGCCTGGAAGCTAAGATGGTGCTCTACGGGCACGAAATCGACGCTTCCATTTCGCCGCTCGAAGCCGATCTCGCCTGGATCGTCAAACTCGATAAGGGCGAATTCGTGGGCCGCGAGGCATTGTTGCGCCAAAAAGAAGCCGGGCTGAGGCGCAAGCTCACCGGATTTGAAATGACCAGCCGGCCTATCGCGCGCGATGGCTACGAAGTACAAGTGAATGGCGTCGCCGCCGGGTGGGTCACCAGCGGCTCGCCCGCGCCGGCTTTGAACAAGAACATCGGACTGTGTTATCTGCCCGTGGAACTGGCCCGGCCGGGGCTGGCTATCCAAGTCATCGTGCGCGGCCAGCCCGCCGATGCGATGACCGTCGAAACCCCTTTTTACAAGCGAGCGAAATGACCATGTATCCGGAAAACTTCAGATATACGAAGGAACACGAATGGGTCCTGGTGGAAGGCGGCATAGGCACCATCGGGATCACCGATCACGCCCAGCAGGAGCTCGGCGACATCGTTTATGTAGACCTGCCCAAGCCTGGCGCGCGCGTGGAGCAGGGCCGGTCGATGGGTTCGGTGGAATCCGTCAAGGCGGTTTCCGACATTTACTCCCCGGTCTCGGGCGAAGTGGCCGAGATCAACCCGGTGCTGGCCGACGCCCCGGAGAAGCTCAACGAGGATCCGCACGGCGCGGCCTGGCTGGTCAAGATCAAGCTGAGCGCCCCCGGCGAATTGCCGGAACTGATGACGGCGGCCGATTACGAAAACTACATAGGAGCCGAAAAATAGTTGCGCTACCTGCCGAAATCAGATTCCGAACGACGCCAGATGCTGGATGTTTGCGGCGTCGCGTTGGCCGAAGACCTGTTTGCTCACTTGCCGGACGCGGTGCGATTGCGGCGCCCGCTGGACCTGGCGCCGGGGATCTCCGAATACGAAATCGTCGACTACTTCCGTGCGCGGGCCGCCGAAAACGCCGATGGCTACGCATCGTTCCTCGGCGCCGGCGTGTACCGCCATTACCGCCCGGTGCTGGTGGATACGGTGGTTTCGCGCGGCGAGTTTCTGACTTCCTACACGCCCTACCAGGCCGAAATCTCGCAAGGCACGCTCACCACCATCTTCGAATTTCAGACCATGATTTGCCAGCTCACCGGCATGGACGTGGCCAACGCCTCGATGTACGATGGCTCGACCGCGGTGCCGGAAGCGGCCATGATGGCGGCGCGCATCACCGGCAGGCATCGCGCCCTGGCCGCGCGCAGCGTACACCCGGAGTATCGCGAAGTGCTCCGCACCTATGCGCTGCACCAGGGGATGCCGGTCGAAGAGTTTGGCTACGCGCAGGATTCGGGCGCGATCGACCTGGAAGATCTGGAGCGCAAGATCGATGGCGAAACCGCCGCTGTGATCGTCCAATCGCCCAACTTTTTCGGCGTCATCGACGATGTGAAAGCGGCGGCTGAGATCGCCCACCGCCGCGGCGCGCTGCTGGTGGTGGTATTCACCGAAGCCGTGTCGCTGGGGATTTTGGAACCGCCGGCGGGCGCCGATATCGTGGCCGGCGAGCTGCAATCCTTCGCCATCTCGCCGAGCTACGGCGGTCCCTACGCCGGCATCATCGCCACGCGGGAAAAGTTCGTCCGCCAGATGCCCGGCAGGCTGGTGGGCCAGACCGTGGATACGCACGGCAACCGCGCGTTCTGCCTGACGCTTTCCACCCGCGAGCAACACATCCGCCGCGAGAAAGCCACTTCCAACATCTGCACCAACCAAGCGCTCATCGCCCTGATGGCCAACGTCTTCATGACCGTTTACGGGAAGGTGGGTCTGCGCGAGCTGGCGCTGCAAAACGCGGCCAAGGCGCACTATCTGGCCGGCAAACTCAAACCCGCCTTCACCGGGAAGTTCTTCAACGAATATGTAACGAGATGCGGGAATCCGGAAGCGATCAACAAAGCTCTGCTCAAGAAGAAGATTATCGGCGGCCTGCCCTTGGGCCGCTTCTATCCGGAGCTCGCCGATTCCATGCTGGTTTGTGCCACCGAAATGACGCGCCGCGCGGATATGGACGAGCTGAGTGAGGCGCTGCGCACGCCGGCCGCCGAGGAGGTGCTGGCGTGATCCGAAAAGTCCGCAGTCACCCGACGCAAAATGAAGCTCTGCTGTTCGAGCGCAGCTCGCCCGGCAAGCGCGCCTGGCAGCTTCCCGAACTGGATGTGCCCGCCGTGGACGCCTCCGTTGCGCTGGGCGCGGGCAACGTGCGCGCCGAAATTCCCGGCTTCCCGGAAGTGAGCGAAGTGGAAGCCATTCGCCATTTCACGCGCCTTTCCACCTGGAACTACGCCATCGATCACGGCATGTATCCGCTGGGCTCCTGCACCATGAAATACAACCCGCGGATTAATGAGCTGGTGGCCCGCATCGAAGGCCTGGCCTGGGCTCATCCTTACCAGCCAGAAGCGCTGGCGCAAGGTGCCATGGAAGTGATGGCGCGCCTCGAGGCCGCGCTCGCCGAAATCACCGGGATGGATGCGGTGACGCTGCAACCTTCGGCTGGCGCCCAGGGCGAGCTGACCGGCATCCTGCTGATTCGCGCGCTGCTCGAAAAGCGTGGCAACCCGCGCCGTAAGATTCTGATTCCCGATTCGGCGCACGGCACCAATCCCGCCACGGCGGCGATTGCAGGGTACGTGGTGGAGAACGTGAAATCGACCGGCGCCGGCGTACTGGACCTGGAAGCGCTGGCGCGCGCGGCGGATGGCGACGTGGCCGCGCTGATGGTGACCAACCCCAACACGCTCGGCGTCTTCGAAGAGAACATCGTGCAGGCGGCGGAGATTCTGCACTCGAAGGGCGCCATGCTTTACATGGATGGCGCCAATATGAACGCGCTGGTCGGAATCGCGCGGCCCGGCGATTTCGGCGTCGACGTGATGCACCTCAACCTGCACAAGACATTTTCGACGCCACACGGCGGCGGAGGCCCTGGCGCCGGTCCTGTAGCCGTGAAGAAAGCGCTCGAGCCCTTCCTGCCCACGCCGCGTCTGAAGCGCGTGCGAGGCAAGTGGGCGTGGGATTTCAAGCGCAAGCACTCGATCGGCCGCGTGCGAGCCTATTACGGAAACTTCGGCGTGCTGGTGCGCGCGCTGGCCTACATCCTGGCCCATGGCGGCCCTGGCTTGCGCAACGCCACGGTGGATGCGGTGATGAACGCGGTCTACATCCGCAGACAGCTCGAACCTTACTTCGACCTGCCGTACCCCTCGCCCAACATGCACGAAGTGGTGTTCAGCGACGAGCGGCAGTCGAAGCTCGGCGTCCGCACCGGCGATCTGGCCAAGCGCCTGATCGATTACGGATTCCATCCCTACACCGTGAGCTTCCCGCTCATCGTGCATGGCGCGCTGATGATCGAGCCCACCGAAACCGAGGGCAAGCTGGAGCTGGATCAATTCATCGAGGCCATGATCTCGATCGCCAGGGAAGTCGAGACCGATCCGGAGTTGGTGAAGCAGGCGCCGCATTCGACGCGCACCAGCCGCGTGGATGAGGTGGCCGCCGCGCGCAAGCCCGTGCTCCGATGGAAGCCGGAGTAAGAACGATAGCCACCGATGGACACTGATGAACACAGACGCACGCCGGACGAGCGAAGTGGGGCAGGTCCCCGACCTGCCAACCGACTGTTTCGCTTATCCGAACAGTACCAACCAGCGACGCCATTCTCGAGAGAGGGCATGGCTTAAGCCGTGCCGGAACGGGATGAACCTGATGGACTTCAGCCCCTGGCAGGCGAGCAGGAGCAAACGCCCTCGGAAAGCGCCCTGCCGGCGGCACGGCTGAAGCCGTGCCCCGATACGAGCCGTCCAATTTCGGAATTCAGATTGAGCAAAGTTCGTTCATCCGTGTTTATCCGTGTTCATCGGTTGCTCACAGACTTTTTCAGCAACGCCCCCAGCAAACGCCTGGCGCGCAACCTGCTTCTGCTGGCCGCGTTCACGCTGGCGCTGCACGCGCCCTTTCTGCGGCAGCCGGTCGAGGGCGATGAAGTCAATTACCTGGATTTCGCGGCCCATGTGCTGAAGCAGCCGCTCGAGCCGCTCAACTTCCAGTTCGTTTTCCAGGGGCACACGGTGGACGCGGCGGGCCATCCGCATCCGCCCTTGAACGCTTACATTCTGGCCGTCGCATGGCTGCTGCGAGGCCATTTCTCGGTCTTCTTTTTCCATTGCTTTTACCTGCTCTTTACGCTCGGGATCAGCTTCGCCGCTTACGCGCTCGCCGCGCGCTTCACTTCGCGTCCGTTGTGGGCCGCGCTGTTGATCGCGGCTTCTCCCATCGTGCAGGTCAATACCAATACGCTGGCCTCGCCGGAGGCGCCGGCGCTGGCGTTGCTGCTGATCGGCGCGGCGGCGTTCTTCGGGCGGTGGTTCTGGCTCGCGGGAATTGCGCTGGCGCTCGCCGGTTTGACGGAATTGCAGGCGCTGGCATTGCCGCCGATTCTGCTGCTCTCCTATTTGATGAAGCGCGAACGCCCGCCGCTCGCCGCATGGTGCGCGCTGGTTGCGCCCTATCTCGCCCTGGGCGGATGGCAAGCTCTCGAGTGGGCGCTCACCGGCCGCGTCCCGTTCGTGGTGCTGGCGGGCTATGCCGCGAATCCCAACCTGTCGCGCATCGGCGTGAAGGCCTCGAGCGCGCTGGCGCTGCTCGGGCACCTCGGCGTGCTGGTCACGCTGGTGCCGCTCGCCTGGCGTCGCATGTGGGGCCTGGCGCCCGGTTTGTTGGCCGCGTTCCTGGTGACGGATTATCCGTGGTGGGAGCGCGCGCTGCTCGCGATCTTCGTCGCGCTCGGCGTCAACGCGCTCGTCTGGTTGTGGGAGTCGCGCCGCCAGCCGGTGCTGGCCGCGTGGTGTCTGCTCTACTTCGCTTTCGCGTGCGTAGCGTTCTTCGCCGGCGCCGCGCGCTACCTGCTGCCGCTGGCTGCGCCGATGGTGATGCTCTTCGTGATCCAATTCCGCGACCGCCCGCGCATAGTGTGGCTGGCGCTGATGGTGAACATGCTGCTCGGTCTCAACATTTCCTTCGCCGCGTACGAATTCGCGCGCGTCTATGCGTCCGTCGCGCCGCCGCCCGGCCGCCCGTTCCTGGTCAATGGTGAATGGGGCTTTCGCTATTACATGGTGGCGAAGGGCGGCCAACCGTTGGAGGATGTGAGCGTACCGACACCCGGTGAGTGGATCGTGGCCTCCGACCTATCGCTCGCGGGCAAGTACGACAGCCTCGCCGAAGAAACCGCCGTGCCCCTGCGGTCAGTGGATTTGCGAGTCCGCGCGCCGCTGCGCCTGGTGGATCGTCACTCTCACAGCGGCTTTTCTTCCGCATCGATGGGGCTGCTGCCGTTTTCCTTTTCGAACCAGCCGCTCGACCGGGTCACTTATTCGCGGACGTCATCCTATTTGAATCAGCCCGGCTGGACGCCCACCGAATTCTCCGGCCACCTGGTTTACTTGCCCACCCTCAATGCTACCCGCGCCGCGTTCCGACTGCCGCTCGGTTCGCAAGGAACGTTCCACTTTGCGCTTTACGGCAGCGGCAAAGGCCCGGCGGCGTTCCGCATCGAGCGTGTCTCGGGCGAAATCCTCTTCAACGAAACCGTGCAGGTGGATGGCGATTTGTGGGAGCCGCACACGCTGCCGCTGGCAGGACTCGACGAAGCCGTCTTTTGGGTGGAGAGTCCGCCCGGCCTGCGCCTGGGATGGGGCGAGATGGTCCTCGATTCCAGGCAGCCTGCGCCGCCGGAACCACCCTGGGCGAGGTCGCGAGCGATGTTGCCGTATTTGCATATGGGAGACATCCGCAGCCGCGCGCAGCTTGTTTCCGGCTGGTACACGATTGAGGATGGCGCGTGGCGCTGGATGGCGCCGGAAGCGGAAGCCACGCTACGCCCGCTGCCGGGCCAGGCCGTGCAATTCGAGCTGCAACTTTTCTTCCCACCCGACTTCATGCGCCGCGCCGGCAGCCCGGTAACGGTTTCCGTGATGCTGAACGGCAAGCCGTTCACGTCGGCCATGTACTTTGAACCGGGCGGCCACACCGTTGCCAAGCGAGTCCCTCCGGAGCTGCTCGGCGAGCTGTTCACCTGGCCCACCACCCACGTGAGCATCCGCGTGAACCCGTACATCCCGCCCAACGCCACAGACCAGCGCGCGCTAGGCGCCGTGGTGCAGGGGCTGGGATTTGTGGCGGGGCAGTAGCACAGCCTACGTGGCGCACGCATTCGTGCCGACGCCCCGGAGCGGCGGAGAGCGGAAGTCCGGGAGCGCCGAGGCTGACCTCGGGCGGTGTTGGCGCTAGAGTGAGGGAATGAGGCGTTCTGGATTATGACGCTGGCGCTGACGCCGGTGGGATGGGCGACAGCGCACGCCGCTATATTGGAGTGGAACGGTTCAGCCGATTAATCCACTGAACAACATGTTACTGGTCACACTGGTTCTCGCGGCGATGGCCGCCAACGGCGCGGATCGTACCCCGCCGGCTGTGGTAGCCGCGCTTCGAGCAGGTTCAGGCTGCTCTTCGACCGTCACGGTGACGAATCTCAGCGGGCGAGAGGTTGCGGCCGAGATTCAGGCACGGCTGGAGACCGGGGCGCTGGCGCCGCTCGAAACCGTTCAGCCCGCGAGCGGAGAGCAGCCGAGAAGCGAGCCTCGCGGCGAGCCCGCAGCCCATCGCTCGGACCAGCCGCCGGCCCTCCCCGATCTGGAGGATTTCACTTTCGCGCCGCATGAACGCAGGAGCTTTCGTCTTAACGGGCAGCGGGAGATCGGGAACGCCTGGGTGGGGGTGTGGGAGGCTGATCCACCTGGCTCGCGGCCGGCGTTGGCGGTCGAAGGATTGACCGAGTGCCTGACCGGAGACCAACTGCGTGCGGTTCCCCGCTCTGCCGCGCTGGCCATGCGGAATCCATGGTTTGCGGGAGACGTGGCGGACTTCGCCGGCGCGATGGTGGCGGTGGTCAACACCTCGGCCCAGGCGGCTCGCGCCGACCTGTGTTACTCGGCGGGCAATCTGTATTTCGATCCAGCCAAAATGCCGGATCGGCGCCTGGCGCGCTTATGCTCCTGGCCGGAAGAAGTAGCCCTTCCGCCCTTCGGCAGCCGCGAGTTTCCCATGGAACGCGAAGGCGCCAAGGAGTTTGCGCTGCATACGCGAGGCGAATCCATCGTGCTGCTCGTGTTGCGGCCGGTGGCTGCGGGAGTACGTGTGTACCGCGTGGATTCGACCATCCGCTTCGGCAGCGAAGTCGCGGAGGATCCTCACGGCAGGTAGTGGATGGAGCCGCATCATATAAGCCGGGCCTGGGCCCTTTCGGATTCGGTGGATTTTCCCTCCGGTTTTCCGCTGTTCGATACGCCATGCTCTGGAGCTTGCTGAAAAGCACCAACGGCATGATGAGCCACAGTGGAACATTGTCGCGGCCCTTCAGGAGGCTTTTCCGAGTGCGCGGAGAGCTCTGTTTTCGCTTGACGAGCCCCGATCCTGGCCTCCAACCGCCGCGTTGCGCTTCTTCGGCACGCCGTGCGTGTGGCAATCGACGCACTGGAAGAAGTGGATATTATGGCGGCTGGAGCGCGACCGGAAGGTGGTATCCATCTTCTCGACGTCCAATCCGCAGTTGGACATCTTGGGATGGCAGTTGGCGCAGGAAGCGCGCGTCCGTTCGCCGTGGCCCTGGTGGCAGGCCAGGCAACTGATGCCTTCGTGGATGCCGATGGGCGTACGGTCGTCACCGTCTCCCGCCTGCATGGCGGCGCTCGAGGCGTGGCATTGATAGCAGAGCGCCTGGCGCTGATCGGGACTCATCTTCACCCGGCGCGTACCTTGAAGCATCTCCGGCAGTGGCAGCAACGCCAGTGCGATGTGGTCCTGCGCGCGCCGGTCGAACAGAGCCAGCGACGGCGATGCCGTGGATTGCAGGCTGCCGGCCGTATCCGGCCGCCGCACGCGCGGCCCTTCCGGCTGCCCCGCCCGGTGCATCTGGTGGCAGGTCAGGCAAGGGATGGCCGCGCGGTCGGCCCATCGCGCATCTAGCAGACGCCACGGCCCTTTGGTGTCGATGGGCGCGACCATGTCGCGCAGCCCACCCTGAAAGTGCATCCCGTGGCAGCGGAAGCAATCCTCCATCAGGATGCGCTTGCGGTTGTGCTCCTGGTCGGTGAACGCCTGCGCATAGGTCATGGCGTGCGGGCCGGCGCGCCAGGTGGCGAACTCTTCCTGGTGGCAGTTGCGGCAGCGCTCCACCACGGCCTCGACGTCCGACCATTGGTGGAAGCGGATCTGCTCGGAGACCGCACCGCGAGCGTGCTGATCCAGGCGCCGCGCGTTGCCCGGCTGCAACATCCCGCCATGGCAGTCCGAGCAGGCCACGTCGCGATGCGCCGAGCCCAGCCAGGCCGCGCTCGAATCGACCATTTCGTGGCAATCCCCGCAATATCCCACACTTTGCGGCTTGGGGCGCACACGCGGATACAGGATCGTCAGCGCAATCGCGATCACGGCCAGCGCGGCCAGCCAGAGCTTCATGCGCGCCGCTCCTTGACGATGGCCGCCGCGACGCGATACGCATTGGCGAGAATCGTCAGCGCCGGATTGAACCCGCCATTAGTGACGTGCACGCTGGCGTCGGCCAGATAGATGTTGTCGGCTTCATGGATGCGGCAGTTGCGGTCCACCACGCTCGATTTCGGGTCGTTGCCCATGCGGCAGGTGCCCGCCTGGTGCTGCCCGCCGCTCAGTTCCAGGCCGGGCACGTTGGTCCAGGTGCGGATGGCGCCGGCCTCCTGCAACCACTCGTCGGCTTTCTGGACCACCGCGCGCGCCACTTCCACGCTGTGCGGATGGCGTCCACCGGAAAGCCGCGCCACCGGAATGCCCCAGAAATCCTTCACTCGCGGATCCAGCTCCGCCCGCGCCTCGAACACCGGCATCTCCTGCACCGGGCCCATCACGGGAATCGAGCGCCGATAAAACTGCCGCATGTACTCTTTGTTCGCACGGCCCCAGCGCGGCGTATCCGGCGGCGTCATTCCGGTGAACTGGATCGGCAGGCGGATGAACTCATTGGCCAGCATGGCGCCGCCGCGCAAGCCCGGATTGCCGTGGTTGAAATCGCAGATGGCGATGCTGGCGCCCGGTCCCACATCGTCATAGGTATCGTGATCGAAGAGGCCGACCGCGCGCGGGTAGGCGTGTCCCTGCAGGTTGCGGCCTACCCAGTCATAGCGATTGCCCAGGCCGTTGGGATGCAGCCGGCTCTTGGAATTCAGCAACAGACGCGCGGTTTCGATGGCGCCCGCGCTCACCACCACCAGCTTCGTGGGCTGCGTTTGCAGATGATTATCCTGATCGTAATAGGCAACCGCGGTGGCGTGCCCGCGCGCGTCCAGCACAATCTCCTTCGCCATCGCGTCGGTGCGCAGCTCGCACAGGCCGGTTGCCAGGGCGGTGGGAATCACCGTGTTCTGCGTGCCGTTTTTGGCGTTGACTTCGCAGGCAAACCCCACGCACCAGCGGCACCGCATGCACGGCCCGCGGCCGTTATAAGGCACGCTGTTGCGCAGCATGGGAATATCGAAAGGATGCCAGCCCTTGCGCAGCGCCGCCGGCTTCAGAATCTCGTATTCGCGATTCGGCGGCAGCGGCGGCATCGGCAAGCCGCGGCGGCGCGGCGCGTGGAACGGATCGGGCGCCACATCGCCGGAGACGCCCATCTCCCACTCGGCCTTTTCGTAGAACGGCTCGAGGTCGTCGTAGGTGATCGGCCAATCGTCCAGCGTGCTTCCCGGCGGGCATCCATAAATGGACTTCATGCGGAAGTCCTGCGCCATGTACCGCCAGGCCATCGCGCCGTAGCTCACGGTGCCGCTGCCCACGCAGGCGGCGTTGTTCGAGTAAGCGCCATCGCTTGGCAGCACCACCAGCTCGCGGCCACGGCGGTCCACGGCCACGCGCGGATTGCGCTCGTCATCCGGCCCGAACGGCGCTCCCAGCACGCTGGTGCGCTGGTTGCGCAGGTCGTCCTTGCGGTCGTCCCACGCGGTCACCCAGCGTCCGCGTTCGAGTAGCGCCACGCGCAGGCCGGCGCAGGCGAGTTCCTTGGCGATCACGCCGCCGCCGGCGCCCGCGCCAATCACCACCGCATCTACCGGATCGAGCGCCACGGCTAGGATCCCTTCCCCTGGCGCAGATCGTACAGAATGCGTCCGCGCACCGGAGAGGCCGGCACGCGCAGCATTCGCCAACTCGCATAATTGCGGTTGCCCCCGTGGCGCGGGCTGCCGTAGAAACCCTGCATGGTGTGGGCCAGCGCCATCTCGAAGAACGGCCGCGCGTCTGTTTCCAGGCGGGTGACCACCGCCAGCCGCTGCTCGCCTGCCAGTTGGTCTAATGGTTTGCCGAACATCTTGCGGCTGAGAGCGGCGGCGCGCGCCAGTCCGTCGCGGTAAGCGCGACGGTAGCGGGCGTAGGGCCCGGCCAGTTGGCGGTCGATGAACACCACCGCGCCAGTCGCCGCCGCGCCGGGGTCTTGATCGGCTGGAATCAACTGATCGCAGATCGCGTCCAGCGTGCGCGCCTCCTCGCCCGTCAGCACCAGCCGCGCGCCGGCATCCTGGCGGCAGCCGGCAGTGCCCAGCACGGCTCCGGCGAGAAACGAACGGCGGGACGGTTTCCGCATACGGCTGCTCCTATGCCGACTCAGCCGGAATTCCGAAGCTGAACGCCTTGTATCAGGGCACGGCTTAAGCCGTGCCGCCGACCGCATTCGGAGGCTTTAGCTCCTGTCTCGCGCCCAGGGGCTAAAGCCCATCAGGTTGATCCCATTCCGGCACGGCTCAAGCCGTGCCCTGATACAAGACTTGCTTCTTCTTGGTCTTCCGCTGCGAAAAATGCAACTTTGCCTAAGCTAACTTCGGAATCCGGACTCAGCCGGAATAGTATCACGCTTCGCGCCGCGCCAAGAGCAACGGGGTGCGGGACATGAAAGTTTGGGGCATAGATGATTCCCCGGAAAATAGCGAGTTTCCGAGCGCACCACCTACCCGTGATCCGTCGAAGGAGTGGAGCGAGCAGCAAGCCCCGGCAGGGGCGAAAGACAGTCACTGCTGTCCAAAACAGGACAGGGTTGTGCACGCGGCTGGTGAATACACGGGGCTTTTGACCATGGGGATTGATCCTGTTGGGTGAGGTCTGCTTGCCGAATTTGCATTAGCCTGTCCA
>Ga0187871_10000497_pt1 | contig 37719 bp, 28 predicted proteins | sample June2016WEW_16_1_FD_132988 | JGI IMG/M metagenome (GOLD analysis project Ga0187871, IMG submission 132988) | Peatland microbial communities from SPRUCE experiment site at the Marcell Experimental Forest, Minnesota, USA - June2016WEW_16_10 | ecosystem: Environmental > Terrestrial > Soil >...
GCCTCCGGGAAGATTCCCGCATTGGCGCAAAGGATATCGATGCCGCCAAACTGCTCGAGGGCGAACTTCGCCATCGCCTCCATGTCCGATTGGCGGCTCACGTCGGCCGCAAACGGGTGCGCGATGCCGCCTGCGCCTCGAATCTCTGCGGCGACCGTGCTCGCCGTTGCCCGTTCGCGCGACACTACGAGCACGCCGCAGCCGACCGAGCCGAATCGGCGGGCAATCCCGCGGCCGATCCCCTTGCTGGCGCCCGTCACGATGACGCTGCGTCCTTTGAGCGAAGTGAACATCAAGAAGACTCCTTAGGAATGTGAGAGAAAGCGCCCGCGCAGCAGCTCTTCGGCCATGGTTACCGTGCCGTGGGTGTACGCTGCACCGAGCTGGCTCGCGAGCGGAACCTCACTGTGCGAGGCGAGCCACGCGCAGAGGAGTATGCGCCGCAGGGCCACGAAGGTCGGTATTTCCTCGACCTCCGGCCGCCCGAGGGTTGCGATCTTACGGTAGCCTCGAATCCAAGCCTCGAGCAGCGCAGGGACCTGCGGATCCTGTTCGATGAAGCTCACGGCCGTCGCGAAATCGTACATGAACCAGCTGAATCCGCAGTCATCGAAGTCGATGATGCGCAGTTGCCCGTCGTCGGCCAGGAGATTCGCGAGCCGGAGGTCCGCATGCACGAGCCCGAAGCGCTCGGGGCCGGCGCCGAACGCCTCGATGCGCCGGCGGATGAGACCGAGAGCCGCCTCGAGAATCTTCGTCCCCGCCGGATCGAGTCCTATGGCGGCGCGCCAGGGACCCCAGTAGCCGCGGGGTCCCACCATGGCATCCATATCCCATCGCTTGCGGTGAAATCCCTCCGGCAATTGCCATGCTTTGGCGTGGCGATGCATGCTCGCGGTGAGCTCACCGAGCCTCTCGAACCAGGGCACGGCATTGCTCCGAGGATTCGGCTCCGAGCCGGCGAGCCGCTCGAAGGCCACCGCGTGCCGGGGCGGCTTTCCAGAAGGCGATTCCAAACGTTGGACGAACTCGCCGTCACGGCCGGGCACCGGCCGCGCCGTGTCGACGACGCGATCCCGGCGAAGCGCCATGATCCAGGCGAGCTCGGAGCGAATCTCGTCGGCCGAGCAATAACCCACGCGATGCACGCGCAGCACGAGATCTGCCCCGCGGCCGGTTTCGAGCGCGAAGGTGGCATTCTCCGACAGGTTCAACAGGGCTACTGCGGTGTCGGGCGGCAGATCCCAGCGGCTCAAGGATCTCATCACCATGAGCTCGAGGTCGGCGACGACATCGGCTGCATATTCGCCGCTCATGCCGGAGGAGACCGCGAGCTCACGAATAATCGGCCAATGGCGTGCGCGCCACCTTCGGGCGCAGCCTGATGAGCGCGACCGATGCGATCACCCAGGCGAACGCGGCGTAGGGCCACAAATTATTGGGATACTCCGGCACCGGGTAGATATTGCGATAGAGAACCCAGAGCAACAGGATCGGCCCCAAGGTGCATGCGGCCGACCAGAAGGGGCGGCGATCGCGCCAGCCCTCGACGGCCTCCGCCGTGCCCACCGCGACATAGATGAGGATCAGCGCCAGCGTCCCGATGGTGCTCGAATCACTGTAATAGTTGCCGGCGCCGATCAGGGGCGCGCAGGCTAGATACGGCACGATGACGAGAATCGCCGTGAACGACACCGCGGAGGAGGGGGTCCGGTGCACCGGATGCACGTGCGCGAGCATCGGTGAAAGTCCGGCCCGGCCGAGTGCGAACCCCAGTCGCGCGGAGGCGGCAAGGCCGCCGAGCGCGCCCGAAAAGCAGCTCGTAGCCGCCGCGAGATCGAGCAAGATGGCAAGCCGCGGCGATGCGTAGCGCAGCGCGAGATCATCGAGAGGCGCCGGGGAGTTCGCGAGGTCCTTGAGGCCATGCGGACCGTACCCGATCACTTCGCAGTAAGCGACGAACACGAAGAAAATCCCCGTGAAGAGCACTGTTCCCAACAGCGCGATCGGAATATTCCGGCGCGGATTGAGGGTTTCCTCCCCGAGGGTCGCGGCGCCCTCGAAGCCCGCAAAGCTCAGGATGCTGAATACCATGCCGAAACCCAATCCGGACCAGCCGTTGAAACTCTTGGACGGCACGAAACTGGCATGGACCTGGGCGGCGTCGGGGTGGACCTGCCTGAGGATGTCGATGCACAACACCACGATCGCGATCATGGCCACGGCTTCGAGCAGCAGCATCAATCGGCCGGCGAGCCGCATGTCGCGGTAGGCGAGCCACCATGCCAGCAATTGCGAGGCGAATCCGATGCAGATCCACCAGGAACCCACGTCGATGCCGAGCTCTTTGAGGGCGGCCCCGGTAAAACTCCCCACCAGAGCGGCGAAGCCGGTGGCGAAGCCGAGATAGGTCAGGAGCAGCGTCCACCCGGCAATGAATCCCGCCCGGCTGCCGAAGGCGTGCGCAATGTACGCATAGGCGGAGCCGGCGTGTGCGACCCGGTGCGTGAAGGCCATAAAGGAGAGCGCGACGAGCGCCATCGCGACCATTCCGATCGCGAACGCCAAGGGCGCCGCCGGCCCCGTCGCCTGCACGACCAAGGTGATGTTGAAGGCGGCCGTCACTGTCGGCGAGACCACGGAGAGGGAGAGGCCCAGAGCCTCCGGCAATCGCAAGCGCGAGACCAAACTCGTCATATCCATTCCCCGAGCAGCGCCCACTCCCGTTGACGGACTATGTCACCCCATTTGAAACTGCGCCACGTCCGCGTCCGCGTCCGCCTCGCTCGAGGTCGGCGACGGCGTCATTTGCCCGTCAGGCGCGCGATCTCGTCCACCAGCTGTTGGGTGGTGCGCTGCCGGCAATACCCGCGGTTGTTGCGCAACGCCGAATCGTGCCGTTCCTGCGATTGCGTCACGACCGCATCGGTCGGCACCGTCACGAGATACCCCAGGTCGCAGGCGTCGCGGACCGCCGAATCGATGCATTGATCGGTGAGGCATCCGGCGATGATCAGATATCGGGTATCGAGATTGCGCAGCACGTAGTCGATATTGGTGGAGATGAACACCGACGAGGAGGTCTTCGGAAAGACCATCTCATCGCCGACGGGGGCCAATTCCTTCACCATTTGGGCGTCCGGCGAGCCTTTGGGCACATGAAAGCCCGTGATCTTGTAATCGAGCGAGCGATCCCGCCCATCCGCGGTCATGCTTTCGACCACCGTATAGGTAACTTCGATCCCGGCCCGGCGGCAGGCCGTTTGTAGCCGCACCATATTGGGCAAGGCGGTCTGTTGGAAGGTGCGGAAGAAATACCCATAGCGCTCTTCCTTCTCGGCGGCGCTCGCGTTGGCGTATTCACCGCCCTCCCAGGTGCAGTTGAAATTCTGGACGTCGACGAATAACAGGGCGGTGCGGGCGGGTTCGATCTGCACCTCGCGGCTCAATGTCTGACTCATTCTCCGAACTCCTCGTCAGTAAGCTTCCGCATAACGGCGGCAGATCTCGCCTTCGTCCAGGTCCTCGAGACCAGCTATTTCCGCACGCTTGAACGCGAGGTATGCGGAGTGAACCTCGGTTCCCAGCCATTCCGCCGCCGCCGGACTCGCCTCGAGAAGTCCGAGCGCTTCGCCCAAGCTGCGCGGCAATGCAGGCGGATTGTGGGTCTCGATTTCAAGCCCGCGCCGCACGCCGTCCAAGCCCGCCTGCACCAGCATGGCGAGCGCGAGATAGGGACTGGCGGTTGCATCGGCGACGCGAAATTCGACGTTGAATTGCCGAGCGTGCCGCGCCGGATCGCTGCCGGACAGCGGGCTGATGCGGATGGCCGCGCCGCGATCGAGCGGAGCCACGTCGGCTCTTATGGGCGCCCAGCGATTCGGCCGCAATCGAAAATACGAGGCCACCGACGGGGTCGTGATCGCGCACAGCGCCGGCAGATGATGTTGAACGCCGGCCACGAATTGACGCCCCAGGGGCGACAGCGCCCACGGCTCCGCCGCATCGTAGAGGACGGGCCGTTCGGCCTCGTCCAGAAAACTCCAATGGATGTGGGTGCCGTTGCCCGTAGCATCGGGTTCGGGAATGGGGCAGAAGCTCACGCGGTGACCCAGGCGGTACGCGACCGCTTGCGCGAGCTGGCGCGTGATCACGGCATGATCGGCGGCGCGTATGCCGAGCGCCGGGGCGGACGTGACTTCGTATTGCCGTAATCCGAATTCGGCCAGCAGGGAGTCCGGGACCACGCCTGCCTGCCGCATGGCGGAGACCAGCGCTTCGCCGAACACGCCCTGGCGCCGGTACGAGTCGAGGTCGAACGGCTGCCAGCCCTGCGCGGAGACGCCGCTATAGGTGAACTCTTGCTCGAACGTGCCGAGCAAGCGTAGGCGCGTCTCGCTCGTCAGCCGGTCGAGCGCGCGGCGCAGGATGTGGCGAGGGCAGAAATTCCACGGCGCGCCGTCCGAGGTCTTGATGTCTCCCACCAGGAAGTATTCCGGTGCGCCTCCCTCGAACGCGACGAACACCCGAGTCTCCACGTCCGGGATGAGAAACACCTCGCCTACGGTCCCGAACGTCGTCATCTGGATCGGGCCGAATGCGGAGAGGAAAATATTGGTCGGGGCGAGTCCCACGCCCCGCTGCAGCCGCGCGGGCAGATCTGCCGCCGGAAAGCTCTTGCCGCGAAAATGCCCGGAAAGGTCGCTGGTTCCGACGAAGACGATTTGTTCCCGCTGCATCAACTTGCTCGGGGAGAAGACGGTGGGTCGAGGCGTGTGCCGGCGCTATGAGAGGCAATGCGAGCCCGCGCTCGCGGCGACGCCTCGGCGCAACCGATCGGCGCCGGCCTCATGGGAGGATCGCGATGGCGCGCGCTGGAAACCCGGTTCCACCTCGAAGGGCGAGCGCAAGCAGGCCGCCCCAAAGCTTTCGATGGTTCAATTGCTGACTCCGCTGCTCCTAAGACCGTGAGCGCTCTCGAGCGGCCTCCGGGGGATCTTATTCGGCTTTCGGCTCCAGTGATACATTCTAATAAAGGCAACGACCTGTAAAGGCAACGACGTCTAAAGGTAACGACGTGTGAGAATATTTCACTTGCCGCCTTCGGCACCATGGGAGACTTGCAAATGACCCGACGTTTGATCAGTTCCGGTTCGACGTTCGAATCGCAAATCGGTTATTCGAGAGCCGTCGTCGACGGCGACTGGATTTTCGTGTCCGGCACCACGGGGTTCGACTATGTCACCATGTCGATGGCGGACGATGTGGTTGCGCAAGCGGAGCAAGCCCTGAAGAACATCGAGGCCGCTCTGCGCGAGGCCGGCTCGAGTTTGGCCGACGTGGTGCGAATCACCTACATACTCCCGGACCCCGGGGAGTTCTCGAGATGCTGGCCCACTCTCCGTCGATATTTCGGGGAGATCCGCCCGGCGGCGACCATGATCAGTGCCGGGCTGGTCGATGAGAGGATGCGCATTGAAATTGAGGTGACCGCGCGAATCCGCGCTTCCTGACGGTTGCACGCCACGGCGCACCTGTTTCGCCACGGCCGCTCCTTTGCTGCGGACGTACGCTAAGTGACGTTGTTGAACTGCGTAACGTGGTAATAGGCGTTGGCGCCCAGGTCGGCCGGGACCGTGGTTCTCAATTCATCGAGAAGGCGGGTGAATATCTGAGTCGGCGTGAGGGAGTCGTCCTCGATCTCGTACACGCCTTGGTAGTCGCCCACGCGGGCCGGTGGAGAGCCGCCCGCGGGGTCGTAGTAATAGAGATCTGCGGTATAGAAGTAATGGCGCGTCATGGAGCTACATACTCGATGGGTGTAGATGTTGCCTAGTTTAGCGCTCTCGGAGACGTTGAGATGCCCGATCTCGCCCCCACCATGTGCACGATGATCCCTTATTCCGTCCTCGATCTCTCCCCCATCACGCTCGGCAGCAACGCCTCGCAGTCCTTTCGCAACACCCTCGATTTGGCGAGAAACGCGGAACGCTGGGGATACCGACGCTTCTGGCTCGCCGAACACCATGGCATGCCGGGGATCGCGAGCGCGGCCACCGCCGTGCTGATTGGGCACGTGGCGGGGGGCACCTCCCGGATCCGAGTGGGTGCCGGGGGGGTCATGCTGCCAAACCATTCCCCGCTGGTGATTGCAGAGCAGTTCGGCACCTTGGAGTCGCTGTATCCGGGGCGCATTGATTTAGGCCTCGGCCGCGCACCGGGCTCGGACCAGCGCACCGCACAGGCCCTGCGGCGTAATCTCGCCTCCGACCCCGATGAGTTTCCACGCGACGTGCTGGAACTCGCGGATTACTTTTCCGCAGAGCCTCGTCAGCCGGTACGCGCCGTGCCGGGCACGGGGCTCAACGTGCCGCTATGGATCCTGGGCTCGAGCCTCTTCGGGGCGCAGGTCGCCGCCGCACTGGGACTGCCGTTTGCATTCGCCTCGCATTTCGCGCCGGCGCAGATGATGGCGGCAATCGCGATCTACCGCGCCCAGTTTAGGCCCTCTCCGCAGCTCGAAAAGTCCTACGTGATGCTCGGATTCAACGTCTTCGCCGCCGATTCTCTTGCGGAGGCGCGGTTTCGGGCCACCTCGATGCAGCAGGCGTTCGTCAATCTTCGCAGCGGCCGACCCACGCAGCTGCCTCCGCCGGTCGAGGGGTATCTCGAACGGATCGGACCGCAGGAGCGGGGGATTCTCGAGCAGGTGTTGTCTTGCGCGTCGATCGGCACGCCCGAGATGGTGCGCTCGGATCTGAGCGCTTTCGTGGAGCGCACCGGGGCGGACGAACTGATGATCACCTGCCAGATTTTCGACCACGCGGCGCGGCTGCGCTCCGTGGAGATTGCCGCGCAAGTCCTGTCGAGTTGATTTTCATCACGACCGTCCGCGAGAAGTCGTCGCGGAGGTGCGGAGCGCGGCTTCGTCTTATCCCGAACTGAGCTCGTCCATATCGGCCTGCATGCGCCGCTTGTACTCGTCTGACCAGTGAGCGCCCGGCTTCGGATCGACTTTCTTATTCACCGCAGGGGTTGCCGGCGGTTTCTGTGCTTCGGGGGATCTGCGCGCCGGAACTTTCAGCTTGAGGGTGGGGCGCGGTGAGGAGGGGGAGGACGGATCCGAGTTATTCATATGCTTGTTTGAGACACCTCGTGCAATGGGTCGGGTCGTTTGGAGCTCAGCTTTCGACTGACAGGAATTCTAGAGCGCGATTCTAGCTGTCAGCCATGACAGCTGTACATTTCTTTCGGGCGAATCGGTCACGGCCGGATCGGCGCGCGTCCCGGTGGAACCGGAGTTGCCGCCGCCCGATGCGACGGATGTTGGAGTTTTGCAACGTCGAGCTGCGCGAGCGAGCGCGTTGCTGTTCGGACCTTGCATCTTGCCGCGCTTGAACCGGGTAGCTCATGCACCGCAGCGAAGCGCGTCGCGTTCCGCCCACGCCGTGTGGGGAGACGCTCACGGGCTGGGCTCGAAACAGCTTACTATCCTCGGTGGATGCTCGTCGTTCATCATCTCAACAACTCCCGGTCGCAGCGGGTGCTATGGCTCCTCGAGGAGCTCGGCATCCCCTACGAGGTGAAGCGCTACGAACGCGACTCGAAGACGATGTTGGCTCCGCCGGAGCTGCTCTCGGTGCACCCGCTCGGGAAATCGCCGGTCATCGTCGATGCGGGCGTCACGGTTGCCGAATCCGGCGCCATCATCGAATATCTGATCGATAAGTACGGCAATGGGCGCTTGATTCCTCCTCCGGGCACTCCCGAGCGCTTGCGCTACACCTACTGGCTACACTACGCGGAAGGCTCGGTCATGCCGCCGCTGCTGATGAAGCTCGTGTTCGATCGCATCGCCGCCAACCCCGCGCCCTGGCCGGTCCGCGCCATTGCGCGCCGAATCGGCGGCGCGGTTCAAAGCTCCTTTATCACGCCCAACTTGAAGCGCCATTTGAACTACATGGAGGCGGAGCTGGGCGCGCACACTTGGTTCGCGGGCGATGATTTCACGGCGGCCGATGTACAGATGAGTTTCCCATTGGAGGCGGCGGTTTCGCGCGCCGGGCTGAACGCGAGTCGCCCCAAATTGATTGCATTTCTCGATCGCATTCATGCGCGCGAGCCCTATAAGCGTGCCTTGGAGCGCGGCGGCCCTTACGGCTTCTAGGCGTGGGCCGCCCGCGCCGATGCAGTAGTTCTGGTTTTTTGGCCGCCAAGGCATAAGTCGGCCGATTCGGCCGCAAACTGAAGGCCGGCAAGTCTTGTATTGCCGGCCGCGGGAGGGGAGCCTACCTGTTAAGCTCTAGGCAGGAGTGCGCCATTCCAAGGGAAGCTGAAATAATCGTCGACGGGACTCGGCTCACTGAAGTCGAGTCGAGGAGCATACGGGTGGCCGTCTTCACGCTGGCCTGCGTCCTGGCCGAAGACCTAGATGTGCATTGCAACGGTGCTCCCTGCGAGCGTCACCAGGCCTTGCTGCGAAACCTCCTGCGTTTCATGGAGAGCACGCCGCCTGCCTCGCACGAGACGTGAGGGACGGTGTGGCATGAGTGCTCCCCGCGGAGGCTGGCGTTTCTGGATCGACCGCGGCGGAACGTTCACGGACGTGGTCGCGCAGCGACCCGATGGCCGGGTCGTTCTGCACAAGCTTCTGTCGGAGCGTCCGGGCAGCGACGAAGATGCGGCCGTTCAGGGAATCCGCGAGTTTCTTCAGCTTCCGCACGGCCCTATTCCTCCGGGCTTGATCGCGGAGGTCAAGATGGGGACCACGGTAGCGACCAACGCCCTGTTGGAACGCAAGGGCGATCGTACGCTGCTGATCATCACGCGCGGCTTTCGCGATGCGCTGCGCATCGGCTACCAAAACCGCCCGCGGCTCTTCGATCGCAAGATCGTCCTGCCGACCCAACTCTACGAGCGCGTCGTCGAAGTGGACGAGCGACTGACGGCGCAGGGCGACGTGCTGAAGGGCGTGGACGAGGTCACGGTTCGGGAGGAACTCGCAAACGCATTCGCCGACGGCATTCGCTCGGTCGCCGTCGTTTTCATGCACGGCCACCGCTATCCCGCTCACGAACTCCTGGTCGCGACACTTGCGCGGGAGGTGGGGTTTAACCAAGTCTCCACCAGCACCGAGACATCGGCGCTCATCAAACTCGTCGCTCGAGGGGATACCACCGTCGCCGACGCCTATCTTTCGCCGATACTGAGACGCTACGTCGACCAAGTGGTGCGCCAGCTCGGCATGGAGGTGCCGTTGTCCTTCATGCAGTCGAACGGCGGCTTGATCACGGCGGTCCGCCTTCAAGGTAAGGACGCCATACTCTCGGGTCCTGCCGGCGGAATCGTCGGCATGGCACGTACTGCCCAGGCCGCCGGCTTCGACCGCGTGATCGGCTTCGACATGGGAGGCACCTCGACGGACGTGTCTCATTTTGCCGGTAGCTACGAGCGCGGTTTCGAGACCGTGGTCGCGGGCGTTCGACTGCGAGCGCCCATGATGAACATCTACACCGTGGCGGCGGGCGGTGGATCGGTTTGCCGTTTCGACGGCGCCAGGTTTCGGGTGGGACCCGAATCGGCGGGCGCCAATCCCGGGCCGGCCAGCTACCGGCGCGGCGGACCGCTCACCATCACGGACTGCAACGTCATGACGGGAAAGCTCCAGGCGGAGATATTTCCCGCCGTGTTTGGACCGGGCGGCGATCAACCGCTCGATGCCGAGACCGTGCACGGGAAATTTCAGGCGCTGGCTGATGAGGTGGCGGCCGCGACCGGCCGGCGCCTCTCCCCCATCGCCATCGCCGAGGGGTTCTTGACGATTGCGGTCGATAACATGGCCAACGCCATCAAGCAGGTGTCGGTCGCACGCGGCTATGACGTGTCGAATTACACTCTGGCTTGCTTCGGCGGAGCGGGCGGCCAGCATGCCTGCCTGGTGGCGGACGCGCTCGGAATGACGCGGATCATGATCCATCCGCTCGCGGGAGTTCTGTCGGCGTACGGTATCGGACTGGCGGATACCCGGTTGATGAAGCAGTCGATGGTAGAGGCGCCCCTGGACACCGATCTCATGTGCCGGCTCGAAGAACTCGTTGCGGAATTGACCCGAACCGGCTCGGCGGAACTTGCAAGCCAGGGCGTCTCGACGGATCGAATGTGCGCCGAGGCGCGGGCCCACATCAAGTATCGCGGATCCGACACCGCGCTCGAGGTTGAATTCGGCTCGCTGGAGGCTCTCGTGACGGGCTTCGAGGCGGGGTATCGGCGCAGATTTGCCTTCACCATGCCCGATGTTCCGCTGGTCGTCGAATCGGTCACCGTCGAATTGATCGGCCTTTCCGAGGGCAGCGCTGCCGTCGTGGCCCCCTGCACCGCGGTCGAGCCGGCCGAACCGGTACGTCAGGTGACGACCCACATGGCCGGAGCGGCCCATGCAACGCCCGTCTACGATCGAGCGACGTTGCCCGAGGGTCAACGCATCGACGGACCGGCTGTGATCTTCGATGCCGCGTCCACGACCGTGGTGGAGCCCGGCTGGGTCGCGGCGCATAGCATGCGCGGTGATTTGATCATGAGTCGAGTGGAGCCCCGCGCCCATCGCGCCTCGACCGCCGAGGCCGATCCGGTCAGGCTCGAGGTCTACAACAATCTGTTCATGTCGATCGCCGAGCAGATGGGCTTGGCGCTGCAGAATACCGCCTACTCGGTCAACATCAAGGAACGCCTGGATTTCTCTTGCGCCTTGTTCGACGCGGACGGGGCGTTGATCGCCAATGCGCCTCACATGCCGGTGCATCTGGGCTCGATGGGAGATAGCGTGCGGGCCGCTCTCGCTGTTCGGCCGAAGCCGGGCGATGTGATTGCGCTGAATAACCCGTATCGCGGCGGTACTCACTTGCCCGACATCACGGTGGTGATGCCGGTATTCGAGGAGGGCGGCCGACATATCCTGTTCAATGTCGCCGCGCGCGGGCACCATGCGGATATCGGCGGCAGCACGCCCGGGTCGATGCCCTCGAACAGCAAGAGCCTGGTGGAAGAGGGGGTGTTGATCGATAATTTTCTGTTGGTCAGCGACGGCCGGTTTCGTGAAGCGGAGTTCCGGGCTCTGCTCGCTTCGGGACCGTACCCCGCCCGTAACTCGGACCAGAACGTCGGCGACATCCGAGCGCAGGTGGCAGCCTGTGCGCGTGGCGCCGAGGAGTTGCTGCGCCTGATGTCCGCGGCAGGGCGCGACGTTGTGCTCGCGTACATGAATCATGTTCGCGCCAACGCAGCCGCCATGGTGCGGCGGATGCTGTCAAATTTGCCCGATGGGCACTTTCGCTACGAACTCGACGATGGTGCGGCAGTGGAAGTGGCGATCACGGTGGATCGGGATGCCGGGCGGGCTCGTATCGACTTCACCGGCACGAGCGCTCAACAGCCGAACAATTTCAATGCTCCCGCCTCCATCTGTCGAGCCGCGGCGCTCTACGTAATCCGTACCTTGTTGGACGATGAGATCCCGATGAACGATGGGTGCCTGGAGCCGATCGACCTGATCATTCCGCGGCACTCGCTCTTGAATCCGGAGTACCCGGCTGCGGTCGTTGCCGGAAACGTCGAAACCAGCCAGGTTGTCACCGACGCCCTGTACGGCGCCACGGGCCGCCTCGCCGCCGCCCAAGGCACGATGAATAATTTTACCTTTGGCAACGCCAAGCATCAGTATTACGAAACCATCTGCGGTGGATCGGGTGCGGGCCCGGGCTTCGATGGAACGAGCGCGGTGCACACCCACATGACGAATAGCCGGCTCACGGATCCGGAGGTTTTGGAATGGCGGTTTCCGGTGTTGGTCGAAGCCTTCCACATTCGCGAGGGCTCCGGGGGTGCGGGCCGCTGGCGTGGCGGAGACGGCGTTGTTCGCCGCATCCGGTTTTGCGAGCCGATGAGCGTATCGCTGCTCGCCAACCGCCGGCGCGTGGCGCCCTTTGGACTGGAGGGCGGCGGGACGGGAGCCCTGGGCGCCGCACGATTGCACAGAGCCACCGGCGACACCTTGGAGCTCGGTCCCAGCGTCGAGGTCGAGGTCGGCGCCGGCGATGTGTTCGTCATCGAAACACCCGGCGGGGGTGGCTTCGGTACGCCTACCCGGTCCTATCCGTGATCCAACGCCGCCGCATCGCGCGCGAGCGCCTCGATGCCGGCCCAGTCGCCCGCGGCCAGCATCTCCCGCGGCGCCATCCAAGCGCCGCCCACGCAAGCGACGTTGGTGAGCGACAAATAGTCGGGTGCCGTGGCTCGGGTGATTCCGCCCGCCGGCACGAACTGAACATCGGAGAACCGCGCGCCCAGCGCTTGCAGCATCCCGATGCCGCCTGCCTGTTGGGCAGGAAAAAGCGTGAGCACGTCGAATCCGGCATTACGGGCCGCTATGACCTCCGATGGTGTCATCACCCCGGGCAGCAGCGGGAAGCGCGCCCCTCGCGCCGCCGAGATCAGCTCCGGCGTGAGTCCGGGCGCCACACCGAACTGCGCGCCCGCCCGGGCGGCCGCCGCGAACTCGACCGCGCGGGTCAGCGTTCCGACGCCGACGATCGCCTCGGGCACGGATTTGCGCATCGCTTCGACTGCAGCGATGGCAACCGGACCGCGCAGCGAGATTTCGAGCACGCGCAGGCCGCCGGCCGATAGAGCGCGGGCCAGCGGCACTGCATGTTCGAGTTCCGTAACGGTCAGGACGGGTATTACCGGCGCCAGCGCGACAAGCTCACGAATAATCACTCGCTCAGTCTACCTCCGAAACAGGCGGCTCCGACATCGTTCCGGCCTCCGCCACGTCTTCCTCGGGCTGCGCCAGCGGCGGATGACCCAGCGGCAAGGTGAAGGTAAACGTGGCGCCGCCGCCGCCCGGTCGGCTGCGGCCCGTGATCTTTCCACCGTGCGCCTCGACGATGGCTCGGCAGATCGGAAGGCCCAGCCCGACGCCCGGGGTCGCCGATTCGCGTTCGCCGCGAGCGAATTTCTGAAACACGGCTTCCTCGCGCCCCTTGGGCAAGCCGGGGCCATTATCGGCTACGGTCACACTCAGGTGTTCGTCGAGAACCTCGGCGGACAGGGTGATCACGGTGCCGGGCGGGGTATATTTCGAGGCGTTCTCGAGCAGATTCGCGAGCACGCGCTCGATCAGCATGGCATCGAATCGCACCAGCGGCAGATCACGGGGAATCCGCAGGATCACTTCATGCGCCTTGAGCACGAGCTGCATGGCATTCAAGACCGTCCCGACCACTTCCTCGAATGACTGCCACTGCAAGTTGAGCGTTACGTCGCCGCTTTCGATGCGCGCCATGTCGAGCAAATTGGTGACGAGCGCGCTCATTCGCCGAGCCTCGTCCTGGATGGATTCGGCAGTCTCGCGCTGCTCCGCGGACAGCGGCGGCGTGCTGAGCGCCAGTACATCCGCCAATCCAATCAGCACCGTGAGCGGCGTCCGGAGGTCGTGCGACAACGCGGCCAGCAGGGAATTGCGCAACCGCTCCGATTCCATGCTGACGACCGCCTTTTGGGCAATGTCGACGTAGTGCACACGCTCCAGCGCGATGGCGATCAAGGCGGCAAAGGTGTCGAGAAGCCGGCGCTGCTCGGGAATGCGCAATAGGCGCCGATTCTGCGCCTTGATCGCCAAGACGCCGCGGGCATTCAGCGGTGCGCGCAACGGAATATACAGGACGTCGCTTCCGGGCAACGTGTCCGTACCGAAGCCTGCGGGCTCGCCTTTGTCGAAGGACCACTGGGCGATCCCGATATCCACGGCGAGCGCGCCTCGATCCCGGGAAGTCATGGCGATCAGCTGTGAACTGCCATTGGGCAACAGCAAGGCGGCTTGGGCTCTGAAAGTTCGCTCGATCGATTCGCCGCTGATGGCCACCACCTGATCGATTTGCACCGCACCCGACAGGTCTCTCGCGAACTCGTAAAGCGACTCCGCGCGCTCCTGACGATGCGAGGCGACACGGGCTTGAAACCGCAATCCGGCGGTCAGTTGACCGGTGATGAGACCGACGGCCAGCATGATGAAAAAAGTGAGCAGATACTGAACGTCGTTCACCGCGAAGGCGAAGCGCGGCGGCACGAACAAAAAGTCGAACGCTCCGACGCTCAATACCGCCGCGAGCGCGGCGGGCCCGCGGCCGAGCCGAACGCCGACGAGCACCACTCCCAGAATGAAGATGGCCACGATGTTGGCGGGGTCGAAGCGCACCGCCAAGGGCAGCGCCGCGACGGACGTGGCGACACAGGCGAGCGTCGCCCAGAGGTAGCGCAAGCTCTTGCGCCGACGGCGTTCAGCGGATTCCGGAGAATCCATCGCGACGCGTCGAACCGGCAGGCTGTTGGACGGCGCATTCGATTGACCGATCTCGACCAAATCGATATCCGGCGCAAGCATGGCGAGTTTTTGACCGTTCGAACGCTGCCAGGGCCACATCCGGCGGGTAGGATCGCGGCCGATGACCAGCTTGGACAAATTGTGATCGCGAGCGTATGCGACCACGCTTTCGGCCACTTGCGCATTCGCGATCACGGCGGTGACGGCGCCGAGCTCCTGCGCAAGGCTCAGAGTCGCCAAAATTCTTTCGCGGCGCGCGGGGGGCAGGCGCTGCAGGCTGGGTGTCTCGACGTAGATCGCATGCCAATCGGCGTTGAGCTGATTCGCCAGGCGGGCTGCGGCCCGGACGACGCGCTCCGCCCCGGCATCCGGACCGATGCACGTCAATATCGCGTTACCCGTCTTCCAGACCGATCCTATCGACTTGTCGACGCGATAGGCCTGTACATCGCCTTCGACCCGGTCCGCCGTTCGGCGCAGCGCGAGCTCGCGCAGCGCCATGAGATTGCCTTTGCGGAAAAAATTATTGGCAGCGCGTTCGGCTTGATTGGCGACGTAGACCTTGCCTGCCCGGAGCCGGGCGAGGAGCTCTTCCGCCGGGATGTCGACCAGCACGACCTCGTCCGCCTCGTCGAATACGGTATCCGGCACCGTTTCCCAGACGCGGACGTTGGTGATTCCGCCGACGACGTCGTTGAGGCTTTCCAGATGCTGCACGTTGAGGGTGGTAAAGACATCGACGCCGGCGGCGAGCAGCTCTTCGACATCCTGCCAACGCTTCGGGTGCCGCATTCCCTGGACGTTCGAGTGCGCCAACTCATCGACGAGAATCAGCGCGGGGCGCCGCTTGAGCGCCGCGTCCAGATCGAATTCAGTGAGTTCCTTGTCGCGATAGGCGACCACCTTCGGCGGAATCAGCGGCAGACCGTCCAGCAGGACGGCCGTTTCGGCGCGACCATGGGTTTCGACGACCCCGACGACGACATCGTGCCCTTCGCTGAAGAGCTTTCGGGCGGCTACCAGCATCGCATAGGTCTTTCCGACCCCTGCGGATGATCCAAAGTAGATCCGCAGCTTGCCGCGTTCGGCGTCAGCCTCTTGTTGCTTGAACTTCGCGAGCAGCTGATCGGGGTCCGGACGCTGGTCGGCTTCGCTGCTCATCGTCTGCTACTGCGAGCGGTCCAGATTCAAATTGAGCAGCAAGACGTTCACCCGCGCCTCGCCGAAAACTCCCCATTGCGGCTGCTCGATTTGCGACAGGACGAGCTGGCGGACCTTGTCGGGGTCCAGATGCCGCGCACGAGCCACTCGTGCGACCTGATACAGGGCCGCGGCGGGACTGATATCCGGATCGAGTCCGCTGCCCGATGCAGTCACCAGGTCCACCGGGATCGGCAGGGTATTGTCCGGATCCGCCGCCTTCAAGGCCTCGATCCGCGCCTTGACCGAATCGAGGAGCGCCGGATTGGTGGGCCCGAAATTCGAGCCGCCCGAGGCGAGGCCATTGTTCGGCATGGGGGAGGTGGCGGACACGCGGCCCCAAAAATATTGAGGTTGTTGGAACGACTGAGCGATCAAAGAGGAGCCCACGACCTTATGATCGCGCACGAGCAGGCTTCCGGCCGTCTGATGCGGAAACGCCAATTTCCCAATTCCAGTCACGACCATTGGGTAAACCAAGCCGGTCAGGGCGGTCAACAACACGAACAACACCAGCAGCGGACGCAACATAGCACTCATGATGGGGTTCCTCCAGCCTAGACCAAGCGCAGGGTGGCCAGCGCCATATCGATGAGCTTTATACCGGCGAAGGGTACTAGGATGCCGCCGACGCCGTAGATCAACAGATTCCGGCGCAGGAGCGAGGCTGCCCCAAGCGCCCGATATTTCACGCCTTGAAGGGCCAGCGGGATCAGCGCCACGATGATGAGCGCATTGAAGATCACCGCCGACAGAATGGCCGAATTCGGGCTCGTCAAACGCATCACGTCGAGCGTTGCGAGCTGCGGATAGGTCGTTGCAAACGCGGCCGGGATGATGGCGAAATATTTGGCCACGTCGTTGGCGATGGAGAACGTGGTGAGCGACCCCCGGGTAATCAGCAACTGTTTGCCGACCTCGACGATTTCGATCAACTTGGTCGGATTCGAATCCAGGTCCACCATGTTGCCGGCCTCTTTCGCAGCCTGAGTGCCCGAGTTCATGGCAACCGCGACATCGGCCTGGGCGAGGGCGGGCGCATCATTGGTCCCGTCCCCGGTCATGGCGACCAGCCGGCCCTCGCTCTGGTACTGCCGGATGAGCTTCAGTTTGGCCTCCGGGGTCGACTCCGCGAGAAAATGGTCGACGCCCGCCTCGGCCGCGATGGCCGCCGCGGTCAATCGGTTGTCGCCGGTGATCATGACGGTTTGGATGCCCATGCGGCGCAGCTCGCCGAAGCGCTCCTTGATGCCGCCTTTGACGATGTCCTTCAGTTCGACGACACCCAACACGCGACCGTCGTCCGCCACCACGAGGGGCGTGCTGCCCTTGCGGGCTATCTCATCGACGTGCCGGGAGACACCGGCGGGGAACGTCAATCCTTTGGCCTCGATGTATTGGCGGACCGCCGTGGCCGCTCCCTTGCGCACTTCGCGTGCGCCGATGTCGACGCCGCTCATGCGCGTCTGAGCCGAAAACGGCACGAACACCGCCGCGAGCTCGCCCATATTGCGCTCGCGCAGGTTGAAGCGTTGCTTGGCCAGCACGACGATGCTACGGCCTTCCGGCGTCTCGTCGGCGAGCGAGCTCAATTGAGCTGAATCGGCCAGCTGCTGCTCGGTGACCCCGTCGGCCGGGATGAACGCCGCCGCCTGGCGATTACCGAGCGTGATGGTTCCCGTTTTGTCCAATAGCAGGACATCCACGTCGCCGGCCGCCTCCACCGCGCGCCCGGAGGTTGCGACCACGTTGGATGCCATCATGCGGCTCATCCCGGCAACGCCGATGGCCGAAAGCAGGCCTCCGATGGTCGTCGGAATCAGACAGACCAACAGGGCGACCAACACGGTAATCGTCACCGGTACGCCCTGCTTGGCGACGTCCACGCTAAACGATGAAAACGGCAATAGTGTTGCGGTCGCGAGCAGGAATACCAACGTGAGCGCAATCAGCAGGATGGTCAGGGCTATTTCATTGGGCGTTTTCTGGCGCTTGGCGCCTTCTACCATGGCGATCATCCGATCGATGAAGGCCTCGCCCGGATTGACCGCGACGCGCACCACCAGCCAGTCCGACAACACGCGCGTACCGCCGGTCACCGCGCCAAAATCGCCGCCCGCCTCGCGCACGACAGGGGCCGACTCTCCGGTGATCGCGCTCTCATCCACCGAGGCGATGCCTTCCACCACCTCGCCGTCCGCAGGGATCACATCGCCCACCTCGACCAGAAAATAATCCCCCTTGCGCAGCTCGGAGGCGGGCGTGGGATTCCACGGCGAGCCGAATTGGGGGACGGCCATTTTCTTCGCCGTAATCGATTGCTTCAGGCCCCGCAACGAGGCCGCCTGGGCTTTGCTGCGGCCCTCGGCCAGAGCTTCGGCGAAGTTCGCGAAGAGCACCGTGAACCAAAGCCACGCCGCGATCGCGAATATGAATCCCGCCGGCGCCTCGCCTCGACCGCTCAGTGCGTGCAGAAAGAGAATGGTCGTCAAGATACTCCCGATGTACACCACGAACATCACCGGGTTTCGTATCTGCACCTTGGGTGAGAGCTTGCGGAAGGAATCCTTGACGGCGGGCCCGACGAGGGACGAATCGAACAACGGCAATGACTGTCGAACCACGGTTGAATCCTCAATGAGCCGCGTGCAGCTGCAGGTGCTCGATGACCGGGCCGAGCGCGAGTGCGGGTATGTATGTCAACGCGCCGACCAGCACCACCGTGCCGACCAGCATCACCACGAACAGCGCTCCGTGCGTCGGCAGCGTTCCGGCGGTGGCCTCGAGGCGCGTCTTTTTCGCGAGCGATCCCGCGATGGCGAGCACCGGAACGATGAATGCGAATCGACCGAACCACATCACGACGGCGAGCAACGAGTTGTAGAAGGGGGTGTTGGCGGACAATCCGGCGAATGCGCTGCCGTTGTTGTTGGCGGCCGAGGAGAACGCGTACAGAATTTCGGACAATCCATGCGCCCCCGGGTTGAATACGCCGAGCCGGCCTTGCGGCGCCATCACCGCAATGGCGGTACCCACGAGCACCAGAAAAGGGGTGACCAGGATGACGATCGAGGTCATCTTCATCTCGAAGGATTGGATCTTCTTGCCGAGATACTCGGGGGTCCGTCCGATCATGAGACCCGCGATGAAGACCGCCATGATGGCGAAGATCACCATGCCGTACAGGCCCGAGCCGACCCCGCCGAAGACGACCTCGCCGAGCTCGATCAGCCACATCGGCACGAGGCCGCCGAGCGGCGTGAAGGAATCGTGCACGGCGTTGACCGCGCCGCAGGAGGCCGAGGTCGTGATGGTCGCGAAGAGCGCCGAGGAAACGATTCCGAAACGCGTCTCCTTGCCCTCCATGTTGCCGCCGGCCTGGAGGGCGGTGTGCGCTTGGTCCACGCCGAGCGCGGTGAACCCCGGGTTCCCTTGCTGCTCGGCCCAGATGGCGGTGACGGCCATGACGACGAAGATGATGGTCATGGCGCCCAAGATGGCCCAGCCCTGGCGGATATCCCCCACCATGCGCCCGAATACGAAGCAGAGGGCGGCCGGAATGAGGAACATCGAGATCATTTGCACGAAGTTGGTGAGCGGCGTCGGATTCTCGTACGGATGAGCGGAGTTCGCGTTGAAGAAGCCGCCTCCATTGGTGCCGAGCATTTTGATCGCCTCTTGCGAAGCCACCGGCCCCATGGGGAGCGTCTGGGTCTCGGTCGTCACGGATTCGGTGACCGGGCTGCCGTGAGCGTCCACGATGGGGGCGCCTGCGGCGTCGAGCTTCGGATTCGCGTAGGTCAGCGGCTCCACCGTGCTCACATTGCGGTAGGCGTCGAAGTTCTGAATGACCCCCTGCGCCATGAAGATCACCGCCACCAGGGTCGATAACGGCAGCAAGACGTAAAGGGTGCTGCGGGTCATGTCGACCCAGAAATTGCCGATACCGTCCGCCGAGCGGCGCGCGAAACCCCGAATCAAGGCGAATGCGACTGCCAGACCCGTGGCCGCGGAGAAGAAATTCTGTACGGCAAGCGCGAGCATTTGAGTCGCATAGCTCATCGTCGACTCGCCGCTGTAGCCCTGCCAATCCGTATTGGTGACGAAGCTGATCGCGGAGTTGAACGAGGAGTCCGGCGACACATTGGCGAACCCCTGCGGATTCAAGGGCAGCCACGCCTGCAGGCGCTGCATTGCGAATACCACGAGCACGCCGAGCGCATTGAACAGGAGCACCGCCACGGCATATCGGGTCCAGGGCATGTCCTGGGCCGGATCGACTCCCGCGCTCCGGTAAAGCACCCGCTCGAAGCGGCCGACGATTCCCCGGATCGGCGCGGGATTGCCGATCCGCGCCACATAGATCGCGAGCGGATACGCCAGGGCAAGGAGCACGGCAAGGTACAGGCCGAGGGTGAGCCATGCGTGAGGAGTCATTACAAATCCTCCGCACGTACCAGGGCGACCACCAGATAAATCAACAAGGCCAGCGTGATCACGCCGCTCAGCACGTAAGCCCAGGTCATTTCTTTTTCTCCAGCGCCGCGCAGCCCGCGACGAGCGCGAGCGTGACGGCCAGCATTCCGGCTAGGATCAGTAGATAGGCTATGTCCATCGCTCAACCTCAAAAATGAAAGATCGCGTCCATGGCCAGCATGGCCTGAGAGCGCTTGCCGCCGTTCTGCTCGAACGTCGCGGTGCGCCCGCCGCTCGAGAAGGTGCAGGTCGGGCTCGCGGGATTTGAGGCGGCATAGCACGGGTTGTCGTAGGCGAAGCCCGTGATCGCGGCATTCGGCGCCGACATCTGCCGCTCATAGCGCGCCTCGGGGCGCAGCTCGAGCGCATCGCCCACCCAGTGCGTGTAGCCCAGATCGAATTCGAGGAACGTGCCCTTGAAGCCGGTGCGCTGACCGGTCCCGTCGTTCAGGTAATCCGTGCGCCAGGTCCAGATGTTGTGGGGATCCTGCGTATAGTTCAGATAGTTCACCATCGCCCACTCCCACGATTTGCAACGCACCAGTGTGATGTTGGAGCACTGGGCGCCGTCCGGCGCGCCGATGTTGTACTGGGGCGGGGGGAACATGGCCGCCAAAAGCGCCTCGCCTTGCGGATTGGACGAGTCAGGGGTGTTCTTCTCCCACATGTACCAGAGCTCGGTGTCGGTATGCCAATGGTCGTTGATCTTGTGATACCAGGTGCCCACCGCGTGCTGGATGTTGTTCCAGCCGAAATTTTGATTGTTGATCCCGTTCATGCAGGGATAGAACGCATCGTTGCCCGAATTGGTGGTGTAGATGACGCAGACCGCCGGGGTCCACTGACGAAATTGCGTGTCCGTGGGCGAGATATCGTTGCCTCCCGAGATCTCGAGCTGCACCTTCCAGTTCTTGCTCAGCATGGTGGTCGACACGATGCCGTTCTGCGTGTACGGATCGTAGGTGTAAAGGAGCGAGTGGCTGTACGTGATGTTGTTCGGGGCGAGCTGAGCCTCGATGTCGGGAATGGAGATGTATCGCCCAACGCGCAGGTTCTCCCCGTCGAAGAACCTCGGAAAATAGAAGTCGAGGTAGTACATCACCGGATCGAAGCCGTAGAGCCGCTCGTTCTCGGTGTACTGATTGCTCAGGATGCCGTTCGAGGAGGTGTATTTGTAGTCGGTGCCATACAGCAAGGCGACGCGAAAGCCCCAGTCGAAGTGCTCGCGCTGGATCTCATCGGGCGTGCGCTCGAAATACAACGCCGCCTGATCGAGCTGGATCGTATTCGGCTCATAGGAATAGGCCGCCGGATAATTGCCGCCGGTGCCCGATAGCTTGTTGAAGCCCAGGTTGGAGGTGCTGATGTTCCCACCCGGCTCGATCCAGCCGTAGATCGTGAAGCGGCTGTCCTTCCACGCCTTGCCGTGCTCGCCGCAGTAGATCGCATCCATCAATGCGTTGCTGTACATGTTTTCGTAGCCGATCAGCTGCGTGCCCCCTTCGTTCCAGACCGAGTACGGCCATGGAGGATTCGACTCCGGCGGCGGCGGCAAGTCCTGTCGATAGCCGGCGGCCTGTTCATCGAACGGCGCATTGGGATCCGGCGCGGCCGCCGGGGCCTGAGCGTCGGGAAACAAATGCTTCTTGTAGCTGTCGCTGAGACGCTTCCAAAAGCTGGCGGACTCCGATCCATTGGGGCAACCGTCGACGGGGCCGCTCGGTTCATCCGCATGCGCGACGTAAGTTGCCATAGACAGCAAGGTAATTCCGATCAATCGGTTGATCGAGCGGGGGCACAATTTCATCGACTCCACTCCCTTCGAGCGCATCTAGCGCCATTTATTTCGCTGACGCACATCCTAGGTAAGAGCGTATAAAAATGATGTGGGTATTAGGCGACGGGGCGTAAAAAAACCATAAAAATGGCCGCCGCCCGCGCCCCTGATTCCCTCGCTCAGGCGAAGGTGATGACGCCGGCGGGCATCAGCCCCTTGATTTTTGCACCAACCGGTATCCCACGGCCGTTTCCGTGATGATGTGCTGGGGGCGGGCGGGATCGTTTTCCATTTTTTGACGCAAGTGGCCCATGTAGACTCTGAGGTAGTGCCCGTCTTTGGCGTGCGACGGACCCCACACGTCGCTCAAAATCTGACGGTGAGTCAAAACCCGGCCTTCATTGGCGATCAACAAGCACAGCAGCCGGTACTCGATCGGAGTCAGATGGACCGGCACGCCGCCCTTGCGAACCGTGCGCGTGCCGAGATCGACGCTGACATCGCCGAACTCGAACGGCACCGAGGGGTTCAGCCCCACGTCCTGGCGGCGACGCGTCGCTGCCCGCACGCGCGCGAGCAGCTCTCCGACGCCGAACGGCTTCGTCAAATAGTCATCCGCCCCGGCATCCAGCGCCTCTATCTTGTCATGCTCGCTGACGCGGGCAGATAGCACGATGACCGGCACTTTGGACCACCTGCGCAAATCGCGCAGCAGATCGATACCGTCGCCGTCCGGCAAACCCAGATCCAGAATGATGAGGTCCGGCCTTCGGGTGCTGGCGTCCGTCAGCCCTTGCTGCAACGTTTCAGCCTCGTGGACCACCCACGATTGCGCTTCGAGCGCGGTTTTGACGAAGCGCCGAATCTGGCGTTCGTCCTCGACGAGCAGCGCAACCGGCAGCGGGTCACCCATTCGCAATAGTCCTAGGCTGCGAAGACTCCATTGGGCGGAGGATAGCTCAGAAGCGCAGCGGCCGGCCCGACTATCGGAGCAGGAGTCTGTCTTCGGCTAATCCCGATATCCGGGGCTCAGGCGATCGAGCTTGCGCAGCAATCCGGGCCATACCAGGGCGCTGCCTTGATTTCGGGTGACTTGGCTCGCCGCCGCTCGAATCCCATCGAGAATCGGCGCCGGTATCTGGATCAATTCCTCGCCGCCGCCCTGGGCGCGGAGTTGGATCGCGCAAGCAGCCTCGAAGAGGTACATATACAAAAATGCGTCCGCCGGCGACGCACCCGCGGTGAGGAGCCCATGATTTCTCAGCATGAGGTAGGCCTTATTGCCGAAGTCCCGGACCAGCCGCGGCTGCTCCTCGGGATTGAGGGCGATGCCCTCGTAGTCATGATAGGCGAGGGAAGAGAGGACGAAGAGGGACTGCTGGGAAATCGGCAGGAGGCCGCGCTTTTGAGCCGAAACCGCGACGCCATTGAGCGAATGAACGTGCATGATGCACGCAACATCCTCGCGCGCCGCGTGGATGCAGCTGTGGATGGTGAAGCCGGCGGGATTGATGTCGTACGGCGAGTCCATCATCTTGTTGGCGTGTAGATCGATCTTGACGAGCGAGGAAGCGGTTATTTCCTCGAACATCATGCCGTATGGATTGATGAGAAAATGATGCTCAGGCCCCGGCACCCGCGCCGAGATGTGGGTGAACACCAGATCATCCCATCCCTGCAGCGCCGCCAGGCGATACGCTGCCGCCAGGTTCACGCGAAGCTCCCATTCGGTGGGACTCACCTGCCGTCGGACGGCAGAAATGCTCGGGATAGTGTTCATGGCTTGCGGCGGCGACTGATGGTGATCCGAGTCTACCGTTGGTGCAGCGCATCCGGGAAGGGCCCGGCCGGAGCGCGGCGGATTTGCCGAGCGATGATACGGCCGTTACCGAGCGAGCCGCTCATCGCAATTGTCTGCGCCGGCGCTGCGTCAGTCGACCGCGATCGCGCGCGGCTCTATGCCCGAGGCAAACGGCGATCCGCTCACCTGCGTCAGCGCCCCGCTCGTGGCGTCGACGGCGTATACCGAGATATTGTTGGTGGCTTCGTTCGCGAGGAGCGCGTAGCTGCCGCTCGGGTCGAGCACGATGCCGGTCGGCGTGTTGCCGGTTGAAATCGCCGTTCCGGACAACGTCAACGCACCCGTGCCCGCGCCGATGGAGTACGCAGCGACGGCGTTTGCACTATTGACGGTGGAAGCGTAGAGGTACCGGCCCGCGGGGTCTACTGCCAGCGACGTAGGGGCCGAAACGGCGGGTATCGGTGAACCGGACACGGCGCTCAAGGCACCCGTAGAGGAATCGATCGAGAATTCCGAGATCGATGCCGCCGACCCATTGGCCACATAGACGAAGGCGCCTACCGGATCGATGGCGATCGATGTCGCGCCGCCACCGGAGGCGAAGGGTGATCCGGAGACGGCAGTCAGAGCGCCGTTGCTCGCGTTGATCTGGAAGACGGAGACAGTTCCGCCGATTTGATTGGAGACGTACAAATAGTTACCGCTCGGGTCGGTTTGCAGCGAGCTCGGACCTGCGCCCGCGGCAAAGGGCGAATTACCGAGTTCCGTCAATAGGCCCGTGGCGGGGTCAATCGAATAAGCGGAGACGTTTGCGGACGCCGAATTCGCGACGTACAGATAGCTCCCGGTGGCATCGACGCATAGGGCGATGGGAGCGCCTCCGGCGGCGCTCGGGGTACCGGCGGGCGTTAGCGCGCCGATCTGTCCGCTGATGGAGAATACCGCGATTTCATTCGACCCGCTGTTCGCGACATAGAGAAAGTTGCCGTTGATCAAGAGGGCGGCGGGGGCGGTGCCAGTCGATGCAAACGGCGAACCGGCGATCGACGTTAAAGCGCCCGTGCTGGAATTCAGCGCATACACGGACACGTTATTCGACAGCATATTAGCCACATACGCGAAGTGTCCCGTGCCCTGACAGCTCACGCTCACGTTGGCAATATTGGCCGCGTCGATCTTGCCGGTACCGTTGCGAACGGTGCAGGTCTGCGCGGGAGCGCTCGGTTGGGCTGCGACGCTTACCGAGTAGGACGCGCCGTTATCGAGGCTGGCTCGGAATACGAATGCGCCGTTCGACGAGATCGACAAATCATCGCCGGAGTTGATTTGGAGCACGAGACCCGTGCCAGAGAGTCCCGTGACGGTGCCGCCGACGGAGTACGCCGAGGCGCCCAAATTGTCCCCACACGCTGTCACCATGGCGCAGGCTGCAGCGATGAGCGCGATGCACGGTCCGGTATTCACGAGCGGCCTCCCGATGCCGCGTTAGAGCGGTCACTTCCCTAGCGCGCCTCTGCCGTGAAGATACCTCAATAGTTTCGTTGCTACACTCCCCACGGGGGGATTTACCATATTCCATTGTCCGGGCCGGTCGTGGCGCCGGATCGGCCCGGCCGAGGGGCTCCTCGGCCGGCGCCATAGCTTCCAGTCGGTCGTGCCGTGACCGGGTCAGTCGTGCCGCGAGAGGCGCACGACGGACAGGGTGTTGGTGACGTCATCGACGACGGCGAAGTTGAATTGGGCATACCCGTCGTCCCAGGCATCGATACCGAACGCACCGCCTTCGCTCGAGTCCACGTTGTATTCGCGTACAAACTGTCCCGAGGTGGTGAACTCCACGATCTCGCTCGGATGCAGCGGGTCCGCGTTGACCGCGTCGCCATTCGCGGTCAGCAAGTGGCCGTTGGGCGCGAATCGCAATGCCAGCGGTCCCCGCAAGTGCGCATTCGAGAAAATGAGCTCGCCCTTGCCGGCGGTGCCGGATCTGCCACTAGCCTGTCCAACGGCGTAGATCGCGTTATCGGCGGTGGACGCGACGAATAGTGTATTTGACGCGGCATCGAAAGCGAGTCCGGTCGGCCCCAGAACGACGGCGGCCGCGTTCGGCACATGCGTGTAGCCGCTCGCAATGATCGTCTTCTTCAGCAGTGTCACGCCAGAGGAGGTGACCGCGATGTCGAGGCGCGACACGTTCCCATTCAGCACGCTGGAGACGAACACCGAAGCCCACGAACCGTGATCGTCGATGGCCAGATCCCATGGCCCGTCGAGAGCCACCGGGTCCGTCCATGCATGGAGCAGTTTGCCGTGTCGGTCGATCACCTGCAGGGCGCCCTGACCGATGGTTGCGAAGGTTCCGTCGGTGGTCGGGACGTTTCCGACGAGGACGAAACCGCCCTCGAGGACACCGAGCGCTGTGCTGAGCCCCGGCAGGGCGCTGGTGAAGAATGTAACGGCGCTGCCTGGGGGAGCAAGGGAGCCCTGCGGATTCAGGCGAACGATCGAGGTTCCGGTGCCCTGAATATTCGAGCTGGCATTGAAATTGCTGACCAGTACGTCGCCGGCGGCGAGGGCGCCGCCGGTGGGAAAGGCACGCGGGACGAAGGCGACTCCGTAGGGATTCACGTCTCCATTGGCGGGAATCGTCGAAGAATTGATTTCGCGTGGAATGAACGCTTCTTGAGCGCCGGCGCTCGCCGCTATCGCGATGCACAGTCCGGCGCTTGCCAGACGTGCGATGTGGAGGAAAGCCCCCGATCTGATCTTGGTTTGCATAACTGCTCCCTTGTGGCCTATGACCCTGCCGTCCGTATGTACCGGCAGCAAAGCCAAAGGTTTAAGTGGCAGCCAGATTTAATCTAGGCGAGGCGGTTTTCCATCGTCCGGTATTCCTGCCGCGCGGGTCCGGTATAGAGTTGCCGAGGCCGGCCGATCTTCATCTGCGGATCGGAAACCATCTCCTGCCAGTGCGCGACCCAGCCTGCGGTGCGGGCCACCGCGAACATGACCGTGAACATGGAACGCGGGATGCCGAGCGCGCTATAAATGATCCCGGAGTAGAAATCGACGTTCGGATAGAGCTTGCGCGATACGAAGTAGTCGTCCTTGAGCGCGATTTCCTCGAGCCTCAATGACAGCTCGAACAGCGGATTGTGGTCGTTGCCGAGCTTGGCCAGTACGCGATGACACATATCCCGGATGATCCGTGCGCGCGGATCGAAATTCTTGTAGACCCGATGGCCGAACCCCATCAATCGCACGTGGTCGGATTTGTCCTTGACCCGCGCCAAAAATCCGTCGATCCGCGCGACGGATCCTATCTGTTCCAGCATGTCGAGCACCGCTTCATTGGCGCCGCCATGCGCCGGTCCCCAAAGCGCCGAAATCCCGGCGGAAATCGCCGCGTACGGATTCGCGCCGGTGCTTCCGGCCAGGCGCACGGTGGAGGTGCTGGCGTTCTGTTCGTGATCGGCATGCAAAATGAACAACAGGTCGAGCGCCTCGGCCGCCACGGGGTCGGCCGAATAGGTTTCCGAGGGATCCGCGAACAGCAGCCGGAGCAGATTCTCGCAGTAGCCGAGCTCGCGTCGCGGCTGAATGATTGGCTGACCGCGGGCGTGCCGGTAGGCGGCTGCCGCGATGGTCGGAAGTTTGCCGAGGATCCGGCGGGTGAAAATCTCCCGATGGTTCGGTTCATTGATGTCCATGGTGCGGTGGTAGAACGCCGCCATGGAGGCGACCGCCGCCGACACCATCGCCATCGGATGGGCATCGCGATCGAACCCGCGGAACACCTGCATGAGCTGACCGTTCACTCCGGTTTGGAGCATCACCGAAGCGCGAAATGAATCGAGTTCCTCATGCGTCGGCAACCTGCCGTAAATCAACAGATTCGCGACTTCGAGAAAGCTGGACCGCTCGGCGAGCTGCTCGACCGGGTAGCCGCGATACAACAGCAAACCCGCATCGCCGTCGATGTAGGTGATCTTGCTCTCGGTGCTGGCGGTTGCGGCGAAGCCCGGATCGAAGGTGAACACGCCGAGATCCTGGGTCAGGTGGGCGATGTTCAGCACGTCGGGCCCGATGGTCCCCGAAACGGCGTCCAACAACGCCGTTCTTCCGGTGGTCAGGTCCTTGAGCTCGTACTTTCTAGTGGGCTGCCTCATGAAATTGTTCCTCCTCCGTACTGCCGCTCAGGGCAGTAATCGACGAGGTGCCCGCGACGATGGTCTGGGTTACGTCGTCAAAGTATCCCGCGCCGACCTCGCGCTGATGGCGCGTGGCGGAGTAGCCGCGCTTCTCGGCCTTGAATTCGGCCTCCTGCAATTGGACGTAAGCCGACATCTGCGATTCGCGGTAGCCGCTCGCCAAATCGAACATGGAGTAGTTCAACGCATGGAAGCCGGCCAGGGTGATGAATTGAAATTTATATCCCATGGCTCCCAATTCGCGCTGGAAGCGCGCGATCGTGGCGTCGTCCAGCTTGCGCTTCCAATTGAAGGAGGGCGAGCAGTTGTATGCCAGCATCTTGCCGGGAAATTGGTTGTGCATGGCCTCGGCAAAAATTCGCGCCTCTTCCAGATCGGGCTTGCCGGTCTCGCACCACAACAGATCGACGTACGGCGCGTACGCGAGCCCGCGCGCAATGGCCTGGTCCAATCCATTGCGCACATGGAAGAAACCTTCGGGCGTGCGCTTGTTGGAGGTAATGAACTCCCGATCGCGCTCGTCGACGTCGGAGGTGATCAGATTGGCGGCCTCCGCGTCGGTACGCGCCAATAAAATCGTCGGCACGCCGCTCACGTCGGCGGCAAGCCGCGCCGCAACCAGCTTGTGGATGGCTTCCTGCGTCGGCACGAGCACCTTGCCGCCCATGTGCCCGCATTTCTTGGCGGACGACAGTTGGTCCTCGAAGTGCACGCCGGCGACGCCGGCCTCGATCATCTGCTTCATCAACTCGAAGGCATTGAGCACCCCGCCGAAGCCCGCTTCGGCATCGGCCACGATGGGCTTGAGCCAGTCGATGGATGCATCCCCTTCCGCGTGATAGATCTGGTCCGCACGCAAGAGGCAATTGTTGATGCGCTTGGCCACGGCGGGAACGGAATCCGCCGGGTAAAGGGACTGGTCGGGATACATCTGCGCAGAGAGATTCGCGTCGCCGGCGACCTGCCAGCCCGACAGATAGATGGCGTCGAGCCCGGCTTTGACCTGCTGCATGGCCTGGTTGCCGGTGAGAGCGCCGAGAGAGTTCACGAACGGCTTCTGATGCAGATAGTGCCACAGCTTATTGGCGGTCAGCGTGGCAATGGAATGCTCCACGTGAATCGAGCCGCGCAGTCTGACCACGTCCCCGGCCGAGTAGGGGCGGGTGATGTTCCGCCAGCGAGGGTTTTCCCGCCAATCGCGGCTGATCGCCGCTTGCGCATCCGCACTCGAGAACTTGTCCATAACACTGATCTCCACCTGTAAGACCTACATCCAGGATTCCACCCGGACAGTATAGGCACCGAATTTTCGGAAACTTCACTCCAGAAAATTCACAAGGTAAAGTTCACAAGCGCAGGGAAGGCGCTTATGTAAAAGCCTGAGTTGCAGCGCGGCGGTCCGTGGCCCGGTCGGTCCTGGGCCGCGGCTTACAGCGGGCCCTCCGAGACGAGGATGCCGTCGGAGTCCGCATACAACCACCGGCCAGGCTCGAAGGTCACGCCGGCAAACGTGACTGCGCGATCCCGGTGGCCGGTGTGTAAGCCCTTCTCGGATTTGCGAGGATGCGTGCCCAGTGCTTTCACCCCTATCGCCATTTCGCGGATCTCTTCGGAATCGCGAATGCAGCCGAACACGATCAAGCCCTGCCAGCCGTTCGCCACCCCGAGCTGCGCCAAATTGCCACCCACCAAAGCGCACCGCATCGATCCGCCGCCATCGACGACCAAAACACGTCCGGCGCCAGGCTCCTCCAGCAGCGTTCTAACGAGCGCGTTGTCCTCGAATACCTTGATCGGTACCACCGCACCGTGAAAGCTTTTCAGAGCACCGAAATCGCGAAACAGCGGCTCGGCAATCCGGGCCTGCGGATGGGCGTCCGATAGATCAGCCGTCGTCGTCGTCATGGAACGTCCTCCAAGAGCTGGTCGAACCTTTCTCGATTGTACTGATTTGGGCCGCGTGATCCCGACAGAGGTTTGGTGAAGCGCCGCAAAGTCGATGGGCTGAGCTTATAATCCTCGGTACCTTCAAGGGGGCGTCAAATCATGAGTGTGCGCGAACTGATCGGCGTAGATTTGCCGATCGTCCAGGCGCCTATGGCGGGCGTCCAAGGAAGTGAGCTGGCGTTGGCCGTGTCCAATGCGGGCGGGCTTGGCTCATTGCCGTGCGCCCTGTTCGGCCTCGACGAGTTGCGCACCCAATGAAAACCCCATATGCAGACCGTTCGTATCCGGCGGCGGCGCCAAAGGCTCCGAGCTTCGTCTCGGGCGCCGGCGAGCGGCCGCTCGTTTACCGTACCGTCAATGGCGTTCTCCGGGCTGCCGTAGCCGAGGGACCCGACCGAATCGCGCTGATCGTGCCCCACCAGTCGGCGAGATATACTTTTGCGGAATTCGATCGGGCGGTCGAGCGGGTCGCGCGCGGCATGATCATGTGCGGACTCGAGCCGGGAGAACGCATCGGCATCTGGGCGCCGAATTGTCTCGAGTGGCTCCTGACCATGTTCGGCGCGGCGCGAGCCGGCCTGGTCTTGGTCAATATCAATCCTGCCTACCGGCGCACCGAGATCGAATTCGCGCTGCGCCTGGTCGGCTGCCGCGCGCTCGTCTTCGCCCCGAGATTCAAAGGCAGCGACTACGCGGCCATGCTGCAGTCGCTGATCCCGGAGCTGCCCGGCAGCGTTCCGGGACAACTTCGGAGTGCGGCCTTCCCCGAGCTCCGCACGCTCATCCAGCTGGGTGCCGAGGCGCTGAGCGGCAGCCTCTCGTTCGAGAATCTGCAGAGTCGTGGGTGTGAACTCGACGATGCAGTCATGGAATCGATCGAGGCGCAGCAAGACGCCGACCAGGTATTCAACATCCAATTCACCAGCGGCACCACCGGCACCCCGAAGGGCGCCGCGCTCACGCACTTCAATATCGTCAACAATGGCTTCTTCGTCGGCGAGGGTATGCGGCTTACCGCCCAGGACCGGGTATGCATTCCCGTGCCGCTCTATCACTGCTTCGGCATGGTCCTCGGCGTGCTTGCGGCCATGACGCATGGCGCGACCAGCGTGCTGTCGGGCGAGGGTTTCGAACCGCTCGCCGTGCTCGAGACTGTCGCTCGGGAGCGGTGCACGGCGCTGCACGGGGTGCCGACCATGTTCATTGCGGAGCTCGAGCATCCGCGTTTTCAGGAGTTCGACCTATCCTCGCTCCGGACCGGCATCATGGCGGGATCGCCCTGTCCGATCGAGCTCATGCGCCGGGTGGTGCGCGAGATGCACCTGCCGGAGGTGACCATCTGCTACGGTATGACCGAGACCAGTCCGGTGAGCTTTCAGAGCGGGCCGGACGACCCGCTCGAGCGGCGCGTGAGCACCGTTGGCCGCGTGCATCCCCACGTGCAGGTGAAGATCATCGACGCGCAAGGAAGGGTGACCCCGCGCGGCGCGCCGGGTGAACTCCTGACCCGCGGCTACAACGTGATGCGCGGCTACTGGGCGGACCCCGAGCGCACGCGCGAGGCGATCGATGAAGGCGGCTGGATGCATACCGGCGATTTGGGTGTCATCGACGAGGCGGGGTATTGCAATATCGTCGGGCGCGCCAAGGACATCATCATTCGCGGGGGCGAGAATATTTCACCGCGAGAGATCGAGGAGTTTCTGTATCGCCATCCCGCGGTGCTCGACGTGGCGGTGGTCGGCGTGCCGGATCACAAATACGGCGAGGCGGTTTGTGCCTGTATTCGTTTGCGCCCGGGACGGTCGGCGACGGAGGAGGAGATAAGGGATTTTTGCAGCGGCCAGATCGCGCATTTCAAAGTGCCCCGGTACGTGCGTTTCGTCGACAGCTTTCCCATGACAGTGAGCGGCAAGGTGCAGAAATACCTGATTCGCGAAACCGTGCGCGCCGATCTCGATCTGTCCGAGGAGCGGCACGCGTAATCAAAACTGCTGGTTGAGCTCGACGAAGAGGCCGCGCCGCGGCCCATATTGGGGCGCGAATTCACCGACCCCGGTCGCAGCGCGCAGAAGATAGCTGCGGTCGAATAAATTGATGACGCTCAAGCGCAACGTCAGTAGTTTTTGGTTATGCCAGGGGTCGAAATATTGCCCGATCGCGGCATTCCACTGCGTATATCCCGGCGAGTGCTGCTCATTGGCAAAGCCCGCCCGCAGCCCGCTGCCGTAGATGCCGTCGACGCTCGCGAGGGTATTGCGCCAGCGGTAGGAGACACCGGTCGATGCGCTGATGGTCTGTGCGTCGGATGCGTAGGTGTAGTGGGCCGCAAGGTAGGCGAGCTCCACCGGATCGTCGATGAGGTACTGGTTTGAGACCACTTGCTTCACCATCGTTATTTCGTGCGACACGTTCGCATACGCGCGAAGCCCCCCCTGGGAGTAGTTGGCCTTGAGTTCCACGCCCCGGCTGAATCCGCGCGCGTAATTGAATTCGTCCAGCACCACCGCCTGGCCGAACTGTCCATCATCGAGCGTATCGGTGGAGCGCTTGTAATAGGCGTCCAGGCCCAGGGTGAGGCCGGCCAACACTTGCTGGTCCATACCTACGTCGAAATAGGTCGCCCGTTCCGGTCGAACCGGATCCGCGAGCGGGATCAGCGGCTGTTGCACCGTGCCTTGAAACAGAGCGAGATTGCTCGGTGTCGCTTGCGCCTGCATGGGCGGCGTGAAATAGCGCGACACTCCGGCGTGCAGGGCGGTGTCCGCGAGCGGCTTATAGATGAGCGCAATCCGCGGACTCCATTGATTGGCGGAGACGAATTGGTTCATCTGGTCGAAGCGCAAACCCACGTTGAGCGTAAAATCCGGGCGCAATCGAAACTCGTCCTGAACGTATCCTCCCGCGTTCCAGCCGACTTTCGCGCTGTAGTCATTCACGATCAGGGGATCGGGCAAGGGATCACCCTCGGCATCCAGCGGCAAAACCGTCGACAAGTCCTGGACCTGGGTCTTCTCGACGCCGACTTCGAGCCCGGCGCGCAGGGTATGCGCATCGCTTAGCCGGTTCGAGAGATCGAACTGCGCTCCATTGAGCAGGCTCTTACGCATCACATTCGAGGCGACATCATTGAAGGCCAGGTCGCCATACACGTCGGGTACGAAATCGACGGTGGCATAGCGCGTGAAGACCGAGAACTGCGTATCCACGCTGTCGTAGTGGGTTTGCAGTGCCACGACGCCGAAGAAGAAGCGGTCCGTCTCTCTTTCATCGAGGCTAGTCGAGGACAGGGTGGGAGAGCCGAAGTCCCCCAGCGGCGCCTCACCCTCGACGTCGGGAATTTGGAAATGGCCGACAAAGCCGCCGGCCATATAGGTCAGGCGGCTCGAATCCCCGAACAGCGTCGATCCGTAGCCGAAGAACTTCTCCTGGGTGGTGCGATCGTGGATCGGATTCTCCATCGGCGTGGCATTCTCCAGACCCTGGTTGCTCAGCAAGTAGCGGCCGGTCAGAAAGTATTGGGTCTGACCCATGCCGCCGCCGTATTCGAGACTCGGGCTGAACGTGGCCCAGCTGCCGCCATAGAGGTCCACGTTCCCGCCCGGATCGAACTCGGTCTTGGTCGTGATGTCGATCACACCCGCTGTGCGCAGGCCGTACTGTGCGGGCAGGGCCCCGTCGAGCAGATTGAGGTTGCCGATAAAGCCGGTCTCGAGGACGGGACCCAGCGCCGATACCCCATCGGGAAGTTGTATGCCGTTGATGCGGTATTGGACGTTCGCGTATTCATTGCGGACGTGAAAATCGGGATTGCTGATGGCCGAATCGTAGGAGACGCCGGGAACCTGTAACAGCACCTTGTCGAGCGGCGTGTTCTTGCCCTGCGGCAGCGCTTGCAGGGCCTGCTGATCGATGTGGTATTCAGTGGCGCCGAGCTTGGGCAGCAGATTCACGTCGCGCGCCTCGTCCAGTTCCGTATTCTTGTGCCACAGCGATTCTGTCAGGGGGCGGGCGCTCACCACGATCGGCTCGAGCTCGCTCTGCGCGGAGGCGGCCACCGCCACCGTGGTGTTCTCTGGCGTCAATGAAACGGCATCCGCCGCAATCCCCGGTTGGGTCGTCAGCAGTTCAAGCCCGAGCACGAGCACGCCAAAACTACCGATCTGTTTCATAGTTGGAGAACGTTAATCGTTATGAGAATGATATGCATTCGCATCTTAGCATGTCAATGCTCAAATCAGGACCGCGAGGCGCCCCTGCGCTTATAGGTAAACCGGAGGTGTCAGGGGACCTCCTAAGCTTCGATGAGCGGTTCCCTGGAGCTGAATTCCGTTAGCTTAGCTACCCCTGGCTGGAAACATCGTTCAAAGGAAACATCGGATGATTGAGCAGTTGCGCCGTTGGACCCGCCGTTGTGTGCCGGTTTCGCTGCAGCTTGCTGCGATAGCCGGAACGGCGGCGGCGACGGTTTTGGCCGGAAGCCCGGCGGCGATCGGGGCGATCGGGGCGGTCGAGGCGGCTTCCCCGGCGGCTCCCGCCCAGGCTCCGCGTCCGGACCAGCTCGCTTTTCGAGAGATCTTTCGCGAGCTGATCGAGACCGACACCAGTCATTCCATCGGAAGCTGCACGGCGGCTGCTGAGAAGATGGCGGTGCATCTGCGTGCGGCGGGGTTCCCGGAATCGGATATCCATCTGTTTGCGGTTGCCGAGCACCCGAAAGACGGCGGCTTGGTCGCGGTGCTGCCGGGCACCGACCGGGGTCTCAAGGCGCTGCTGCTGCTGGCGCATCTCGATGTGGTTGAGGCTCGGCGTGAGGACTGGACGCGCGATCCTTTCAAGCTGATCGAGGAGGGTGGTTATTTCTACGGCCGTGGTACGTTCGATGACAAATCGATGGATGCCGTCTGGGTCGACACGCTCATTCGCCTGCGAAAGGCGGGCTATAAACCCAGGCGCACCATCAAGATGGCGTTGACTTGCGGCGAGGAGGCGGGGGCCGCGTTCTCAGGAGCGGAGTACCTCGTCAAGCATGAGCCGCAGTTGATCGATGCTGCGTTTGCCCTCAACGAGTTCGCCTATGGCGTCCTCGATGCGCAGGGGCATCGTGTGGTCATGGAGGTGGAAGCGGGTGAGAAGACCGACCAGAATTACCGGCTGGAGGTGGTCAATCCGGGCGGACACAGTTCGCGTCCGGTCAAGAATAATGCCATCTATCATCTCGCCGCCGGCTTGACGCGCCTGAGCGATTACGAGTTCCCGGTGCAGATGAACGACACGACGCGATTTTATTTCAGCCGCATGTCAACGATCGTGGGTGGCGAGACCGGTGCCGCCATGAAGGCATTGGTGAATGATCCGACGGACGTGAAGGCTGCCGAGGCGCTTTCGGAGGACCCTCGGTTGAACGCGATGCTGCGCACCACTTGCGTCGCGACCCTGGTGAACGCCGGACACGCCAGCAACGCCCTGCCGCAGCGCGCGCGCGCCACCGTCAATTGCCGCATCTTTCCCGGGGTTGCCGTCGAGGCGGTGCGTCAAACGCTGATCACGATCATGGCGGACCCGCAAATTTCCGTGACGACCGTCGAGCCGCCAGATCCGGTAGTGGTGCCGCCGCCGCTGACGGCCGAGGTTATGAAGCCCATCGAGCAGGTCACCCATCAGATCTATCCGGGCATCGACGTGGTGCCGGTGCTGCAGGCCGCGGGTACGGACGCGATTTATCTGGCCGAGGCGGGCATACCGACCTACGGCGTCAGCGGCATGTTCATCGATCCCGATCTCAGCAATGTTCACGGACTGAATGAGCGCATCCGAGTGCAGTCCTTGTATGACGGACGGGATTTCTTGTATGCGCTGGTCAAGTTATACGCCGCTCAAACCCGGTGACATGCCGCGGCCCGGTAGCTGATCGAGCGCTAGTTGCCGCTTGCTATCGAACTCACGACGCGCGCGACGCCGGGGGCTTCAAGGGCCACCGATTTGGCGATCTCGGAATCGAAGGGGGTATCGACCAGGCCATATAGATACACGACGTGATCGAGCGTCTGCACCTCGATTCCGGTGCCCAATTCCGGATGTTGAGCATATAGCGCCCTCACGCCTGCGGTGATTTGTGCATCGCCAGGACAACCGCTGATTCCGCACTTTTGGAATGTCGCACATCCGCAAAGAAGCGCTGCGGTGACTGACCAAAGGGCCACAATTCGAACGATTCGCGATTTACCCACCTGTCTCTCCATGCGCCCGTTGAACGGGCAAGCTGCCCGACATCCCTTCCGTGCGCGCTGATCCGCGTGTAGGCGCGCCTTCGCGCGCGGCGTTCGATGGAGAGCAACGGACATCATCCGAGATGAAGTTTGCGGCGCGAATTGGGCATCCATTTCATTCGAAATGACCGGGCTTCGCGGCGCAATACTCCAGGAATGAAACCCGCGCATGCTTTGGCCTATAAGAGCCGCCAATCCGCATGGGTGCCCAACCAAGAGGAGAGGTCTGATTCATGAACGCAAGCGGGATGCGCGCTCCTGACGCTCCATCGTGGAATATTGCTGATGCGTTCCGGTCCGGGACGCGACGGTCGCTTAGTTGCGCCCGCGGTTGAACGCCACCCCTTGCGAACCGGCCAAGGGGCCGCTCGCCGGCGAGTGTCGGCCGGGCGGCCGCGATGTTTCCCCGACGATGCCCTTTCTTCGCTAGACGCCGAAGACCTCAACCATGTGGATCGTCAAGCTGGCCCTGAATCGACCATACACGTTCGTGGTCGCCGCCATCTTGATTCTGTTGCTGGGCGTCTCGGCGGTTGTGACGATGCCGACCGATATCCTGCCGAACATCGATATTCCCGTCATCACGGTGGTCTACGATTACCGGGGCCTGCAGGCACAGGAGCTGGAACAACGCATAACCACGTTCAATGAGTTCATCATGTCGACGGTGAACGACGTGAAGTCGATCGATTCGCAGACCGTCCGCGGCTACGCCGTCCTGATGATTTACTTTCAGCCCCAGGTGCATATCGATGCGGCCATCGCGCAGGTCGGCGCGGCCACGCAGTCGATCCGGTTTCGCTTTCCGCCGGGCGTAAATCCGCCCTGGGTGCTTCGCTTCAGCGCATCGACGGTGCCGATTTATCAACTGGCTCTCTCGAGCGATTCGCTCTCGCAATCAGAGTTGTACGACTACGGCATATTCCGCATACGGCAGAAGCTATCGGTCGTTCCGGGCACGCTGCTCGAGGCTCCTCATGGCGGCGTGGTGCGGCAGATCATGGTCGACCTGGATCAGCAGGCGCTGCTATCGAAGAATGTGACGCCGATGGATGTTGAGAGCGTCATCAGCAACCAGGACGTGACCATGCCCACGGGTTCGATCAAGATAGGCGGGCGCGAGTACGGAACGAGCGTGAACAACAGTCCGACCGATGCGCTCGCCTTGAATGACGTTCCTGTCAAGGTCGTCGGCGGCTCGGTGATCTTCATGCGCGACGTAGCTCATGTACGCGACGGTTGGATGGTCCAGCAGAACGTCGCTCGGGCCAACGGCAAGCCGTCAGTACTGACGCCCATCTATAAAAGCGGCTCCGTCTCGACGCTCTCGATCATCAACCAGATCAAGAACGACATACTTCCGGTAGTTCAGGCGGCGGCGCCCAAGGGCATGACGATTACCGGCCTATTCGACCAGTCGGTATTCGTGCGCGCGGCAATCAATGGCGTGGTTCGGGAGGCCGTCATCGCCTCGCTGTTGACCGCGCTGATGATCCTGGTTTTCTTGGGCAGTTGGCGCAGCACGCTGATCATCGCGATCTCGATCCCGCTCTCCATTCTGAGTTCCATCATCATCTTGGATGCGCTTGGGGAGACGCTCAACACCATGACGCTGGGCGGCCTGGCACTGGCGGTGGGCATCTTGGTCGACGACGCGACGGTCA
>Ga0187871_10000503_pt1 | contig 37524 bp, 30 predicted proteins | sample June2016WEW_16_1_FD_132988 | JGI IMG/M metagenome (GOLD analysis project Ga0187871, IMG submission 132988) | Peatland microbial communities from SPRUCE experiment site at the Marcell Experimental Forest, Minnesota, USA - June2016WEW_16_10 | ecosystem: Environmental > Terrestrial > Soil >...
GAAGTATCAGGCGGGTCACTATACGGTAGCATGGAACTGCAACGATGGCCGACAAACCTCGGCCGGGTCGAGCGTGTACATCGTTCGGATGAAGGCGCCCAACTTCGACAAGCGGCTTAAACTTGTCAGAGTTCAATAGTTGCGGTATTATAATTACGAAGAGACAGAAGCCCTGCTGGAAAAAATCCGCACGGCTTTTTTGTAGTCAAAATCGATAACCGATAATATCCGCTGAATTACCGATGAAAGGAATGGCAATCACAATATGGCAAACGTGGTTTATATATTCGGTTACGGATCATTGATTTATGCCGATGGAATCAATGGACGAGGGCTGACAAAAACCTATTCCGAGCAAGATCTGATCGTGACCCGGCTTAGAGGGTACCGTCGCGAATGGAATGCGCTCGATGCCGATGGCTGGACTTATCTCGGTCTGGTGGAAGACCCGGAATCAACGGTAAATGGTGTTTTGTTCCCGCTTGAAACAGACTTGACCGATATCAGAAATTTTGATACTTCCGAGGCCGTCCATACGTTGTATGAACTCGTCGATGTTGCCGATCTTGTTGAAGATTTTCCAGGATCGCTGGTATTGACTGATGTAATTAAGCGTCCAAGGTATGGCGGAAGAATCGATCCGGATTATCAGGCGACGATTTCCGCCGGACTCGCGATAAGAGGCCCTGTATTCAAAGATGAGTTTCAGAGAACGACCTTTTCCGACGGTCGGCCTCCTGATCATTGCTAAATCGTACTTCGTTGCAATCCTTCCTTCTCCGAAAAGTTGACGGCACCGCAAGGAGGAAAAAAGAAGCCGGCGCTCCCACGGTACATTGCCCGGGGTATTGATCGTGCACAAATGAGGCGCGCACGAAGCTTTGCCGGCGCATGGCTATAAAAAGGGCGGAAAGTTCGATCGGTAGGGAATGATGGCCATGCCCTCCAGCTCAACCAGCCACGCAGGCCTGCAAACCGCCGCTTCTACGAAAATCAGCGGCACTTCGGCGTGGATCTCGTCTTGAAGCACCCCCGCTACGACTTCACGATCGTGAAAGTTCCGGGCATACGCGATGAAATAGGCCATGTCCCTGAGATTCGCCTTCTGTGTCGCGAGAAGCGCACGGATATTTTCGAGAGTGCGACGCGTCTGGTTTGCGACATCGCCGAGAAACAGCACTTCTCCCTTGTTGTCGATACTCGCTGTCCCCGAGATATACACGTGCGATCGGTCGCCAAATCTGACGGCAAGGCCCCGCTCAAAAGTGACCCCATAGAGGAGGGTCGGCGACAGGTGGCTCGGCGCTTCCACCCGGACAATCTGTTTTTCGATCAGTCCGCCCACGGCAAGCGCATCCAGCGATATAAGGTTACCGAAATCGCACATGCGACCCTCTATGCCGGTACTGGCGAGGAAACGGGTTTTATCGGTCAATTTTTGCAGGTCAAAGAATTCCCGACGCGCCCGGACCATGTCGTCGTAATGACAATCGATGTCGCGCAGGTAAATCCAGGTACGCAGCACGTTATCCGGAAGCGTCATGCCCTCGCCGTCGATGCAGGAGGTAAATTTGTCAAAGAGCTGTACAGATTGCGCATAAGGATCTTTTGACCGTTCTCCCATGAGGTTGGCGGTTACATACAGCGAGTAGTGCGCTCCGGTAATGCGGGCGCTGTTGCTCCAGCCATCGGCGGAGCTGCTCCTGAGTACCTTTCGCAGTTTCCCCTTTCCGCCACGGACAAGGTAGGAAAAAAGCGACAACGGGCCGCCGTTCAGCGGTTTCTGCTCGATGACCGACAGTGCGCCGTTTTTCAGCAGTCTGAAGATATGAGAGGCGGAAAGCGTTTCTTTTTGATTGGCGCCGTCGCTCAGGAATAACCTGCTGAAGGCGACGGCTTCCGTATCCAGATGAAAATGATCGAGCGCGTTCTGATAGCGTTCGGCAATTTCGGCAAGCGCGCCGGAGAAAGAAACGCTCCGATTGGTTCGGATCGCGATGAAAAATTCATCAACGCCATCCGTAGTTGAAAAATGAGAACATCGGGTAAAACCACCGATTTTCATGGCACGTAACATGAGCAGATCAACCTTTGTTCTCGCCTTTGTTTTCAGCGTGAGGGAACACAATATTTTTCAGGATACCGGTCATTTCCCTCGAAGGTTTTTTCTCCCCAAGGCTTTCCCGAAGCGATACAAGGCGGCCGACCGTCCTGTCGTACAGCTCAGGCGATTCGATGAATCGCGCCAGATGGCGAGAAAGCCCCGCCGCATTTGCCTCGTCCTGGATGCATTCCGGCACGATCTTCTCCCCGGCAATGATGTTGGGAAGCCCGATATACGAAACCCGTATGAGGCGCTTCATTATTGAAAAGGTTACCGGCGACGTTCGATAGGTTATGACAAGCGGAATGCCGAGCAGTGCGGTTTCCAGCGTGGCGGTGCCGGAAGTGACAATCGCGCAATCGGATCGGTTGAGGAGCTCGGTAAGCGGCCCGTCGAACAGCTCGATTGGAGCATCCCCGATCAACCGACGATAGAGTTCCCCGGGAAGAGCGCGGTACTGCGAGACAACGGCATTAACATAGGGAAATCGTTTCCGGAGCAGAGCGAAGGCTTCGGTCATCACGGGAAGGAGATATTCTACTTCCTGACGCCGACTGCCGGGAATGATTGCCAGCCGGAATTGCGCGCGTCCCGGATGCTGCCGGGGCGCCTTCGTAAAGGCGCCCTTCAATTCCAATGCCTCGACCGTGGGGTTGCCGACAAAGGAAACCGGAGCGCAATACCGGGAAAAATAGGGGACCTCGAAGGGAAAAATGACGGCGATATGGGCGGCATGGGCGCCGAGCACTGCCGCTTTCTTTCGTTTCCATGCCCACACCATCGGCGTGATGTACCACACCACCGGGATGCCAGCCTTTGCGGCAGCTTTCATCATGGGAATATTGAAGCCGGAGTAATCGACGCAGACGAGCACATCCGGCTTATTGTTCAACATCATTGCAGTGAGCATCCTGCGGGCCCGCAGGAAAAACCTGATATGTTTCGCGACTTCCAGATAGCCCATGCGGTTAAAAGGGGCAAATGGCATGACCGGCCTGAAGCCTTCGCGCTCCATCGCACCTCCGCCGATACCCCACAAGTCGGCCTCGGGCAATTCGTGTCGCAATTGACGGATGATGGCGCCGGCATGCTCGTCGCCGGAAGGGTCGCCTGCAATAAACATAAGAGAAGGATGGGGCATGGCGGATTAGAACAGCCCGGAGGGGAGTTCCCCCGAACTTTTCATTGCGGAGATGTACTTTTTCAGGTCAGGCAGCAGGGGGCGCGATACGGCAAGAATTGCGTCATCGGTTGCAACGAGAACCATGTCGTGGCAGCCAATGGCGGCGACGGCAAGGGATGAATGGTTGACAACGATGCTTCCCGAGCAATCCTGGTTAAAGATATGTTTGCCGACTGCCGTTGTCCCGGTCGCGTCGGCTCGGTGAATACGAGACATCGCCTCCCACGAACCGATATCGTCCCAGAAGAACGCGCCGGCGACGGCGCTGACGCGATCGGAACGCTCCATGATTCCATAGTCAATAGACTCTTTTTCTGCGGATGCATAAAACCGCGATAGAGCCTTTCGAGAGAATCTTCCCTTAGCCGCTTTGTGTACCTGTGCAGCGAGTTGCGGCAGGTGCCGCCTGATTTCTTCCAGCAGGACGGAAGTTTTCCAGACAAACATGCCGCTGTTCCATCGATAGAACGTATTGCGGCAGTAGCGGACGGCAGTGGCGAGATCGGGCTTTTCGATAAAGCGCGAAACCCGGTGCCACCGTACCCCATTCTTTTCTCCCTTAACCTTATCGAGCAGGAGGTATCCGTACCCGGTTTCCGGTCGTGTTGGAGCAACGGCAAACACGATGAGATGATTCTGTTTCTCCGCCAGCTCGCAGGCGTAACGGAGCGCGTTCATATAGGCAGCCTGCGGCCTGATCAAGTGATCGGCCGGAAGCGCAACCATGATCGACTCACCATGGCGGGCCTCTATCCATGCGGCGGCAAGTGCAAGCGCCGGAGCGGTATTTTTCCCCTCCGGTTCCACGATCAGGTCATACTTCCACCTCTTCGAAAGCAGCGCTTTCATCCGGGAAGCCGTGCGACTGCTGGTGATCACCAGAGGAGAAATCTCTTTCGAAGCTATTCCGCGCGTGCGGGCAAAGGTCTCCTCGACCATGGTCCGGCTGGAAATCAGGGGGAGAAGCTGCTTGGGCTGTGAAGATCGCGACAGAGGCCAGAATCGTTCGCCGATTCCACCGGCAAGAATCACGGGAACAATTTTCTTCATGCCAAAAGCCCTCTCTTGGCGAGAAGCCCCTGTTTTTCCCTCAAACTTTTTACGGAGCTGTAAGGAACTCTCGGCGTCCCGATCTCCGACTTGTTATGACTGCTGTTGTGATAATCCGACCCGCCAGTTATGGCAAGGCCGTTTCTCCTTGCGATCTTGACATAATTCTGCTGGCTTGCGGGAGTGTGTTCGGAATGATATACTTCAATTCCCTGGACTCCTGCACGAATAAACTCCGGTATCCGATCGTCTATCCCGGTCACTCCCGGATGAGCAAGCACCGGGACCCCGCCCGCTTGTTTGATAAGATCGAATACCTCTCCGGGCTGCATCTTATACTTCTCAACGTATGCGGGAAGTCCGTAGCCGAGAAATTTTTCAAATGCCTCCCTGAAGGAGTAGACAAGCTCTTCCTTCAACAGCGCGGCAGCTATATGCGGCCGCCCGATGGCGCCGACCCCCGCCGTGGCGAGCACCGTCTCGAATCGCAAATCGAGGCCTTGTTTGTTTAAATTTTCGACGATTTTACGAGCCCGGATATAACGCGCTTCCTTCATTTCGTCGAGTTTATGCTGCAGGGTGGGATTAGTAATATCGATAAAGTAACCGAGCACGTGAAGATCCGCGCCTTCGATTTCACTGGAGAGCTCAAGGCCGGGAATAACCTCAATACCGAGGCGCGACCCTAATTCACATGCGGCAGGATACGCATCGACACAGTCATGATCGGTAATGGCAATTGCCGCAAGCTCTTTTTTTGAGGCCGCGTCCAACACCTCTTCAACCGTACTCGAACCGTCAGAGTGTATCGTATGAATATGAAGATCTACGTATCTCCTCGCTGATTCCGGCGCTGTCTGCATCCTATCGCATTCATGGTATATGGTTTCTGGATATAACTATAGTAGAATAAAGAATATAACCGATAGAGCATTGCGGGTCAAGGAATTGCCGAATTCAAGACGCGGAGAGGGCGGCGCAAATAGAGATTTTACCTATAAACTGCGGTTGGAAAGAATCAAGCATATTCGCTCCGCGATACGCAGATTGGTTTGAATCATGGCGCCCTTGTCATCAGGTTCAGCGCAGGAATTGCGACCGGAGAAACTTCCGGTCGTCCCGCCAGTGCGGCGTTACCTTGAGGTGGCAGGAAATGCTTGCCGGGCAGCCGATAAGTTTGCCGAGATCCTTTTCCGCCGCAGTTCTGATGCGGGCGATAAGCGCTCCGCCCCTGCCGATGATGATCCCTTTCTGCCCGATGGTTTCCACATGGATCACGGCGTTTACCTCGTGCCGCTGCGCCAGTTCCTTATACGATTCGATCTCCACGAACACCGCGTGGGGAACCTCTTCCCGCGTGGAGAGAATAATGTGCTTGCGGATGAATTCGGCCGCGAAAAAACGCATGCTGGCATCGGTGATCGTCTCTTCGTCGTAGTAGCGCGGTCCCTCCTTGACGAAAGGATCGAGCGCCGAGAGAAAGCGTTTTCCGCCTTCGCCGGCCGTGGCGCTGATCGTCACCGTCGGCGCGGTTTTCAGGTTCGGGAAATAGGTAAAAAACCGGCGGATTTTTTCTTCCGCCTCCGGGCATAGATCCGCCTTATTGAAGACGATCAGTCGTGGAGCCCGGGTCTTCTGCACGATCGACGCCGCGAGCGCCTCTTCATCGCCGAATTCTCTTGACAGATCGACGAGGTAGCAAAGGCAGTCAATGCCCGCCTCCACGGCAGCATCCTTTGCTTCGTCAAGCATCGATTCATTGAGACGGCGCCCGCCGCTGTGAATTCCCGGCGTATCGATAAAAACGATCTGGAGGTTTTCGCGGGTGTATACTCCGCGGAGGCGTTGCCGCGTGGTTTGAGGAAGGGGCGTTGCCGGGGAAATTTCTTCGCCGAGTATCGTATTCAGGAGCGTCGATTTCCCGCAGTTCGGGCGACCCAGAAGCGCCACATAACCCGAGCGGAACGAATCCGCCGCCATCAGCCTGCGCCCGGATTGCGGATACGCCGCGCGATGCGCGCCTGCTTCTGGTACGTCGGCCGAAGCGGTTCCGTTCCCGGCGGGCACAGCAGCTTCCTGAAAATCTCCGCGCCGATAAAATGGGCGTGGACGGTCACATAGCCGCCATGCACGGTCAGGACCGCCAGCGCCAGATGATCGTCGGGGTCACCTTTCTTTACCGCGAAACCGATGAACCATTCGATATTGCCGAGGCTGTCGACTTTGATGGAGCCGGTCTTGCCGCCGAGCTCCAGCAGATCCGCGCCGTTACATCTCTTCAGGAGCCGGAACGTTCTCCGGGCAGTGCCCGAGTCCACCACCTGGCCCATCATGGTTTTCAGTTCCGCTGCCGCGCCGTCGGAAATGGCGGTTTTCCATTGTTCAGGGACCGACCGGTATAAGCACTGTCCGTCAAGACTCGCAATGCTGTCCACGAGTCGCGGACAGGGCATGACGCCCCCCTCGGCGACCGCACTCGCGATGAGCGCGCCGTGCAGCGGGGAGATGGAGGTTTCGCGGTTGTATCCCGAGGCCAGCTGCGCCATTTCATAGGTGGTGTCGTCCGGAACGGTCACTTTTGAGGTATCGGTCGGCAATTCAAAGGGAATCGCCTCATTGAAGCCGAAACGCTCGTTATACTCCTCGAAGACCTTTTTGCCGATGCCATACATTCCGATGCGTCCGAATACGGGATTGATCGACTGCGCATAGGCGTCTTCGAACGCTATGTCCTTTGGAGAGATGATGTTCTTCCTGAGTTGTGACTTGTAAAGAGTATGGCTCCTGCCCGTTACAGGAATCCTGGTATCCGCCGTATACCGCGCGGTCTCGATGGCCGCCGCCGCGGTAATGGTTTTGTAAATCGATGCGGCCGGAAAAACGTTGCGGAGGAAAAGACGGCCGCCCACATCCGGCGTACCCGGCTCCTGGTATGAGGCAAGCGCCAGCACCCGGCCGGTTTTAGAGTCGAGGACCGCGCAGGCGCCGTAACGCGGGTGATACTGCTTCATGAGACGGTTGATATAATTCTGCGCCGCAGTGTCAAGGCTGCAGTAGACAATGAGTTTTCTCCGGTCGGTCCGGATGGTATCCGTGGCGCGGTTCAAATCGAGCGGGACGCGGGAGAGGATGGCGGACACCGCGGCAAAATCGAGCGGGGCGCCCGGATCCGCCGTTTCATGATACCGCGCGGTATAGCTTCCCGGCTGGGGCGTCTTGGTCGCCGCCTGCTTGCAGCCCGCGGCGGCAATGACGAGCACGACAAAGAGCCGGAGAGCGTTGCAGCGGGGAGTATGGTATGTCATGCGCCGAATGGCTTTTGTAAATATACCGTAGAGAATGTCGGAACAAAATGACTTATTGAACATAAGCGAATTCAATTCAAACGCGGGAAACGATTAACCTGGTAAAGTGCCCCGCCGCCTCCCCGGTCGGGCTGCCTCCGGTACTATCCGGAATGGCAGTAAAATAACTGATGCTTTTTCCTCATACCGCAAAAGCACGGATCTTTCCCCTAAAATGTAAACGCCGTCGGCAAAAACACGACTTTTTGTTTTTTATAGGAATATAGCGGATGTTTCAGGAATATTCAGCATCCATTATTTTGTGGAAATGTCACCGTGAAACTGATTGACACCGGAAATACTTTGTAACATATTGAAATATATTAAGATATGTTTTTCATAGCCGTAAAACTGTCACCGTTTTGTCACCGAAAATGTCATCGTTTTGACGCCGGAAATGACTCTTTTCCGCCGAGTCGCCTCAACCCGCGCCGTGCGGGCCGCGCTCTTTTCATTGCACTCCGATCAGGCCCCGCACATATTCATCATTGTCAGGGTCGGGATTTCTTCCCGCGTATATATGGTAATCGTGAGTTAAGACCCACAACTGCTCTTTGAACTCCTTTCGTAAATTAATGAGCTCTCGCAGCGACTCCTTGCTCATATCTCTCTGCGCAAGAGTTGTATCGATCCGATCAATGATGGCGGCGAGCTTTTCTATCTGAGCGCGCTTCGAAAGATGGTTCCGGTCAATGATCTCCTGACAATCGAAAAATTCACGCTGGGAATTTATCCCCGGATACCTGCTCTGCCAGCGGAGCAGGGTCCGCGGTGAAACATTCAACTCCGCCGCGATGCGGGAAAACGACCACCCCTGCGCGCGCAAATCCAGGAACCGTTCACGAACCTTTGCCGGGTGCGACATGGCGATGCTCCTTTTCCTAAGTTTTCAGCCTAAATCCGACTTATATTCAAAAACACGTTGCACTTAAAAAACAAATGAAGTATTTTAAATATAGTTCATAAAAAGTAAAATATACAACTTTTTTAACAGTATTTGCGAATGAGGGGTTATGCTCGAAAAACACATCGATACTTTTCTATGTCTGCGCGCCTCGGATGCACTCGATTCGCTGTGCGGCGAGGATGGCGGTGCGCTCTCGCAAAAGGAGATCGCCGAGAAATTCGACGTTAATGAGAGCGTCATCAGCGAAATGAAGAGGTGCAAAAGGGAACCCTCAAAAGCGCTCATCGGCAAAATAATAGAAATTTGCTATGCCGTTGACCCAGCCTGGCTCATAATCGGGAAAATGGATGAGAAGGCTTGCGAAAAGGTCGAGCTCGCTTTCAGATGCTTCCGGATAAACGCTCCCAGAGAGTTACGGGTATCCGGCAAATTTCTGCTCGCTGTTTACAATAAACAAATAATGCCTTCGGAGGCTTTTCTTAAAAGGGTAAGCGAAACCTATAATGCCGCGAACATTATCTACCCGCACATCGATGAACGATTCCGGGCATGGTTCGAACGAACCGTTATCGAGGACAAGATCAAAATCAGCGACCTGTCCGATGGCCTGAATATACCCATGGAGTATGTCCTGGCGGTTCTGCGGGGCGATGCGTCGCTGCCCGAAGAACTCATCGCCACATTCTGTTCGCTGTACGATAAAACCCCTCCGGCGCCCGCATATTCCGCCTTCAGCGAAATAATGGAATTATTAAAAAACGATCCGGCGGCGGAGAAGGATGTTCTGAATCTGTTGAAGAAAAGACGAGGACGGTCGATCAATTGAAATGCTTTGAAGAATCATCCCTCCGGTACTTCTTTCTGTAAATCAGCGGAGCGGTTGAATTCTTCGATTTCCCGGTCGATATGGTTTTCCGAATCATCCCGCCAGTGCAATGGGTTTTCTCGAATATATTTCCGGATACCATATAACGATTTTTCGTCACGGATGATGTGGTCGTAATAATTGCGTTGCCAGACAGGATTTCCTCGTACGTGACGGATGGCGTTAATGCGTCGTGCGGAGAATGTTTTGAATTGACGAATAATTTCAGGCAATGAGAGTTGTTTTGGCGTGGCCGTGGTAATGGTAGGGGCGGGTTCCAAACCCGCCCCAATAATGCGAATAATACCGTGCACATGATTTGGCATGATAACAAATGTGTCCAATGAAATGCCGGAAACATGATTTATTAAATCATCCCATGCACATTGAACGATGTTTCCGAATTCATTCAAAATCATCCGGGCATGGGTGGGTTTGGGGACGGATCCATGGGCGGATTCAGGGGCGGGTTCTTCGACCGATTCATGGGCGGGTTTTGGGACGGATCCATGGGCGTGGTTTTGGACGGATTCATGGGCGGGTTTGGAACCCGCCCCTACGAAATCGACATCGCCAAACAATCGTTCCGCCCGGTTCCGGATGCATATGGTCACGAAATAATACCCCGGTCGCGAATAATCATAATCGCGTAATCTAATTGACCGACGGTTGTGGTAACCGGTGAATTTGTTGTAAATACCTGAGGACATTATTATTTCTTATTCTTATTTTCCCTCGAATGCCTCTCGCAGCGCCGCCTGCATTAAATCCTCCGCCTAATCTTTCCGCTCGGTGACTTGCTCCTCAAGATCGGAGACCGTGGTGATAAAATCTTTTGCAAGTGTGTAAGAACCTTGATCGTTGCTAAGCGTTTTTAAGTATCCGATGATAACGGTATCGGTCATGACACGGACGATACCACACTAGCCTACAGTGACTTCCAGCTGTATTTGATCAAATCCAGTTTCTACATTTCGCTGTAGCAATTAATCTTACGATTTGCCTTCTGCCAAATTTGTTATTATTTAGTTGCTATAAGCAAATATTCTCTTCTAACATCTTTGCAAATACTATCTAGTTGCGCATTGTTTGGATGATTAGCACATCCTTCATCAAGGAGTTTGCAAAGATTTTCAAGAAACTCTTTTTTCCGATTTGTATCTGATATTCCCCGCCTTGCCCATGATAACCCTTGCGAGCCTGCAATATGGTATGGGTATGGATCAGCATTTCCATATTTAACGATATTACTTTCTAATGTTTTTATAGCTTCTTCCACCATATCAGGAGCACTAGCGGCCCCCGGCAATTGGTTTGCTTTTTTAAACAATAGGTAGGCATATTCATTTTCCAATAAAGAGTTTTTATCGTCAAGGGATCTCGATTGATTTAAAAAATTTTCCGCAAGATGTAATGACCCCTCTTCAACTTCCAAAGCGCCTCTTTGCAACCAGAAATGATTATCTTCAGTCAATGTTTGGTAATTTTCGAGGTCGCCATAAATGTTACGTGCCTGCTCAACCCCGATAACGCGCAATAAAAAATCATGATTAATTATTAAACGAAGCAGACGGCGTGGTTTGGCATGATGGGGCATCTTTGGCGATATCCGGACTGCGCAAAGAATACCTAATGACAATATATTGGAGTACATTTGCGAAGAATGTGCCATTTTATCGAAAAGCATATCTGCAATAAGTCGATGGAGCACTCTATAAGTTTTGGATTCATCATTTAATGAAATTAATAGATGCCTTCTTGTCAACAATTCAAGTGAATTCAATGATTCATTATCATTTTGGCCAATAGCAACGAGTAAATCAGCCGCACTTAATGAGAACCGGAAATGAGTCGCAATAATAAGCAATGAATAAACGCGCTGCGATATTTCTGGCAATTCATCATATTCTTCAAGTAATTTTTCTTCAAAGGGTTTTCCAGATGTTGCTTGAATCATTGCAACAATCAATATGCGACCAGCTTGTTCTCTAAAAATATCTTCTTGTTTCTGGGTTGGCATTCCTCGTAATCTTCCCAATCGATTTTCTCTTCCCAAAACTTCAAGTAGGCCTGATATGTCAGAATCAGTTAATGGGGGCATAGAATGTTCGCTATAAGGGATATTTTTCAGCTGTATTTTGTTAATAAATCTATCAATTCGATTGGAACGAATTCCTACAGCTACAAACGGGTGTTTAGTATCCGATGATATTTCACGAAGAGTCGGAATTAATTCTCTCCCGTACATATCAGGATCATCAATTATTAGTATTTCTGGAGCATTAGTTTCTTTCATTTGAATTCTTAATTCGCGTGGCGATATTTCTGTTTCAGAATTCACCCAAGCGACTCTTTTTCCCAAAGAATTTAGCTTTAACGCTAACCGCATTAATGATGTGGATTTACCAGAACCGGCAGTCCCCGTGATAGCTATAATTCCTTTTATATCTCTGGCGTCCAAAATTTGCCGTGCTTTTTCCCAAATCTCATCATCGGTTTCCCTGCTAATTGCCCTACCCATATGGATATCGGCCCACACAGGCTGAGCTCCTATTAAATAATCTGTTTTAGATGTCAAATCTTTAGCAATTTCTTCTACCAAAGGCAATCTCATGGTTGGCTTCGAGGTTCTTTGCAAACGGTCTCTGATAAATTCTTTACCTTTACTAAGACTATCTCCGATAGAACTTTGAATCTGCTCACAAAAGTCCTTAGCCGTAAGGGGAATGTGAACAATATTGAATTGTGATAGAATTGCTTTCCGAGCTTGATCAAGTTCGGGCGTTACTAAATATGAACGTGGTCGAAGTTCTTGCATTCCACGCCCACCTTTTTTCCTTCGGAATTCAATATGTTGCCATAATGGCGGCTCATTTAATTTCGTACCGATAAAAACAAAAGGTTCAGACATAAGCTCTGTAGATAAAGTAACATACCATGGCTCTTTCTGATTCAACCTTTCAGCATATTGTATTAAAGAGAATGTTGAATGCTCTGGTATATCCTCAATTGTACCATTAAGATGAACAAATAGGAGTTCATCAGCATTTGCCACCAAACCTTCTTCAGGAATCATTTCGGATGTTGCTGAAATAGAATTTGGGGCTCGCAGAAGTGTATATTTTCGATTTGTAGCAGTCTCAATATCATCAATATTAAGCGTATAACATCGATGCCAAGGGAAAGAAAGCAATTTGCCATACCATTCAGGAAGTGATTCACAGTCAATAGTAAGGGAAGATATTAAATAGTCCTTTAATTGTTGCCTATGTCTTTGAAGTGCAATATCATAAAGATCATGTATTTGGACTTCATCGGAAAGCACGTCTGTTCCAATGCACATGCGCCAAAGTTCCTTTTTGATTTCACCATAATTAGGGCAATTATTTCCGGTAATATTTTTCGCGTCAAGGGAAAATCCTGCCCCAGTAAAAAGAATCGGGCGAGCAGTGCTAAAATGATCAGCCAGATGATGCAAATCATATTCTTCAATATCCAATGACATGTATGGACCTCCTCTGATTAATTTTAACCAATTACATAAATAATAGGTGAAAAATTATCATTTTATTTTTAATATGGTCAAATCGTTGCCCCGACATCAAACTCTTTTTGCAGCATTATTTGAATTAACTCTTCCACCTGATTCTTTCGCTCGGAGTCCTGTTTTTCAACCACGCTTCTATGATCGGTCGTCGGATCTTTTAAGCGTAACGCATTGAATCAAAATAGATCGCTCCCCTATTCCCGTCAAGAAAAATAGCCTCGGTGAAGATTGCACTCATTAGCTTAAAAAGATCTGCAATCATCGCTCGTTCTCCGGAGGAGGTGCTTGGGGAGCAAATGTACCGACTCGTTACTACAATGCTCTTGCATCGTGTGGCTTCTCTCCTTTCTTACCGGCATGGTTTTTGCGTCCCAGGTTGCGATGTAATTTAAGGGTTACGGCCGATCGGCGTTTCTCGGCCCGTTAATGCGATCTTTGCGAGGCGCGTGAAAACCATTTTCACTATCTTCTCAGGGTGCCATTTATGAAACATGCCATTTTAGGAGCGGGCGGCGTCGGCGGTTTGATCGGTACCGCGCTGGCGGCGTTCGGGGAGGACGTTACCGTCGTCGTTCGACCGGAAACACGTGCCGGCTATCCCGGGAGCTTGATGCTGGAACGTCCGCACGGTTCGATCTGGATGCCGGTGAAAGCCGTGGCCGAGCTGACGAAACCGGTCGACGTGCTGTGGATCACGACCAAAGCCTATCACCTGCAAACCGCCCTGCAGGCCGTGCGCTCGTTGCCCGCCTGCATAGTTCCGTTGTTGAACGGCGTGGATCACGTGGAAATTCTCCGGGCGCGTTTTGGCCGCGATCGCGTCGTGCCCGCGACCATCGCGGTCGAAGCGGAGAAAATCGCTCCCGGACGATTTCTCCAGCGCTCCCCGTTCGTGCGCCTCAACGTGACGGCCAGCGGCGAGCCGCTTCTGGGAGAAATCGTCGAAGGCCTGGTCGATCTCGGCTTCACCTGGAAGTTCGTCCGGAACGAGCAGACGCTGCTTTGGAGCAAGCTGAGCTACCTTGCGCCCTTCGCGCTCGTGACAACCGCGTCGGGCATGAACACGGGAGAGGTTCTCGCGAACGCCGAGTGGCGGCGCACATTTGCTTCCGCCTTTGCCGAGGCCTGCGCCGTGGCGAAAGCAAGCGGCGCGGAAATTGACCAACCGAAGCTGCAGGCATTCTACGACGGCATGCCGTCCTCTACGCGCAGCTCCATGCAGAAAGACCTTGCCGCAGGGCGCGAGCTTGAATTGGAAGCCATTGCCGGCCCCATTACGCGGGGCGGGAAACGTTACGGCATCGACGTTGCCGCCACGGCCGGGCTGGTCGCGGCCATCCGGGAGAAGATTGTCTTCATGTTTAAGGGGGGTTTAAACGACCATTAACGGCGATGTAAACGAGCCGTTAATCTCAATTCCCCGCAGCTCCGCCTCACCCGTCGCCGCCGATTGTACCCGGAAGATAAAATGGACGCAGTATCGATACTATGTACTTTTTCAGGTCCCAGGAGCTATTATTAATATTCTTTATTCTTAGGCACTTACGCAGAAAAATCGATGGGAATGGGCCCTGAATAACAAACCGGGTGAGAGCGGTCTCTTTACACATGATTTATCTCCCCGCGCTCGTCGGGCGCAAAGGCGGACCGTATGGATTCCTTCCAGGAAAATCCCGCGACCATCATCACGCTGCCGGCGAACCTCGATCACCTCTGGGTTGAGCAGTCCCGCATTTTCGACCGGCGCGAAGCCGGGCTGATACTCGATTTCTCGAACACGGCGCGCATCGACTCCGTCGCCCTCTGCGCCATCAGGCTCCTGCAGGAAACCATGAAAGCGCGGAACGGCCGCCTCGTGCTGCGGCATGTTTCGGATGAACACCTCGCTCTTCTCGAATCCTCTTCGATGCCGCTCGAACCGGCCCGAAAAACCGTCCATTCAAAGGACGAAATCTTTACCAGCATCGGCGGCCGGATTATTGACGCAAGGAATAACTGCGTCGTCGCCCTGAGCGTGCTGGTCGAGATGCTCTACTGGGGAACGATAGGGGTCCTGAAAAAAAAGGAATTCCGCAAGGGAGTGGTCGGCGAGCAGATGTACCTGCTCGGGTACAAGGCGCTCGGTATCGTGGGGCTTCTCTCCTTCCTTATCGGCATGGTCCTGGCGATCCAGGTTGCCATCCAATTGAAGGATTACGGCGCATCGGTATTTCTCGGCCCGCTCATCGGGATTACCATGATCCGCGAGATGGGACCGCTTCTCACCGCGGTGATCCTCGCGGGGCGCACGGGCAGCGCCACGACGGCGGAGATCGGCACCATGGGCGTCGGAGAGGAACTCGATGCGCTCAGGACCATGGGAATCAATCCGATTCAATTCATGGTGGTGCCGAAGTTCTGGGCGATAACCCTTACCATGCCGGTGCTGTCCATGATCGGAACCGGGATGGGCATCCTCGGCGGATGGCTGGTCGGGATATTCTATCTCCATCTCTCATCGGCTGTTTTCTGGGAACAACTCTCGGAAAATCTTCAGACAGAGGATGTGTTTGCGGGATTCATAAAATCGGTGGTTTTTTCCTGGCTGATCATCTGGATCGGGTCCTATTTCGGCTTCAGGGTGCGGGGCAGCGCCGAATCGGTCGGGCGCGAAACCACGGCAAGCGTCGTCGCGTGCATCTTTATCATCATCGTTGCGGATGCAGCCTTTTCTTTTATCTTGTAACCTTTCTGCGTAACTATGAATCCATCCTCGCAAAAACCCATTGTCGCGGTGACCGGCATTTCGGTCCGCTACGGCGACGTGCGCGTGCTGTCCGAGGTTTCGGTGAACGTTGTCGCTTCGGAGATCCGCGTGATCCTCGGCATGTCGGGGTGCGGCAAAACCACGCTGTTGAAAACCATGGTCGGGCTCCTGCGGCCGACCGTAGGCTCGGTACGCCTTTTCGACGTTGCGATAGGCGAACAGGACGATCCGGCAACCATCGCGGTCCTGAAGAAAGCGGGCGTGCTGTTCCAGAACGGCGCCCTGCTCGGCTCCCTTACCGTCGAGGAGAACGTCGCGCTGCCGCTGCAGATGCATACCGCCCTGCCGCCCGCGCTCATTGCGGAAATCGTCGCTTACAAACTCGCCCAGGTAAAATTGAGCGGGACCGGACCGCTCTATCCCGCCGAGCTTTCGGGAGGCATGCGCAAGCGGGCGGCCCTTGCCCGGGCGCTCGCGCTCGATCCGCCCCTCCTCTTCTGCGACGAGCCCTCGGCCGGACTCGATCCGGCCACCGCCGCCGGGCTCGACCGACTGCTGCTCGACCTCAGGCGAACACTCGGAATTACCGTAGTGGTCGTGACGCATGAGCTCAGGTCAATTGAAACCATTGCCGACAATGTTTCATTTTTACATGGTGGTTCGGTGCTGTTCGACGGAACGCTCGCCGAGGCGCGCAATTTTACACGCGGCCCGGTGAGCGAATTTTTCTCCCGCGCCGCGCCGCCTTCCCCGACGGGCGAGGGCGGTTTCCGTTACGGGTTCATCGTGGAGAGAGGCTCATGAACATCTCGAATGCTCAGCGGGCGCGACTGGGGATATTCGCGGCGGCGGGAGGCGCAGTGCTCGTGATCCTTCTGTCAATAACCCTCGGCTTCAAGCTGAACCAACGCACGAAAACCTACTGGGCCTTTTTCAAAGGGGAATCGATTTCCGGCCTAGAGCAGGGAGCGGAAGTCAAATTCACCGGAGTGCCGATCGGGCGGGTCGAAAAGATCTCCTACAACGCCGCCGATCTGTCTAAAGTCAAAGTCGCCTTGAAGGTGCAGGCCGATTTCCCGATGAAAGCCGACATGTACGCCACGGCGGGCCTGCTCGGCATCACCGGCCTCAAATACATCGAGATCATGGGCGGTACGAATGCCGCGCCAACCCTCAGGGACGACGCCGAGATCCCCACGCGAACCTCCCTCATCTCCTCCATCTCCGGCAAGGCGGAGGCGATCGCCGCGAAGGTCGAGCTGCTCGTCAACAACCTGAATACGCTGACCGACCCTGACAGCCTGCGGTCGTTCCGGACCATGCTCGACAACATCGCCGCGGTGACGGGCGATGCGCACGGGCTTGTCGCCTCCCTGACGCCGAAGGTCGATTCGATGGCCTCTTCCGCCCAGGCGGTCATGAGCAAAATCGACCAGATCGCCGGCAACGTGAAAGGTATCACCTCCACGCTCGACCATGCTTTTTCCGCAGGGCAACTTTCCGCCACCGTTTCCTCGATCGATTCCGCGGCGCTTTCTCTCAAGCAGGTTTCGCAGAATCTTTCGCTCATCGTGCTGCAGTCGCATCAGGACTTTGCCGTCAGCATGCGCAACCTGCGCGACGCCACGGAGAATGCCGACCAGCTTACGCAGATGCTCGTCGAAAACCCCTCGCTGCTGCTTCGTAACGAAGCGCCCAAAGAAAGGTCGATACGATGAATCGTGGCCGTCGGCGTCGACGGATAATCGGTCTGGCCGTTCTCGGAGCGATTATCGGATGCGGAACCATCCCACTCAGGCACTTCTATGAGATGAACTACCTCCCGTCTACCACCTGGGCGCGCAGTTCGCCCGCGCCGTACCCCTGCACCATCCGGGTGGCGGACTTCGGCATCGAACAGGCGTACAACCGGCCTGAAATCGTCTACCGCCAGAGCCCCTTCCAGCTCCAGTATTACTACTATCGCGTCTGGGCTGTCAAGCCCGACCGCATGGTGACCGACCTGGTCTACAAACACCTCCTCCTGTCCGGCCTTGTTGCAAATGTCATTCGTCGCTACGACGAGAGCACGAAACCCGATTACGATCTGAACGGCGACATCGAAGCGATAGAGGAGTACGATTCCGGCGAGCTGTGGTTCGCACATCTTGCCCTGTCGGTCAGGCTGACAAAACTTTCCGACGGCGCCGTGATCTATTCGCGGCGGTTCGATCTCCGTAAACGCGTTTATCAACACACTCCCGAATACGTCATTCGCGAGATGTCGTCGCTGATGGAGTATATCATGACGCAAGCTATCAGCGATCTCGACGGCAAACTCGCCGAAATATACGAGAACCCCCTTCCCGCGGCCGACACCGCCCGCCCCGCTCCCGAAAATGAAACAGCTCCTCCGGAGCAGGAGATCAAATAGGTGGTACGGATGAGAGTAAGCGCGGGAATCGGCGGCGCGCTCTGGTGCGCGGGACTTTACTTCGCGGTTTCCGGCGCACTGCCTCCCGAACTCCCGGGGACCGAACTACGGCACGAGGACCTCATGACCGCGATCCCGCAGGATACCGCCACGAATGCCAACGGGCAATCTCCGGCCGGCGGAAGCGGTTCACCGTTCGAGCAGGAGGAGAAAACCTGGGACGCGCCGCCTTTATCCGAACAGATGGGGGGCGCCGAGTCCTTTGTCCCCATCGGCAAGGGCGGCATCTTCGTTCCCCGATTCACCGCCTCCACGAGCGAGCCCGAGGTCCTTGTTCTCGATTCCCTCGGGCATACCGTTATTTCGGGAAACCCGGGCCGGACCTTCAGCGTTGAGCCGGGCCTGTATACCGTCGTTCTCGGGAGCGGCGCGTTCAAACAGCGCATCTCCCGGAAGGTAACCGTCGAGGAAGGAAAAACCGTTCTGGTAAAGCCGGACTGGTCCGGCCTCACCATCGAGACCGTCGATTCGCTCGGCGTCGCGTTCCGGGGCCAGTATGAGCTGACACGCATCGACGAATTCGATGCCTACGGCCAGGGCTATGGCGCACATCCCGAGCTCGGCGAGGTGGTGAAGACCTGGATCCTGAAGCCGGGCGTTTACAAAATCCTCGGCGTGGGAGAGAGTTACAACAGCCTCACCGGCTTCGTGACCGTCCGTCTCCTTCCGGGCGAACTCTGCCGGTTCCTTCTGGTGCAGGATTCAACCGATAACCAGATTCTCGGCGGCGGCACGGTCGATGTGACCCCGCAATCGAAGCTTGCCTCCGTCTGGAAATACGGCGGCAGTATCGGCGGCAGCATAAAGTTTAACGCCACCCTCGATCAACACCTGGGTGACACCGTCACCAGTACGGATTTCGGCCTGATCTCAACCCTCTGGCTCACCTACCGGAAGCAGCCGTACGAATGGCAGACGCATGTCCGTCTCGATGAAGGATTCAATTTTTCCGGATTCAGCGTGGATAACCTGCAAACGGACGTCGATCAATTTCTGCTCAACTCGCTCTTCATCTGGCGACTCGTTTCCTGGCTCGGCCCCTACGCCAATACGCAACTTCTGGCCAGTTTCATGCCGGTACAACTGCTCCGCACCAACACCACCCCGTACTTCTGCCCCCTTGACGGGAGTGGCAATCTCTCCGGGTTCGATTCCACCAGCCAGACTTTCCGGCTCAAGCCCCCGTTTTCTTCCGTTCTTCTTAACTTCGGCGCCGGACTCAATGCGGATGCGATCAATTTCCCCTTTCTGGAAGCCAAAATCCGGGGAGGTTTCGGCGGATCTTACTCCTATTTTCCCGACCAGTTTCAGATTGGCGATACCGCTTCGATTTCCAACTATGATTCGCTCCCCGCCGCCACGAAAGCGGAAGTCGGCAAATCCGTTATCTTGCTCCCGGTACCCGCGACCTCGGAATTCGGCATCGGTCCCCAGGCCGCGATCAGCGGTCTCCTTCGCCTCGGAAGAGTCATTACCGCCGATGGCGAGCTTGACGTTTTTGATCCGATCGATCGGCCGAAGAGGCCGGATTACAATATCATTTCAACGATAAGCTGGCGGCTTTACCATTGGATCACGCTCGACTACAACTACACTTATCAGCGGCAGCAGCCGGAAAATGTCAATGCCCAGGTCAATAAAACGACCTATGGGGTCTGGCTCCGGTTCTCCTTTTCGAGTCGGTAGGCGCTGAAGAGCGCTACGCCGTTTTTTTCGCCGGTACCAGAATGATCGGCACCCCGCAGCGCGAACAGACTTTCGAGGCAACGCTCCCTTCAAAAACCGCATTGAGGCCCGAACGGCCATGGGTTCCCAGAACCACCAGATCGGGTTTCTGTTTCGCTATGCTTCGAAGAAGGGCCTTTTCAGGGTTACCCCGCACGAGAAGCGTTGAAACGGCGAGGCCGTTTGCTTCGAGCCGCTCCCGGATCCCGTCGAGATATGTCTTCCCCTGTCCAGTTGACATATTGAGAAGTTCTTCGGTGGCGCGGGGAAGGAGGCGGCTGATGGCCCGCAGTCCTGCGCTGACTTCGGAGGAGCGGGGTATGACCAGAACCGGGAAAACGACGGCCTTGAACGCGCCGGCAAGAAACCGCGCAACATCCACCGCCCCTTCGTGTTCCTCGCTTCCATCGAGCGGGAGCAAGATCGATCGGCAGGCAAACGCGGGTGGGGCATGGCCATCGAGCGGGGGGACAAAGAACACGGGAACGGTGTCCGCCGCCGCGACCTGCTGCGCGATGGAACCCCGCAGGAATCGCCGAAGACCATAGTCGCCATGGGTGCACATCATGACGAAATCGGCGGATAACTCCTTCACGTGAAGCGCGATGCCGGCGGGAACGCTGGAGCTCTCTCCCGCATGTACATGGCAGGTAACCGCCACTCCTTCCCGTTCGAGCGACACTTTCAGACTATCGAGATATTTTTCAGCCTCCTCCCGGCTCTGAAGATGGCGTTCATCGTGCACCTCCGCCGGCGCATGTTTCTCGATCACATGCACAAGGGCCAGGGAGGCGCGGCAGGCGCGGGCAAAGGCCGTTGCCGCCGGAAGCGCCGATTCGGCGGAGTGCGATCTATCGAGAGGAACGAGAATTCGGGTGAACATGGTTTCTCCTTTAAGAAAACAGGCTTATCAGCAAATAGACGTTGAGTGACAGGATAAGCGCCGCGACAAGACCCGCGATGATGGTCGTGACGGGACGATTGACCAGATGACCCATGATCGACTTCCTGCTTGTAAATATGACGAGCGGCGCCACGGCAAAGGGCAATCCGAAAGAGAGCACGACCTGACTCACCACGAGCGACCGCGTGGCATCGAAGCCGAGGCTGATGACCACAAGCGAGGGGACCATGGTAACGACCCTGCGGACCCAGACCGGGATGCGTCGCCGCAGAAATCCCTGCATGATCACCTGCCCGGCGCTGGTTCCGACGGTCGACGAGGAGAGCCCGGATGCGAGGAGCGCTATGGCGAACACGAGGCTTGCCGCGCCCCCGAGAAGCGGCTTCAGCGTCAGATACGCCTGCTCGATGGTCGCCACGCCGTGTATGCCCCGGTCGTTAAACGCCACGGCCGCCATGATAAGCATGGCCATGTTGACCAATCCCGCGATGGTCATGGCGATACCCACATCGGCGATCTCGAAGCGAAAAAGCCTTCGCTGCTGGCGGGGATCCTTCACGACGATTCGCCTCTGCATGAGCGCCGAGTGAAGAAAAATGACATGCGGCATTACCGTTGCGCCCAGTATGCCCGAGGCGATCATCACCCCTTCGCTGCCGCCGAAACTCGGGACCGCGAGATTGCGGAAGACAAGCCCCCACTGCGGCTTTCCAAAAATCATCTCGATGAGATAGCTTACCGCGATGACGCCCACAAATCCGGCGATGATGCTTTCGATCGGCCGGAACCCGAAGCGCTCAAAGGCAAGGATCGCAAAGGTCACAATCGCGGTGATACAACCCCCGACGAGCAGCGGAATGCCGAAGAGAAGATGAAACCCGACCGCCGCGCCGATAAATTCCGCCAGGTCGGTAGCCATGGCCACCACTTCCATGATAACCCATAACGACCACGTCGCGGCCCTTGGAAACTGGAGACGGCAGTGTTCCGCAAGATTAAGCCCTGTCGCGATGCCGAGTTTTGCGGATAATCCCTGGATGAGCATTGCCATCACGTTGCTGGCAAGAACAACCCATAAAAGCTTATATCCAAACGCGCTGCCCGCCTGAATGTTTGTCGCGAAATTTCCCGGATCCACATAGGCGATGCTCGCGATAAAGGCCGGACCCAGAAAGGGAAGCAGTCGTTTCGGAGAGAACCCTCCCTGCTTGCGGTTTAATACCTGCTCGGCGTCGTGCACCGTGGAGGCCGAAGAATTTGATAGGGAGCGCCTGTCCATGGGAGTTGGAAGGAAAATAAAACTCCCCCTTCGCTCAAGCTACCCCTCTTCGTACGTGATACAAGTGTGGAATCCGGACCTGAAAAAATCGCGCGGTCAACTTCTCCGCGCGATCTCCCTTTTAACACCGTAAGGTATCCCCACGGACGTTGTACTTCCCGGGGTCACGGGCAATAATCTTCTTATCGGTTGGGAAGTTTCACCGTTTGATTGCTTTTACAATGCGGTTGTGGGGAAAACCATCGAAATTCAGCCGCATAATGTCAACCTTTAGTCCTTCATTTTTGAAAACTTCGCAATACTCTTTTGAATGTAACGGAACATCGCATATGACGGCGATGCCAGTCGGTTTTAAAACCCTTGAAATCTCACGGCATGCCTTCTCTCTTCCTTCTTTTGAGGGGATGTTGTGAAGACAAAGGTTGGAAAAAACCACGTCAAAGAAGTTATTTGAAAAGGGCAACTTTTGCGCGTTTTCGTTTCTTAGTTCTATTTTTTCAAGGACGCCCTCAAGTTCGGCGTTTCTTAAAGTGCTTTGAGAGTTATTGTTATGCATATCTTTTTGCCGCCAAATATCAATGCCGATACTTTTTCCCGACGTGAGTTTTTGCGCCGCGCCGATCATCAAAAGCCCCCGTCCGGTCCCGATATCAAGGACGATTTCGTTGCCTTTCCAATCGATCATTGAAAGCAACTGGTCCCGACGATGAAATTTGCCGACCTTCACATAAAAGACCCACAAAGCGGAAAGAATACCCAGCAAAAAACCACAAAAGAAGAGAAAACAAGCAACGACTTTAAGGAATTTGGCGGGTACGTTGATTAAAAGGACACCCATGCCCCAAATAGCCACATTAAGAATAATTAAACTAAGAGGAGAACCATCAAATCCATAATCCGGTTTATTTTTTGGTGCGCTCATAGTAATAATTATCTCCTGATATAATATAGGACATTACCGTAGAAGGGCTGTTAAAAAGAGTTAGAAGATTAAGTCCACGCTTCCTTGCATTCGAAACTACTAACACCTATGACATTGCCAAGATATAATTTCGAACTATTTTATGTTGTTCCTTATTCTCTTATCACTCTTATAACCTTTTCAAAATCGTCAGTTTTCATTTTAACAATATATACCCCTGGGGCAAGATGGGTCATGCAAGATGCCACGTGGTGACCTTGTTCGTATTTATTGTTGATAATCTGCTTTATCAAATTACCCCTTAAATCATACCAAGTAACAATAGCATATTTTGATTCAATCCCACAAAGGGATTCGTCACCTTGTATTCCTCGCTCATGCCTATGCCCTTGATTTATCGTCGTAAAGCTCCATATGCTCGACCATGCGCTGGTCCCGCCTGCATTCGTCGCGCTCACCTCCCAGTAGTACGACGTGTTGTTAGATAGACCGCTTACCGATGTGGAAAGACCCGTGAGACCCATCTGGCTGGATACCGTCGAACCAAAATTCGATGCACTTGATACCAGAACCGTATAGGTCGCCGCACCCGTCACCGTATTCCAGCTCAGGGTCGGTGAGGTTGACTGGTTGACCGCATTGTTTGAGGGCAACGCAAGCACCGGCGCTCCCAGCCCCGGAATCGCTGTCGTCGTAAAACCCCAAGCGCTCGACCAGGCACTCGTGCCCCCAGCATTTGTTGCATTGGCACGCCAATAGTAGGTTATGCTGTTGGATAGCCCGCTCACTGTGGAGAATGTCGCGACAAGGCTGCTCTGATTTGATACCATAGATGCAAAGGTTGTGACAGTTGATACCTGCACGCCATAGGATGCCGAACCCGTCACTGTGCCCCAGCTCAAAGTCGGTGAGGTCGATTGATTGACCGCATTGTTTGGGGGCGAAGCGAGCATCGGCGCTAGGGGTGGCGCTATAATAGTGGTAAATCTCCACACGCTTGACCATGCCCCGGTCCCCGTTCCGTTTCTTGCATTCACTTCCCAGTAGTATGGCGTGCTGTTCGCTAAACCGCTGACCGATGCGGAGAGACCCGTAATACCCGTCTGGCTCGATACCGTCGTCGTAAAGCCCGATGATGTCGATACCAAGAGGTTATACGATGTCGAACCCGTTACCGTGCCCCAGCTCAGGGTCGGTGAGATCGACTGGTTGGTTGCACCGTTTGTCGGGGAAGCAAGCGTTGGCAATGTACCTGTTATTATAGGTGAGTAAGCCCCTACACCCCATGTTGTTCGTTGATTTCCCAAAATATCGGTGGCAAAATAAGAGGAAAGATTGGCGCCTGCTGCTGTAGCTGGAGAAGTTTGTTGTAGATTAAAATTATTTAACGTAACGCTATCAAATAATCCATATGAAATGTTTACAAAATATGGATTCCCAAAATTACCATGGGCTTCAAATATTTTATATTTTGAATCCCATTGGGAAACAGTATAGGAATAGCTGTTATTATCTGTTCCAACATTAATAAGCTGATCAGGTAATGTAGATAGATACTGCCCATTTGCATTACAGATAGCATACCAGTTATAATCCATTGTTGTAGGTAAACTAGGTGTTACACTATCGGAGTTATCAGCCTCTAATACAACTAAATTATTACCCCAACAAAGAGTATCTGTAGTATATGCCAGATTCATTAAATTATTTCTAATATCAATTGTATAACCCGGCCTATTAAAATCATACCCTGGGGTCATAGACCTAATCCAAATAGCTGGATAATTATCAAAAAATGTATTATTCCAAATATGATAATCTACAGCCGGATTGTTGTCAGAAGCCAACAAGCCATCCTGTGCATAAATATCACCTTCCCCGCCCAAATCTTGTGGATGACTATATAAAAACAGGTTATTATACATGTAAACTGTTCCACCCCATTGTGTTAGAAAGATATAAGCCGTCCCCCCCCCGGATGTAGTATTATCATTATAGAATGAATTATTGTAAATTTGTATCGGGTGTGCCGGCGTACCCAAAACACAATTTTTATAACTTTGAGTACCAGCTTCATCTGATGTGGCCACAAGAAAAATAATCCCGTCATCATGTGGTTCATCTGTATTGTTGAGGCAAAAGTTTTCTATTGATCCATCATACTCCGGATAATCATGTAAACTGTTATTGAAAATATTGATATCCTGCATGGTTGAGTTGTTTCCACCCGCACCCACACAAATCAACCAACGAATGTAGTCATGTATATTATTATAACTGACCGTAACTTGGGTTAAACTTGTTGAATTTCCATCTGTAGATAAATTAATAGGCTGGGACATTTTAGTAAATTCATTGTTTGTTATGGTAATATGATTTCCGCTGTAGGCCATTATACCTGTACCGGAGATATCGTTATCCCCATTGACCGGAGATGTGTTTTGCCATATTCCTATTTCGTGAAAATAGCAATTCTGTATAGTTACATAGGTTACATTTTGAAGTTGAAGCCCTGTCCCATCTATATCTGGCAAGGGGTTGGACGTACAATTATAAGATGCTAATTGCGCCGCAGTATAATCCCCATAATGACAGATTTCAAAGTTTTGAATCGTGACGTAATTTTGGGACGTTAGGGAAAACCCCGTTCCGTTATTTACGCCATTGCCGCTCAGAATAGCCTTACCCGTTCCCCAGGTTCCGGAAGAATTTCCATCGTAAACAATGGAACCCCCAGAAGTACCGGAAGAAATAACATTGATCTGCCCTACGTAAGTTGTTCCACCTTTAAAAATAAGGGTACTTCCGGCGGATAGGGTTGTGACATTTTGTGGGTTACTCGTAGCTTTGGTGTCACCGGGGCAATGCTTCCAGGCAGTTGTTATTGACGTGCCAGCCCTCGCGTCAGAACCAGAATCATAGTCAATATAATAGGTACCGGCGAACACAGAAACAAAACTTGACAAGATAAACAACAATATTAAGTTTTTCATGCCTTCCTTCTTTAAATTGCACCTGGTATGGGTTCAGTCCATCTATGTGTTTCATACCACTCTGACTCTTGTTTTAAATGATCTGCTCTTGCAAAAAGTGATCGGGAACTTATCATGGCCCACCTCTTGCATTCACTATTGGGTTCTTCACAATGACAAGGAAGTGCCACGAACCAGGAACGTTTTATTCGCGACACCTTGACACGGTTTTCTTCTTTCATGTGACTTGCGTTATTCCTTACACGTAGCTGTTACTGGAAAGCACGATTTTTCCAAGCAAGAAGCAAGCCCCTTATCATCAATAAATTCGTAACGAGTTTGAGCATATTCTTTTACTCGATAGCATTTTCCTATTGTTACATACGGCGAGGGGATTGGGGCGTTAATTAATTCCATTTTTGGCCTTACAGCTTTTTGAAAATTTTCTGGGTCTTTAACGGGTATCGCGTAACTTTGCATATCCCCTTCATATAGTCGAATAGTTCCCTCGTGTTTTGATTTTTCCACGAAGTAAGAAAGGTTCTATTAGTATAAATTTACGGAATTATCAGGAAAAAACAATGCTTTTTAGCTTAAAACGTCATATATCGACGCAGACGAACCGCAGACGGTCGTCCGGATTCCTTTTTTCTTTTGCCGTAACCGAGGGATAAAAAGAAAAGCCGCGTAACCCAAATAAAACACTGGAGTACGAAGCTTTTTCAATGGTACACCCTCCTGGGCTCGAACCCAAAACCGATTAATTAGGAATTTAGGAAGGCGAAAACTTTTCCCCTTTACCAGCCTTCCTATGAAGAAACGGTGTGATGATGTTCAAACCACTCCTCCTGGCGCTTGCGCATCTCCTCGCGCGTCAGGTCCAGCTTATGGGTCGCAATAGACCAGCAATGGCCGAACGGGTCCTGTATCTGGCCGGTTCGATCACCCCAGAAAGCGTCCAGAATCGGCATAATAATCTTGCAGCCGGCTTTGGTCGCCTCCCTGAAAGTTGTATCGGAATCCGGCACATAGAAATACAGGCTTGCCGTTGCATACTGTTCCGGACCCCTCTCATGCTCGTTGCCCATCGCATCGGCGAGAATTACCGATGAATCGCCGAATCGAAGCAACGCATGGAGGACCTTTCCATCGGGTCCGTAATCCACGTCGCCAACCACCTCCGCCCTGAAAACTTTTCGGTAGAAGTCGATGGCTTTACTGCAATTACCGTTATACCACAGCTGGGTCGTCAGTGAATGCATCCCCTCTGGCATAAGTTTAGTCGCTTTTGCCGTCATACTGCCCTCCTTTTATGATAGCTTTACTGTTTAACTCTCTATAGAGAATACGATCTTACCTCTTCGATATGAAGGGCAACTGTTATTTTGAGAAAGATTTTTCCGTATCGTCGAAACATCCAGCCCGGCTCGCGACGCCTCTTTCGCGATGAGGTCGTTTCCCATGCAGCGTCCGAGGGGAAGTGGTATTTTTAGAGGCCGATTTTAATCAAAACAAAACGATTCACCAACCAACGAGGTATGTATGGCCCGAAGGCTCGATGAAGTCTCGCGCACCTTTTCCGAGTATCTCCTCGTTCCGCGTCTTACCGGGAAAAACCATGTACCCAAAAACGTCTCACTCAAGACGCCGGTCGCGAAGTTCACAAGGGGCGAATCGTCTCCCTTTTCGCTCAACATTCCTTTCGTATCCGCGAGCATGCAATCGGTATCCGGCGCCGAAATGGCGATCGGGCTCTCCCGGCTGGGCGGCCTTGCTTTTGTCTACTGCTCTCAACCGGTTGCGCAGCAGGCGGCGATGGTGCAGAAAGTCAAGACTCACAAGGCGGGATTCGTCCCTTCCGATTCAAATCTCCGGCCCGATACGACGCTCGCCGAGGCGATAAGCCTTCACCGGAGCACCGGCCACTCCACCATGCCGGTAACCCACGACGGCAGTCGCAACGGCATCCTGCTCGGCATCCTTACCGACAAGGACTACTGGGAGTACGAAGATGACCTGAAAAGCCCCGTCGCGGAATTCATGACGCCGAAGGAGAACGTGGTGTATGGAACGGTCGGCCTCACGTTGCACGAAGCGAATCGTCTCCTTCGAAAAAACAAGAAGGAGTGCCTGCCGATCCTTGACGCCGACGGCAGGCTCCAATCGCTCGTCTTCAAGAAGGATTATATCGATCATATAAACAACCCGGACGAACTTCTTGACGGAAGAAAGAGGCTGGCCGTGGGCGCCGGCGTCAATACCCACGATTACCGGGAGCGGGTGCCGGCCCTCCTCGATGCCGGAGCGGACGTGCTCTGCTTCGACTCTTCGGACGGCTACTCGGAGTTCCAGAAGGAGGCCTCCCTCTGGATTCGCGAACGCTACGACCGCTCCGTCGTGCTCGGCGGCGGCAATATCGTGGACGGCGACGCGTTCCGGTACCTGGTCGAGGAGGCAAAAATTGATTTTGTCAAAGTCGGTATCGGCGGCGGCTCGATCTGCATTACACGCGAGCAGAAGGGCATCGGTCGCGGTCAGGCCTCGGCGCTCATGGCCGTGGTTGCTGAACGGGATAAATATTACAACGAAACGGGCGTCTATATTCCCGTCTGTTCCGACGGGGGGCTGGCCAATGACACGCAGATCATCATCGCCCTGGCAATGGGGGCCGACTTCGTGATGATGGGCAGGTACTTCGCCATGACCAACGAGAGCCCGACGCCGCGCAGTGCCATCAACGGTCGCATGTACAAGCCCTATTGGGGCGAAGGGTCGAACCGCGCGCGCAACTGGCAGCGCTACCACGCGGAAGAGGAATCGGAATCGACGAACCGGTTCGAAGAGGGGGTCGACGCCTACGTTCCGGTGCTCGGTCCCTTGCGCGACGTCATGGCGGTTACTCTTGCCAAGCTTAAATCGACCATGTGCAACATGGGGTCGCTTACCATCAGGGAGTTCACCGAAAACGCCATCCTGACGCGCATTTCCGAGCAATCTTTTGTCGAGGGCGGCACCTCCAATGTTTTCACCTTCGATAAGGATCTTCCCCGCGAAGCGTAAAACAATATTTGCCATTTCTGCCCGTAATTGAATTTCGTTAAGCAACTGGACCGCTCAATCAACAAGGAGAACGCATGCGCAGCATTGCCCGGAAGCCCGTCATACCCATTTCGCTCACCGTGATCGCCTGCATCGCCGTCGCCCTGGTCGTTCATGGCACCTGTTCGTTCGCCGAATCCGGTCGGCCCGAACGCGGCTCCATCGTTTTCGGCGCGGACCAGAAACCGGATATCCGGTCCTCCGCCCAGTTGGGGGCATTCAAGACCATTATCGCCGATGTGGCGGAGAAGGTCGTTCCAACGGTTGTTTCCGTCATTCCCACCAAGATCGATACGGTCATTTTTTCCAACAACCCCTTTTACCAGTTTTTCGGCGGCGATCCCTTCGGCGGAGGGTTTGAGGATTTCTTCGGACAGGCGCCGCACGGGCGGCAGAGGCAGAACCAGCCGCCCGTTGAGAAACGCGAATATCGCCAACAGGGACTCGGCTCAGGGGTGATCGTTTCGAAGGACGGGTATATCCTGACCAATTACCACGTTGTCGCCGGCGCCAACGAGATCGAGGTTAAAACCGCCGATAAGCGGAACTTTCGCGCCGACGTGGTCGGACTCGACTCGCTCGCCGATGTAGCGGTGATCAAGATTAAGGAAAAGGTGCACGATCTGCCGGTGGCATATCTCGGCAATTCCGACAAATTACGCGCCGGCGACTGGGCAATCGCGGTCGGCAACCCCTTCAGCCTGACCTCGTCGGTAACGCTCGGCATCGTTTCGGCGCTCAACCGCACCGCGCAGGAGGGTTCCGACACCTACCAGAACTTCATCCAGACCGATGCCGCGATCAATCCCGGCAACTCGGGCGGAGCTCTTGTCAATATCGACGGCGAGCTGATCGGCATCAATACCATGATCTATACGCAATCGGGCGGATACATGGGAATCGGTTTCGCGATCCCCATCAACATGGCCCGGCAGATTATGGAGGACCTGATTTACGAAGGGAAGGTTTCGCGCGGCTGGCTGGGGGTGTCCATCCAGGACCTCGACGGCGCCACCCGCGACGCGATGGGGCTCGAAGCGGACGTCAAAGGCGTGCTGATCGGCGATGTTTTCAAGGGGCAGCCGGCCGACAAGGCGGGCATCAAGCGCGGAGACGTGGTGACTTCTGTCAATGGACAGCCGGTCGACGGGCCGAACGAGCTGCGCCTGGCGGTCGCCGCCATCCACCCCGGGGAGAAGATTCCTCTCGAACTGCTCAGGGGCGCGAAAAAGATGACCGTGTATGTTACGCTTACCAACCGTGACTCAAAGAAAATAGAGAGCACTGCCGCTGCCGGCGCCCAGGATGAGGGAGAATCGGCCGACCTGGTTGAAAAACTCGGCATAAAAACCCAGGGACTCACCGAGGGGAAGTGCGATGAACTCGGTATCGATCCCGGCACCAAAGGGGTGGTGGTGCTTGAGGTCAAACCCTCATCGCAGGCCTATGAGCAGGGCTTGCGGCCGAACGATATCATCCTTGAAGTCAACCGGCGGCAGATCACCTCCCAGAATGATTTCAAGGAGGCCGTGAAATCGGTCAAGGCCGGCGAGTCGCTTATGCTCCTCGTGCTCCGTGATGGAAATACTTTCTACCGGGCATTTAAACTGGAGAAGTAAACCGCTCTCGGGCTCCCCCGCCTCCCGTGAGGGGGAGCCTCCTGCTCCGCAGTTTTCTCATCGACCATCAGCAGAACATTACTGGCCGTTGTGTTCATGAGGAGTCCCTTTTTGCCGTGGAGTAACTATCGTCAGGATTCGGGAATAATAATTGCGTGTTATGGCGCCGGGTTTGCGAAGGCTGCCGATAACGTAAAAATGAAGGAATGCATATGGCGCGAGGGCGGCGTGCGTTGCATTTTGCATTTTCAGGAATGGTTCGCAAAATTGAAATTGGCGGTCTCGGTAGAGCATGACGGGGTTTTGTTACTAATTGCCTGGTAAATAACGACGCACGAAGTGCGCTTTATGCGCCGTGAACATCATTATTTTTTAGGTGCAGCAGAAGTAACTGATTTTGCAATTCTCCAGGGGAGGGGCCTACTGCAACCACGACAGGGTGCGATTCTCGGAAAGATTCAGGAACGGGTCGGCAAGGCGCTGAAAGAGATCGTCAATGAGTGCGATCTGGATCACGGCATCCGGCTCCACAGTCCCCTTCTTTTTGACTGGTTACGGGAGTTCGTGCTGCGAAACGGGAAAAGTATCCGTTCTTCACTGTTTATAATCGCCTATTCCGGATTTGCGGAGAGAGTTGTCCCCCATCTTTACCGGAGTGCGGCGGCGCTGGAACTGGCGCACGATTTCGTTCTTATCCATGACGATATCATCGACCGGGCGGATACGCGGCGCGGTGCGCCGGCCCTCCACTGCCGGATCAACGAGTACATCCGGCGGCTTTCGATCGCCTCGCCGGTGCGAGGGGAGGATCTCTCTATTGTCATGGGAGATATCCTGTACGCACTTGCCATGCGTGAGTTTCTGTCGATCAAGGCCGAGCCGCGACGGACCATGCGGGCGCTGCGGATCTTCCTTGACACCGGCTTTCTGACCGGCCATGGCCAGTTTGCCGAGCTGATGAGCGGATTCAGGAGCATCGCCGACATTACGAAAGCCGAGATCTATCGCACCTACGATCTGAAAACCGCGGGATACACTTTTGCCGGACCGCTCGCCGCCGGAGCGCTGCTCGGCGGCGCATCACCCGCCCGGGCCGATAAGCTTTTCAGGGCGGGCATGCAGCTTGGCCGGGCATTTCAGATTCGCAACGATCTTCTCGATATCTATCAAGGCAATAATCTCCAGAAGAAGAGCGATTTCAAGGATGTAACCGGGGCGCGACGAACGATTCTTCTCTGGCATGCCTATCATCATGGCCGAAAAGCCGAACGGCTTTTTCTCGACCGTCTCCTGTCGGCCTCGGAGCTCGGAGAGAGGGATTTTACACGGTTTGCGGAAATTCTCACCCAATCCGGGAGCCGGCAGTTTGCAGAAGCCGAAATCGGCCGCCTCGCTGAGAATGCATTTTCAGATGGCGCGTTACATTTCATGAAAAGAGATTTCGCCGATCTGCTTATGGGCTATTCGCATGACCTGCTTCTTGGCGACGCCGTAACGGCGTAGAGACTCCAGCCACCGAAGCTTTTTCAGAATGCGACATGGAACGGATTTTGCTTGTTCTTACCTTTTAATTTTGCCCACGTTGTATCAGGCCGCCTATGCGAATGACAGGGCGGTCATGGCGCGTTGTAATCGAGTCGCGCTAACAGGCGTGGGCTACTCATTCTCGGCCACCGGAACACGCCGACCTTTGTGAGAATGTAAATTTATCGCTCACGCTATTGTCGATCGGGCGATGCCGCTGCTGAACAGACTCCGGCGACAGTAGGAAAACCTGAAACCTCCACTGAAAGGAACCGTCAGTATGAGAAAGGATTGTCTTGCGCTTCTGATCGCAGTCTTCAGTCTGGGAATCGCCCCGATCGGGTGCAAAAGGAAACCTGCAGCGCCGCCGCCTTCCGCATCCACATCGGCGGGAGCCGTCGCCGAGTCGAGCACTACCGTAACACAACCAGCCCCGACCGCCGCGCCGGTGAATTTTTCGGCGAACCTCTCTGGAAAAGAGGTCATTCCGCCCCTGAAAACCAGGGCATCGGGCATGGCAAAATTGCAGCTCTCGGGCGACAGCATGCGGCTCAGCTATGAGGTTTCCGTAAAGGATGTTCGAGGCCTTACCGCGATCCACCTCCATCAGGGCGCCATGGGGAAAAGCGGCGATGTGGTCGCCTGGCTCTATCCCGATATGCCTCCTCCCAAAGAGATAAAGGGGAGATCGAACGGCGTCGTGGCAAAGGGCGCCCTCGATGCGTCCCGCCTTGTAGGGCCGATGAGCGGAAAGACCATCAAAGATCTTGCAGAAGCCATCATGGGCGACAGCATCTATGTGATGGTGCACACCCAAAAGCATATGGAGGGCGAACTGCGAGGTCAGGTGAAGATGACTCCGTGACGCCAAGGGGAGAACTTTTCGGCGCCGGGCTTTGTCGCGAAGGGAGCGACTGATGAATGGGAAGCGCCGTATCGGCATGGTCGGGCTGGGCGTGATGGGTCGTAACCTGGCCCTGAACGCGGCCGATCATGGATTTTCGGTTGCCGGGTTCGATACGGATGCACGGAAACGCGACGAGGCGATCGGGCTTGCCGGCGACCGGCCCGTTCAGGTATGCCCGTCCCTCGCAAACTTGGTAGATGCGCTTGCCGTTCCGCGCGCCGTGCTGCTCATGGTGCCCGCCGGACCGCCGGTCGACGCGGTGATCGGGCAGCTGCTTCCGATCCTCGGCAGCGGTGACTGTATCATCGATGGCGGAAACTCTTTCTATAAGGACACCGACCTCAGGGCGCAGGCAGCCGGTGCAGCCGGTATCAACTATCTCGGCGTCGGGATTTCGGGCGGCGAACGCGGCGCTCGAAGCGGTCCGAGCATCATGCCGGGCGGGCCCGCCGATGCGTACGGGCATGTGCGCCCCGTCTTCGAGGCCATTGCGGCGGCCGTTTCCGGCGAACCGTGCGTCGGGTATCTCGGTCCGGGCTCCGCGGGCCATTATGTCAAGATGGTGCACAACGGCATCGAGTATGGTCTGCTTCAGCTCATCGCCGAAAGCTACGACCTGCTGAAACGGGGGCTCGGCCTCTCCGACGACGAATTAGCCGACACCTTCGCTGCGTGGAACGAAACGGAACTCGGCGGCTATCTCATCGAGATCACCGCCCGCATCTTTACCGAGCGGGACGACAAAACCGGCGAGCGGCTCATCGATGTGATTCTCGACGAGGCGAGGCAAAAGGGCACCGGGAAATGGACGTCGCAGGATGCCATGGATCTGCAGGTTCCCCTTCCCACGGTCGATGCGGCGGTTGCCGCGCGCCATTTGTCCATGAACAAAGATGAACGACTCCGTATCGCCGGGGTGATTCACGGGCAGGAGCGGCGATTCATCGGGGAACGGGAGCTTTTCCTCGTCAATACGCGCAACGCGCTCCATGCGGCAACCATCGTGACATTTGCCCAGTGCATGGCGCTCCTGCGCACCGCATCGAAGGTCTATGCCTACGGTCTGCGCCTTGAAGAGATTGCCCGTATCTGGCGCGGCGGGTGCATCATACGCACCCGTTTACTGGAGCGGATACGGGAGGCGTTTCAGGCCGAACCCGATATACCGAACATCCTGCTCCAGGGAGAAATCGGCGGGGAAGTGTCCGGGCGAAGGCAGGCGCTCGGGTGGGTGGCGCATACCGCCGCGGACCTCGGCATTCCCGCCCCGGCTTTCATGGCGAGCCTTGCCTATGTCGACGGTTGCGCGAGCCCCTGGCTGCCCGCGAATTTAATTCAGGCGCAGCGGGACTACTTCGGGGCGCATACCTATGAACGTACCGACAGCCGTGGCGCATTCCATACCGAATGGCAATCCGACGGCAATAACCATCAGGACAATAACGATCATGCCCGGCCATCGTGAAATAGATTCCGTTCTCTTTATTATTTTCGGCGCGGCCGGAGATTTGGCATGGCGCAAGCTTGTGCCGTCGCTCTGCAACCTGCACTTCGATAAATACCTGCCTGACCGCCTGGCGATCGTGGGCATGGACCAGAAGCCGATGAGCGAGGAGGAGTTCCGCATCCGGATGCAGGAGGGGGTCGAGCGTTTTTCCGGCAGGGGTCTTTCCGCCGGGCAAACCTGGAACGGCTTTGACGAGCATCTTTCCTACTTTGTCAAGAATTTCGACGACCCCCTGGCGTATGCCATGATCGCCGAAAAAATTGAGGAAAAAAGCAAGGCGTGGGACAGTCGGCCGCAGGTCATCTACTACCTTGCCATTCCGCCGGGCGTCATCCCGACCGTGGTGCAGCATATTATCAAGGCGCGGCTCGCGATCGATCGGAAACGCGTCCGCATCGTCGTGGAAAAACCGTTCGGCCACGACCTCGAATCGGCGCAAGCCCTGAACCGCACCCTCTCGGCGGGGTTTGAGGAGCGCCAGATCTTCCGGATCGACCACTATCTCGGCAAGGATACGGTGCAGAATATTCTCGCTTTCCGATTCGCCAACGTCCTGTTCGAGCCGATCTGGAACCGACGCTATATCGACCATGTCCAGATCACCATGGCCGAATGCGTGGGAGTAGAGCACCGGGGGGCCTATTACGACGCCGCCGGCGCACTCCGCGATATGGTGCAGAACCACCTCCTGCAGGTGCTCTGCCTCATCGGCATGGAGCCGCTCGTCTCCTTTGACGCCGAAGAGATCCGCAATAAAAGCGTCGATGTCTTGCATGCGGTGCGCCCGCTTCCCTCGGCCGACATCTACCGCCATGCGGCGCGCGGCCAGTACGAAGCCGGCTGGCTGCAGGGCAAGCACGTTGTGGGTTATCGCGAAGAGGGAGGGGTGCACCCGGAATCGCGCATGGAAACCTTTGCAGCCCTGAAAATTTTCATTGACAACTGGCGGTGGCAGGATGTTCCCTTCTACCTGCGCACCGGCAAGCGAATGCCATACAAGGCCTCCGAGGTCTCGATCCAGTTCCGTCCCGTTCCGCATCAGTCATTTCCCCCGTCCGCCATCGGCAACTGGCTGCCGAATCGGCTCATCATTCACATCCAGCCAAACGAGGGTATCCTGCTCAGATTCCAGGCGAAACGGCCCGGCCTCGCCATGCACCTCAGCCAGGCCGATATGCAGTTTCTCTACCGTGATGCGTTCAAGGTCAAACCCCACGACTCCTATGAAACCCTCCTGCTCGACGTGGTGCACGGGGACGCGACCCTTTACAAAAGAATCGATCACGTCGAGGCGGCATGGTCGATCCTCCAGCCCGTGCTCGACAGCTGGGATTCCGCCACGCCCGAGGATTTTCCGAACTACGCGGCGGGAACCTGGGGCCCCGAGGAGGCGGAGGTGCTCATCGCTCAGGATGGCAGGCGATGGTTCCCGCCGACGGTCGATCACATTGGCGAATGTGAGGGCACGGACTGAATTTTGAAAGCCGTTGCGTCGATAGCGCGCATTTGCTATACTTTTCTCACAAATGAGAGAGCTCGTGCTAATGAGCGCAAACGCACGGTGACCTTAGCGAGTGACTTTTCTATCCCGTGTGGTGGGGGGGATAGGATACCCGGATCGCAGATCCGGGCCACACGAGATTACAAGATAATACTTGATAACGGGCACCCGCGCTTGATTATTTCCCCAAAAGGAAGTAAAAGGTCAAGAAAAAATCGTGATTACAGGAATTAACTGGAGCAGGGTTTTAGGGTCGAAAGGGGATACACGTTTCATGAAATTGATCTTTTATCCATGCATTCTGTTTTTTTTATTTGCATATTGTAACTTCTTCGGGGCACAACCAACTTCCAATAATTGCCCATGTCTGGAGTGCATTGCGGATAGCGCTAGTTCGAAATATTCGGTAAGGGGGCCATTGCAGGCTTACACACTGGCAGATTCGTTTTCTCAGCTTGTTGTAGGCAACGAGTGGATATATGAATTTGCAGTAATATCCGAGGATATAGGTGGTAGTGGATCCGCGTGCTCTATATTAACTTTTCAGGTATTGAAAAGTACCGGAACTATGGCTGTTATTAAAGGAAGTGAAAATAATTTATTATCGTTTGACACTCTTTACCTAACCAATGATAGTATAACTCGGAGTTTGGGGACGTCAAATGATATTAGCCCTGTATTGCTTGGATTCCGGAAAAGCATTTATCCTTGCTTCAAATTGGATGATAACAGTGGTTATATTTATGGAACTAATTCTGGAGGAGAATTATCTTATTATATTAGTTATATTGGCTTGGTTTATGTATATGAACCAATTTCAGGTAATAGTGAAGAGTGGTATAAGCTCCAAAGCTTTAATGGAATACCAATTTCAAGTAGGGATCTTTTTGAGTGTATCGCAAAATTAGAATATTACAATAACAACCCCGACTCCATCATCACTTCCAGCCTCAACGAAACATCTCCCGCAAAATTATTCGAAGGAGTTATATTTCCCTTTGACTTAAGGTCCGGTGTCGCCTTTTGGAATCAAAGCTATCCTAAAACATCAAGTATATCGATAGTCCAGAAAAAAAGCTAAGAACCTCTGGGCAACTATGAAAAGCAAAACTCCGCTGTTAATATCAATTTTTCTTGTTGCGCGCGCACAGGTGCCCTTATCGAGTGACCTTTCTATCCCGGGTGACCTGGATCTCCGATCCAGGTCTCCTATCACTTAACGTCCAACATTCTTACCGACAACCCGGACGCATCTGGAAGCAGCCCTGCTCCCGATACCCGTGGGCTGACGAACCATCTGCAGTCGATTCAGAAGTGGAATCCCGTCCTATAGAGGCTTAGCGCTA
>Ga0187871_10000507_pt1 | contig 37401 bp, 30 predicted proteins | sample June2016WEW_16_1_FD_132988 | JGI IMG/M metagenome (GOLD analysis project Ga0187871, IMG submission 132988) | Peatland microbial communities from SPRUCE experiment site at the Marcell Experimental Forest, Minnesota, USA - June2016WEW_16_10 | ecosystem: Environmental > Terrestrial > Soil >...
CGCCTGTCTTACGAATTCTGCGAGAAGCACAACGTTCCCTATCGGAAGACAGGAAAGCTTGTGGTGGCGGCAAACGCGCACGAGGAACATGAACTGGAAGCGCTCGCGCAGCGCGGACGCGACAACGGCGTTGAGGGGCTTACCATCGTCGGTCCGAAGGAGATTCAGGCACGCGAGCCACACATTCGCGGCACAGCGGCGTTAGTCGTGCCCTCTACCGGTATTTTGTCCGCCGAAGACCTGGTGCGCACGCACGCGCGGCTGGCTATCGAAAAGGGCGCGAGCATTGTGACGCACGCGAAAGTTGTGGCGCTTACCCCGACGCCTGGCGCGATTCGAGTCGATCTCGAAATCGGCGATCAAGGCGATATACAGAAGGAATCGATCGAGGCGCGGTGCGTGGTAAATGCGGCGGGGTTGTTTGCCGACGAAATCGCGGCGATGCTCGGCAATAAGTCGTGGCGGATTTATCCGGTGCGCGGTGAATACTGCGAGATCCGTGGTGCACGATCGAACCTGATTAACAGTTTGGTTTATCCGCTGCCGCACCACGACGGATTAAGTCTCGGAGTCCACTTCACGAAGACCTTGTGGGGAACCGTGCTGCTTGGGCCGACGGCGACTTACGTCGAAGGCAAAGACAATTACGAGCGCGGCCGGCTGCCGATTCGCGATTTTGCCGAAAGCGCAAAGACGCTCTTGCCGGAAGTCGAAGAGCGCGATCTGCAGCTGGGTTATTCGGGGCTGCGGCCAAAACTGGTGCCTCCTACGGGGAAGGGCATCGCGGACTTCGTGATCACTCGCGATCCCGCGGTGCCGCAGGCGATTCATCTTGTCGGTATGGAGTCGCCAGGCCTTACGGCGGCTTCCTCCATCGCAAATCACGTCTCCCAACTCGTGGCTGAAACGTTCGACTAATAATTGGTGGCAAAGGGAGGTGAAGACCGAAGGCCGGAAACTAGAACAGAAGCTACTTGGACCCGCGCGAAGCGTCCGGCAATTTTCCCGCAGCTTCTACTACTTGCTCCGCCAGATAATTCCTCACGCGTGCTTCGTCGCGTGCGATGGCGAGATACGCGGACCGCAGCAACTGCTCTTTGCGATTTCGCAATGTGTCGCGGATGGTCTGCTGCACTTGGGGATCGGAAATGTTTCGTTGGCCAGGAGATTCGCGCGTCACCAACTTTAGAATCCGGTAGCCGTCTTTGAGACTCAGCGGCGGGCTCACTTGCCCCGGCTTCATGCCCATGACCATCTTCTTCAACATCGGATCGGACTGGTTCAACGCCGACTCTGGGACGTATCCCAAATCGCCGCCGGTGGCAGCCGAGTTCATGTCCTCGGAATAATCCATAGCCAATTGAGCAAAATCGGCGCCGCTGTTCAGGCGATCCATCAGCATCTTCACCTTGCGCTGCGCTTCGGCTTCATTGGTCGCGTCATCATTCTTGCGATTGCGGATCTGAGGTTCTTTGCGAGGCGTCACGACGATCTGCGCAATGCGGTACTGGGGTTCCGCCACGTTGAACTGCGCCTTGTTGGCGTTGTAAAAGTCGGTCACGTCCTGATCGGTGATCGAAATCTTGGCCACCACTTCGCGGTTCAGGAGTTTGGTGATCGACAGTTGACGGCGCAAATCGTTCTTCAAGTCGCTCACGGAGACGTTGCGCTCTTTCAACTGCCGCTGGAATTCGTCCTCGGTGTACGGACTTTTCAGCTCCGTGAATTTGTCTTCCACTTCGCCGTCGCTGGCTTCCAGGTTGAGTTTCTTGGCGCGCTCCAGCAAAATTTCGTTGTTGATCAGCTCATCCAGCACGTTGAGCTTCAACGAAAGAGCCTCTTCCTGCGATGGCTCCTGCCCCTCGGGATTGACACGCGTGCGGTAATACTTTTCGACGTCGGCGCGCTTGATCTCTTTACCATTCACGAGCGCCCACACGTCGGGCGAATGCTCTACTTCCTGCTTGCAGCCAGCCACACCCAAGGCTATTGCGCCAGCCAGCGGCAGCAACACCGCTACACGGCGCAATCGAGTCGAGCGCATCTTGAAAAGGATTAACGCCAAGGCCAGAAACTCAGGCAGCTTTCTTTACGCGGCCGTCGCGGATGCAGGCCGTGCAGACACGGATGTGCTTGGTCGCTGCGCCCACTACCGCGCGAACCCGCCTGAGGTTAGGATTCCACCGCCGCCGCCGCGTGTTGTTCGCGTGGCTGATTACGTTTCCGAATGCCGGGCCTTTGCCGCACAACTCACACTTCGCCATCGTTCATCCTACTTTGCAGTAAAATTGTTCAGGTACAGAACGTCTAAGTGTAACAGACCCAGGCCCAACAATGTAATGCCGGGGTCGCGCGTGGTGCGAGGCGGATTGTAGCCATTGGAACAGCGGCCGGCGCGACGCGCCGAGCGGGAACCGGGGTTAGCGCGATTCCAGTGCTTCCTGCCCAACCTTTGCCATCATGGCGAGCGCCGCGACGTAGAACGGTTTCAAAAACTCGGCCGCCAGCGTTGCGCTTTTGGACGCCTGCTCACCGAGTATTCCCTGCAAGTGGCCGTCTTTCAAGAAGATCGTTTGTACCAGTATTGCCGCCGCCGCCTCGTGTCCTGTTTCCATCTTGATTCTCCTCAATTCCATTGCGTGACGAGTCTACCACTTCGCAGGGCCGGGACTACCGGCTTCGGAGCCAGTCTTGGCTGTTTCAAGGCGATCGGAGGATGCGCAGCGCTTGAAAGTGTTTTAGTATATATAAGTTGCGAGGATGGGCGTGTAGCTCAGCTGGGAAAGCACCTGCTTTGCAAGCCGCCGAGAAATCTCCAAACCCTCTATCGCTTCTCAATGCTGTTGTGCCTGTTCCGCTAGATGTAGTTCCCAATCGACACGGTTTCTTACTTGGCCAGTTTCCTCGGCACTTACCTGTTGTTTTCCCAATGGAGACCTGGCATCTTCCTGTTGGAAACCAAAATGACGGCCCTGCGTCTATCCCTTGAAACCCGCTCTTCGTCAGCTGGACCGGAGGCTCCCTTATGAAATCGGCAAGGCGGTTTTTCGCACGGCTCTTTCATTCCGCGACGCGCCAGACCCAGGACGAACGCCTGCGCGAAGAGATCGCGGAGCATATCGCTCTGCAGACCGCTGACAACCTGCGCGGCGGACTATCGCCCGCCGAAGCGCACCGCCAGGCCATGCTGAAGTTCGGCGGCGTGGAGACCGTCCGCGAAGACTACGCGGAGGAGCGGCGGCTGCTGTTCCTCGAAACATTGCTCCAGGATGTTCGGTACGGATTGCGCACTTTGCGCAAATCTCCCGGCTTCGCTGTCGTCGCCGTGATGACGCTGGCCCTCGGGATCGGCGCCACAACCGCCATATTCAGCGTCCTCGACGGTGTCGTGCTGGAGCCCCTCCCATATCCGCATCCCGAGCAACTCGTTGGCGTGGAGCTTAGCCCCCTCGGAGTGGATGCTTCGCTCCGCGGCTTCGCGCCCGAGGACTATTTCATTTTTCGCGAGCAGGGCCGCACCTTTCAGGATGTCGGCATGTACGTCGAGTCGGACACCGACCGCGACGTTAACGTGACCGGCTTCGCCGAACCCGAGCGCGTCCACGCGCTGCACGTCACGTACGGCGCACTTTCCGTTCTCGGCATTCCGGCAATGCTGGGCAGAACTTTCTCAGCCGCTGACGACGCCCCTGGCGGCGCGCCGACGGCGATTCTGACCTATGGCTATTGGCAGCGAAAATACAGCGCCAACCCCGCGACGGTCGGCAAGACCATCATCGTCGACGGAATTGCTCGCCAGATCATCGGCATCATGCCGCGGAATTTCCGCTTTCTCGACACACGGGATCTCGCCCTGATCCTGCCACTCCAGTTAGACCGCAACCAAACGCAGCTGATGAACTTTGACTACTCCGGCATCGCACGTCTGAATCAGGGCGCCACGCTGGAGCAGGCTGGCGCCGACGTCGCGCGCCTGATTCCCGTCACGTTCGCGAGTTTCCCGCCGCCACCCGGTGTTACCCTTGAAGGAATTAGCAAAATCCGGCTCTCTCCGAGCCTTTTACCACTCAAGCAGGAAGTCATCGGCAACGTCAGCACCATGCTATGGGTGCTGATGGGCGGCATCGGCATGGTCTTGCTGATCGCCTGCGCGAACGTCGCGAATCTTCTGCTCTTGCGTACCGAAGGGCGCCAGAACGAGCTCGCCGTGCGCGCGGCGCTCGGAGCGAGCAGCCGCCGCATCGCGCTGCAATTGCTGCACGAAAGCGCTGTGCTCGGTGTGCTTGGCGGCGCGTGTGGCTTAGGACTTGCCTGGGTGGCGTTGCGCCTGCTCGTCGCGTTCGCACCAACGGACCTACCGCGCGTCAGCAACATCGGCCTCAACCCCCCAGCGGTCTGCTTCACTCTTGGCGTCGCGCTGCTCAGCAGTTTGATTTTCGGCCTGATCCCCGTGCTGAAACACACCCGTACGCGTTCCGCGGTTGCCGAAGGAAGTCGCACCCTCGGCCTCAGTCGCGAACGCCATCGCGCGCGCAACGTTCTCGTCACCGTTCAAGTTTCGCTTGCGCTCGTGCTGCTCGTCTGTTCGGGACTAATGCTTCGCACCTTTAGCAAACTGACGGGCGTTCAACCTGGATTTGCGCGGCCGGCTCAGCTCCAGACATTTCGCATTTCCATTCCAAGCTCAGACGTGCCCGACGATGCCAACGTCCCGCGGATAGAGCAACAAATTTTAGACAAGCTCGCCGCGATTCCCAGCGTTTCCTCGGTCGCCTTGTCCACCGCCGTCCCGATGAACGGCGACACCTATTTCCATCCCCTCTATGCCGAGGACCATCAACCCACTGTCGCTGGCGCGCCATCACCGGCTCGGCACTTCTTGTTTGTTTCGCCGGGATACTTCCAAACGATGGGCATACCGCTGCTCGCCGGACGCGACATAAGCTGGGCCGACACGTACAACAGAGTGCCTGTCGCGTTGATTTCCGAAAACTTCGCCCGGGAGTATTGGGGCGCGCCCGCTGCCGCTGTGGGCAAGCGCCTCCGCATCAGAGACGTGGACGACTGGCGCGAGATCATCGGCGTGGTCGGCAATGTCCGCGACGATGGTATCGACAAGCCCTCGCGCACCGACGTCTATTGGCCCATCTTGCTGCAAAATTTCGATAGCCAGCCGATGCTCGTCGAGCGTTTCGCCATTTTCGTTGTCCGCAGCCCTCTGGCCGGCGCGGAAAGCTTGCTCAGTCAGATTCGCCAGGCCGTCTGGTCGATTGACGCCAATTTGCCGCTTGCCGGCGTCTACACGATGAATCACTACTACAAAGCCTCGATGGCGCGTGCATCCTTCACATTAGTAATGCTCGGCATCGCCGGAGCCATGGCTCTGATCCTCGGTGCCGTCGGTCTCTACGGCGTGATCGCGTACTCGGTTTCGCAGCGCACGCGCGAGATCGGCATTCGTGTGGCCCTCGGCGCCGACCGAAGGCACGTTCTCAGTCTCGTGCTCAACGAGGGGATGCTGATGATTCTTTTTGGCTTGGCGATCGGCCTCGCAGCCTCGTTCATCCTGACGCGATTCCTGGCCAGCCTGCTGTTCGGCGTCAGCCCGACCGATCCGCTGACATTTGCTAGCGTTGCTCTGCTACTCGCCGCCGTCGCGCTCGTAGCATGCTACGTTCCCGCGAGCCGCGCGCTGCGCGTCGATCCTATGCTGACGCTGCGCCACGAATAGTCCTCAATTCTTGGTGCTTCCGTTGGACTCGCGAACCGGCGCGGTTTGAACGAGCGCGAACGAGGACTCGCCCGGTTTCAGATAGCCAGACGCTGGCTCTGGCGACCGGGTTTTTGACACAGTTCTGACACAGTAGAGTGGGGCAAAACAAGCGTTTCGGAGTTTCCCCAAAAGCTGCAAATGCTCTAAAATCAAAGGTAGTTCCACTGTGGGCGTGTAGCTCAGCTGGGAGAGCACCTGCTTTGCAAGCAGGGGGTCACCGGTTCGATCCCGGTCACGTCCACCAAATCTTCTCTGATTACAAAGTACTTGCGCTCCGACCTCTCCGTTTTGATTGTTGAGGGCCGATCTGCGTCCGAAAGATAGCTGTCGGGCATGTCGCGAACTATCTGAAAGATCGCTGCATCTCCGAACGCTCCACCCTCATCGAAGTGGCGTGCTTGATGTTGCCCGTCCATTTGAGAGCTTGAACGCGGGCGCGTCAGCATGCTATTAAGGCTACCCTCGAAGCGTGCCCGCGGCGAGAAAGAGGCGCAGGCTACGATAGGCAGGCGGGGCCGCCGCGAAAGTTCTGAGAAGTATGAAAAGAACGCAGCACAGAGCGGATCCTGGAGTGGTCGTCGGCCGCGTCGTGGGTGTGTTCGTACTGTTGGCCGGCATCCTTCTGGCTGCCGGACTGTGCAACGCAACTCAGCCGCCGGCGCCCGCCAACCCGGTTCCGAATATTTTTGAGCCACATTCAACACCGGCCGATTCCATCCTTCATCTTTCGAATTTTGTGCTCGGCATTACTGGGCTAATTTTTGCCGTGGTCGGGACTCTATTGACCTACGCGGTCGTGAAATTCCGCACCAAGGCGGGCGATGCGCAGAGCGAGCCGGCTCAAGTCTACGGAAGCACTCAGATTGAGCTGGCCTGGACGGTCATTCCGATCCTGATCGTGGTGGTTTTATTTCTGGCGACAGCTCGAGTGATTCATGCGATTGAGGATGCTCCCAAACCCGCTGCGGCCGTGGAAGTGACAGCGATCGGACATCAATTCTGGTGGGAGTATCGTTATCCGGCGCTCGGCGTCGTCACGGCGAACGAGTTGCACATCCCCGTCAGCGATCCGGAGCATCCCACACCGACATTCCTGAAACTGCTTTCTGCCGACACCGATCATAGCTTTTGGGTTCCTCAGCTCGCGGGTAAGACCGATCTGATTCCCAATCGCATCAACGAGACGTGGGTGGACCCACACCGGACGGGTTTGTTCCTGGGGCAATGCGCGCAGTATTGCGGCACGCAGCACGCGAAAATGCTATTGCGGGTTTCGGTGGAGACCCCTGAAGCATTTCAGGCATGGGTCAACGCACAAAAACAGCCTGCGATTGAGGATGAGAAAGAAGCGGCAGGCAAGCGCCTCTTTGAAACGACCGCTTGCGTGAATTGTCACGCCATCGGCGGCACGAATGCAACGGGGCGCTTCGGCCCCGATCTGACGCACCTGATGAGCCGCGCCACGATCGCGGCGGGCGCAGCCGAAAATACCAAGGAAAATCTTCGCTTGTGGATTCTGAAGCCGGACGCCATAAAACCGGGATCCCTGATGCCGGCCATGCAGTTGACGGACGCCGATCTGGATGCACTTGTGCGTTACCTCGAGACGCTCAAGTAGCGAGTAGCCAAGGATTTTGGGAGACCAGCAATGTCATCAGATGCGATGGCCATTCAAGCCGCGGAATCCGCTGGGCAGCCCTGGGTCGAGACCCTACATGAGTGGGTGACTACTGTCGATCACAAGCGCTTGGGCATTCTTTACATTGTCTACGCGCTAATCTTCCTCATTATCGGCGGAGTCGAAGCGACCGCCATGCGCATTCAGCTGATGCGCCCGCACAACGATTTTGTTTCGCCGCAGGTTTTCAATCGCTTGTTCACCATGCATGGCACGACCATGATTTTCTTTGTGGCCATGCCGGTCTTGTTTGGCTTCGCCAACTACCTCGTGCCGTTGATGATCGGCGCCCGAGACATGGCGTTCCCCCGCCTGAATGCATTCAGTTTCTGGCTGACGGCCCTCAGTGGATTTTTTCTCTACTTCAGTTTTGTTGGCGGAAGCGGCCTTTACGGCGCGGGGAATGCTCCCGATGTGGGCTGGTGGGCGTACGCTCCGTTGACCGCGCGTGCGTTTTCCCCGGGCCACAGTTCCGATTACTGGACCGTCTCTGTGCTCGTCTCCGGCTTCGGCAGCATCGGTACCGCCATCAACATCATTGCCACAATTTTTTCCATGAGGTGCCCAGGCATGAAGCTGAGCCGCATGCCGTTGCTCCCGTGGTTGAACCTCGTGATGTCGGGCATGGTGCTGATCACCATCACGCCGCTCTCGGCGGCGCAGATCATGCTGCTCGTCGATCGCTATCTGGGCGGCCACTTTTTCGATACGCAAGCGGGCGGGTCCGCGGCGATATGGATGCATTTCTTCTGGATCTTCGGGCATCCGGAAGTCTACATCCTGATCATTCCTTGTTTTGCTTTCATGTCTGAAATCATTCCGGTGTTTTCGCGCAAGCCGATCTTCGGCTATCCGGTAATGGTCGGCGCCACTATATGCATTGGATTCGTGAGCATGAGCGTCTGGGCGCACCACATGTTCTCCATCGGAATGAGCTCCTACTCGAATGCTTTCTTCACACTCACTTCGATGGTGGTGGGAATTCCAACCGGAATAAAAATCTTCAACTGGCTGGGCACGATGTGGGGCGGCAAGCTCATTTTCAAGACTCCGATGCTCTTCTGCATCGGATTCCTGTTCCAGTTTTTGATCTCCGGGCTGACCGGGATCATGCTGGCAGTCTCGCCGTTCGACTGGCAGCTCACCGGTTCCTATTTTGTCGTCGCGCACTTTCACTATGTGATCGTCGGCGGAATCATCTTCGGCCTTTTCGCGGCATTTTATTACTGGTTCCCAAAAATCACCGGAAGGATGCTCAACGAATCTCTCGGCAAACTTCATTTCTGGCTGTTCCTGATCGGGTTTCACATGACGTTTGACGTGATGCACATTCCCGGCATTCTCGGCATGCCGCGCAGGATCTACACGTATGAGCCGGGCCGCGGTTGGGACACGATGAACTTGATCGTCACGATCGGCACATTTATTCAGGGCATTGCGGTTTTGGTGTTCGTAGCGAATCTCATTTATTCCTACTTCAAAGGACCCAGAGCCGGAAACGACCCTTGGGACGCATGGACGCTCGAATGGTCGGTGAGTTCACCCCCCCCGGAGTACAACTTTGCTTCGATTCCGACGGTCGCCAGCCGCCGCCCGCTGTGGGACCGCAAACACCCTGAAGATCCGGACAGCCGCTATGAGTGAGGGGAGCCACGAATGAGCGCAATCACCACTCCGATCGTTCACGCGCCCGAAGGTTGGAGCCTTCCGTATAGAGGCAAGGTCGGAATGGCCTGCCTGATTATCGCGGAGTCGGCCATCTTCACCATTTTCGTGGTGGCTTACCTTTTCTATTTAGGGAAAAGCCTCAGCGGGCCGTCGCCCCGCGAAGTTCTGGAGACACCCATCTTCTACACGATTTGCTTGTTGTCCAGCAGCCTCACGATTCACGTCGCGTCAAGATTTCTGGAAGGCGGCAAGCGAGGCGCGTTCCTCGGTTTGTGGCTTCTGACAATCGTCCTTGGCGGTCTTTTTCTGTTTGGCACTGGGCAGGAATGGCACCGGCTGATCTACGAACACGGGCTGACGATTTCCACGAATCTTTTTGGAACAACCTACTACTCGCTGGTCGGTCTCCACGCGACGCACGTCACGGTGGGTCTGGTCATGCTTGGCGTGGTGCTTCTGTTTGGCCTGGCTGGCCGCGTCGGGCCGGAGCAGTCGGCGCGCGTGGAAACGCTTTCTATGTACTGGCATTTTGTGGACGCCGTGTGGGTTGTTGTTTTCACCGTGGTTTACATCGTCGGCCGTTGAAGTAAGGAAGATACTATGCACTCCGCGGAAGGTCTGGACCAAAACACGAAAACGCCTCGCGAAGTTGTATTGCCGGCGCCGACCGCGTGGCCTATCACGCTCGCCTTCGGATTTACGCTGCTGTTTGCTGGGCTCTTGACCAGCGTTTCCGTTACCGTGCTCGGAATCATTCTTGCGATCGCCGGATCTGTCGGATGGTTCCGAGAAGTTTTTCCTCACGAGCATGAAGAGCTCGTCCCCGTACAGCCGGAAGATCTTTCCGTGGCCACCTCGCGGCACCTGGTCGAGCGATTTCCTCTCGCGGAAGAACAAGTGCGCGCCTGGCTGCCTCTGGAAACCTATCCCATATCCGCGGGTTTGAAGGGCGGCCTCGCAGGCGGCGTGGCCATGGCCGTGCTCGCATGCACCTATGGCTTGATCAGCGTGGGAAGCGTCTGGTACCCAATTAATCTTCTGGGTGCGGTTGTCTATTCTCAGTCGGAATTGCCTTCAGCTTCACAGTTGAATTCCTTTCACGCCGGCATCTTTTTTATTGCCGTCATCTTGCATCTCACCGGTTCCACGACGGTGGGATTACTCTACGGCGCCATGCTCCCGATGATCCCGCGTCATCCCATCGTGCTGGGCGGCCTGATTGGTCCGGTCCTCTGGTCGGGCCTTTTGTACTCAATGATGAATCTTTTGAATCCTTTGCTTGGGAGCCGCATTCATTGGGGCTGGTTCGTTGCGTCCCAGGTGGCTTTTGGCGTCGTCGCGGGTCTTGTGGTCCTAGGTCAAACGCGCGTACGCACGCAGGAAAACATGCCCTTCGCGCTGCGCGCTGGAATCGAAGCACCCGGGATAATGCGAGAAGATGGCGGAGCGAAGCAGCCGTGAGTTTACTTCGGTACCTTTTTACGTCTGCAGTGCTAGGGGCAATGTTCTGCTCCGGTTGCGATTTGTCTCACGGCAAGCCCGGCAAGGATTCGGAAACTCTTGCGCCGGATCAGATCATGGACTTCGCCACCTTGTACTCGCAAAACTGCGCGGGGTGCCATGGCACGGAAGGGCGGGGAGGTGCGGCGATTGCGCTTGCCGATCCAGTTTATCTGGGCATTGCGGACGATGGTGCAGTCCGCAGGGTCACCGCGAACGGCGTACCCGGAACGGCCATGCCCGCGTTCGCGCAAAGCGCCGGTGGGATGCTGACGGACAAACAGATTGAAGTGATCACGAGCGGAATCCGATCGCGCTGGAGCAAGCCCGGAATTCTCGAAGCGACCAATCCGCCCTCGTACTCTGCCAAGTCCGCCGGAAATATTGCTCTAGGTGCGATCGTGTTCAAGAGCTACTGCGAGTCGTGTCACGGCGCGGGCGGTCGCGGGGGACCGAAAGGCAGCGCGATCACAAGTGATGCTTTTCTGGAACTTATCGGCGGTCAGGGCCTGCGCACGGTTGTCATTACGGGCCGCCCGGAACTCGGCGCCCCGGATTGGCGCGGAAATCTCCCCGGCAAACCGATGTCCGAGCAAGAGATCACGGATGTTGTTGCGTGGCTTGTCTCGCAGCGGCCGAAGAGTGGGCCGGAGCTAAATTCCGCCTCGAATTACGCACAGCACTAGGAGCTGAACGATGTCGAATGAAAACGAGCTCTCGCGCCGCGGGCTATTCATGAAACTGGGAATTCTCCTCAACGGGCTGGTGGCAGCGGCGTTGGCGATACCGATTGTGGGATTTGTTCTGTCCTCGATCACGCGGGGGCGGGCGAGCTCCTACCTCGCGTGGGTGCCGCTCGGCTCCGTGAAAGAGTTCCCGGAGGGCGAGACGCGCCTGGCGACATTTCGAAATCCAAACGTGATGCCGGCCGACGGAAAGACCGTGGACACGGCATGCTGGGTACGCCGGGTGGAGGGCGAGCAATTCCAGGTATTTGCGGTCAACTGCGCGCACCTCGGGTGCCCGGTGCGCTGGTTCCCGCAGTCCGGCCTGTTTATGTGCCCGTGCCACGGCGGAGTTTACTATCGCGACGGCTCGCGTGCGTCGGGTCCGCCCGAGCGCGGGCTGTTCGAATATCCGCATAAAGTGCAGAACGGACTGATCACGATCCAGGCTGGTGAGCTGCCCACGCCGGGATCACCGAGCGCCGCTCTCGTTGGAAAGAAACCACCATGCCAGGCGTGATTGCCAAGATCGGGGAATGGTTCGACCGGCGTTTGCAGCTGGCGGCGCCGATCCGCGAAACCGTGGAGCATCCGGTCCCGCGGAATAGCGCGAGCTGGTTTTATGTATTCGGCAGTGCCGCGCTTACGATTTTCATGCTGCAAATCGTCACCGGCATTCTGCTCGCCCTGATCTACGTTCCATCGGCAGCGGAAGCATGGAGCAGCCTGCAGGCCCTCAACCACGACGTAACTCTCGGCTGGTTCATCCGCGCGCTGCACGGGTGGGGCTCGAACTTCATGATCGCGGTCGTCCTCATTCACATGGTGCAGGTCTTCCTTTTCGGGGCCTACAAATTTCCGAGAGAGCTAACCTGGATCGTCGGAGTCTTTCTCTTGTTGATGACGCTGGGGATGGCCTTTAGCGGGCAGGTGTTGCGCTTCGATCAAGACGCCTATTGGGGGCTCGGCATCGGAGCATCCATCGCAAGCCGCGTCCCAATCATAGGTCCTGCGGCGGTGAAGTTGATGCTGGGCGGACCGATCATTGCAGGCGCGACACTGTCGCGATTCTTTGCGCTGCACGTGTTCGTTATCCCAGGGACCTTGATCGCGCTGATCGGCTTGCATCTCTTGATGGTGCTGAAACTGGGAATCAACGAATGGCCCATGCCAGGCCGGCTTGTCAAGCGCGCGACCTACGAACGCGAGTATCACGAGCTGACCAAAAAAGATGGCGCTCCGTTCTTGCCATACGCGATCTGGAAGGATTTGTTCTTCGTGGCGTTCATCCTCCTGGCGGTGGCCGCGTGCGCTTTGTATTTCGGCCCTTTTGGACCAACGGGCTTCCCGGATCCGACGATCATCCAGACGGCGCCGAAACCTGATTACTTCTTCTTATGGCTCTATGCCGTGCTTTCGCTGTTGCCGCCTTCGATGGAAACCCCCGCGCTTCTGGTTGGCCCAGTTGTAGTGATCCTTGGCCTGATCTCGCTTCCTTTCCTTTCTGGCGAAGGAGAAAAGAGTTGGCGCCGCCGTCCGATCGCGGTTTTGACGGTGCTCCTTGTCGCTGTAACTCTAGGTACCTTCACGCGTCTCGCCGGATTCGCTCCCTGGAGTCCGCAGATGAATGCGTGGAGCGGCGACCCCATTCCAGACCGGTTCCTGCATGGCTCGACTGCGCTTGAGCGGCAAGGCGCGCTGGTATTTCAGGTCAAGCAATGCCGCAACTGCCATTCGCTTGGGGAACTGGGCGGGCAAAGAGGTCCAGCGTTGGACGGCGTGGCGGTTCGCCTGACGCAGGACCAACTCGTTCGCCAAGTCATTCAAGGAGGCGGTAACATGCCGTCCTATGGAAAGAACCTAAGTCCGGCGGAGACCACGGCGCTGGTCGCGTTCTTAGGGACGCTGCATCCCGCAGGGCAAGTTCCTGCGCGGGACGCGTCCCGCGACGCCGTACTCGGGAGCGGTAGCGAAAAATCCGGCTCCGCGCAGCCCTAAGATTGTTGCATGCGTTTTTTCGAAGCCATACTCGAGTCGTGGTCGCCGCCAGTGTTTCTCACCTTGGCCGCTGTGCTTGTTGCACTCGCGTACTTGCGCGGATGGCGCCGTCTCCATTCAGCGTTACCCAACGTCATTCCCAAATGGCGCGCCGCCAGTTTCCTGCTTGGGGTGTTCCTGATCTGGGTCGCAATCGGTTCGCCCCTGGCGACGCTCGACGACGAATTACTGACGGTCCATATGCTCCAGCATCTGCTGCTTATGACATTCGCTCCTGCTTTGATCTTGTTGGGTGCGCCGGTGATGCCGTTGATGCACGGTTTGCCGAGGCGCTTCGTGCGATCCGTGCTGGGGCCGATATTTCGGTGGAAGCCTTTGCAACTGCTTGGGCGTCTCCTTTCGCAGCCCGCATTCTGCTGGATTGCTGCCGCTGCAGCATTGGTGGTCTGGCATATTCCAGCTGCGTTTGCGCTTGGCCTGCAGTCGGAAGCGTGGCACGCGTTCGAACACGCATGTTTCCTCGGCGCCGGGTTTCTTTTCTGGTGGCCCGTTATTCAGCCCTGGCCGAGCGTTCCGGTTTGGTCGCGCTGGTCCATCCTTCTCTATCTTTTTCTAGCGACGCTTCCGTGCGACATCCTCTCTGGCTTTCTAGTGTTCTGCGACCGCGTCGTGTATCCGGCGTACTTCTCGGCGCCCCGGCATTTCGCAATATCCGTGCTGGAGGATCAACAGTGCGCTGGCGCGCTCATGTGGACTTGCGTCACGATCGTGTACCTTGTGCCTGCGGCGATCCTGACCACACGGTTGCTGGGAGCCGGGAATACACGTGAGAATGACCTGGCGCAATTGCGGCCGATCGCAGCCCAACCAAGCGACCCGGAGAGTGTGCAGATTCCTTAGGATGGCTGTTCTAACTCATTTCCTATCTCGATTAAGCACCTACTGACTTTGTTCCCTTTCCGTGTAGGCAAGCTTTGGGGCATTGCAGGCGCAAATGGAACGCTGCCTCGCGTTGAAAGGAGGAAGCAATGGCGCGGTCGAGTTTCTTTTTGCAGCAAGCTCGGCCAGCCATCCTGCGGCACGGGACCGCTGCCCTCTTCAACACAGTTGCCCTAAGCTTGATACGTCCCGGGAAGATCATCGGCATTTTAGGGATTTTGCTGCTGTCTTTAGGCTTAGGCTGCTCGAGGCCGTCTTCGCATGAGCCGGTCGTCGTGACGTTTCTGGATGTTGAGTGGGACACATCCGGTATGAACCCTGGATTAGAGCGAGATCTGCAGGACTTCGCACGGGAAACAGGCATTCAAGTCAAACGTCTTCCCCGCCCGGATGGCTCTCTCAATCAACTGGCGTTGTGGCGCGAGCTACTCAAAAAAGGCGCCCCGACCCCTGACGTGTTGAGCATTGATGTGATCTGGTCCGGAATGTTGAACCAGTATCTTATGGATCTAAAGCCCTACTTTGCTACCGATCTCTCCTCGCAAAATCCAGTAGTGCTCGCGAGCTATTCTGTAGGTGACAAGCTGGTGGCTGTGCCGCATCACGCCTATGTTGCTGTTTTGCTTTATCGCCCGCTTCTCTTGCGAAAGTACGGGTATCGTGAGCCGCCCAAGACATGGGATCAACTTGAGGAGATGGCCACCCGGATTCAGGCTGGTGAAAGGGCCAAGGGTGATAAAGACTTTTGGGGCTATGTGTGGCAAGGCGGGATAAACGAAGATTTAACTTGCAGCGGCTTGGAGTGGCAGATCGACGAAGGCGGCGGGCGAATCATCGAAGATGACAAGACCATTAGCGTGAATAACCCGAACGTGATTCGGGCATGGCGACGCGGCAAGCGTTGGGTGGGTTCCATTTCACCACCCGGGGTTGCGGCCTACGGATTGTGGGACGCACAGAACGTCTGGGGCTCAGGTGAGGCAGCGTTCCTTCGAGGTTGGCAATCGGATTATAGTCTGCACACTCGCGGCTGGCCTTTTTCGGGGCCGCATTCGCCTACGATCCCCGGCAATGCCAACGAGTTTGGCATAACCAGCGTGCCGGGCGGCCCGGCAGGGCGAGTAGGCACGTTGGGAGGAAACGGTTTGGCGATTTCCCGAAGCTCGGCGCACCCTCGTGAAGCGCTGGAGCTGATTCGATTCCTTCTGCGAAGAGATGTCGAGCTCCAGCGCGCGAGCGAGCGTACCGATCCACCTCAGGAAGGCGAACTATACGAACTCCCTACAATCCTAGATCCGTATCCCCAGCTTGCCAAATTGAGGCAACATGGGGGCGGCGTGGTGGCGCGTCCATCCGTAGTTGCCGGCGAGAGATACGAACAGGTCAGCAGGGCGTACTTACGAACCCTACATTCCGTGTTGGCTGGCGAAAAGATTCCGTCTGTGGCTGCCAAGGACTTGGAGAAGGAGCTAGTTCAAATAACCGGTTTCATGACAGGGCCGCCATCGAGGTTGAACTAGTCGTTACACGAAGAAGGTCTCCGAAAGTTCAAAATGTCTTTCGAAACGCTGCCGTCTGGAGTCCGACGGTAGTGATCTTGTTCCCGCGCAAAAGAGGCGGGCGATAGGGGTAGGCAAAAGTGGTCGCGAAGCTTGGCGGAGCGGCGAAACAAGCCGACGGGAGAGTTTTGCATCTCGATCGACTCAACATCGGTCCCCGTTTGACGCTTTGCTTTGTCTTCATCATTGTGGCGATGCTGGTAGGAAACGCGGTTTTACTTTGGCAATTCCAACAGGTTCGGGCTCAGGCAGAGCGTCTTAGCGGCGTCGACCAAGAGCTGATCGTCGTCTTGCAGGCTCATGCCAATCTCATGTCGTTTTATGAGCGGATGGATACGCTGGTGCATTCCGAAGACGCCGACGAACTCGTGACGGAAGCGGAATCTCTTCGTAACGCCCTCCTTGAGGACAGCCGCCGCAGCAGGAATGCCCTCAGTCGCTTGCCCCCGGAAGTGCAGCTGGATCCGACGTTGCTGCCTACCCTTGAGGCAATTCAGGACGCTCTCCCGGCGGAGCTCGGGGCCATCACGCTCTTGGCCAAATCGAGGGACTGGCAGGCTATTCGCTTGCGCCTAGCTAACCAAGTCCGGCCCTTAGAATCCAGGACTTCGCCGCTGGTTGAAAACATCGACCGCGAGGTCGGCGAGAAGCGGGCGCAAGCCCTTTTGAACATTGAACAGGCTCAACGGCGAATTTTCTCAATAGTGCCGATAACAGCGATATTGACTCTTCTGTTCGCCGCCTTTCTAGGATTGGCCATCACGCGCAGTATCACTCAGCCACTAAGACGGCTGATGGAGGGCTCCGAAGCATTGGCGGGCGGTGATTTCAGTCATCGAGTGCCCGCCGCAGGAAAGGACGAAATCGCCGTCCTCGGGAACGTCTTCAACGACATGGTTGTAAGACTCCAAGAGCTTTACCGCGAGCTACAGCGTAGAGGGGCCTACCTTACGGAGGCTCAAAAACTCAGCCGCACCGGAAGCTTCGGCTGGGATGTTTCGAGTGGAGAGATGTACTGGTCTCAAGAAACATTTCGCATATTTGAGTGCGAGCCCACAGTTAAGGTCGCCACTGAATTCATGGTGCAACGAACTCATCCGGATGACAAAGCGGCCGTGCAAGAACGCATCGAACGTGCTTCACACGAGAAGACGGAGTTTGATTTTGAGCAGCGTTTGCTGACGCCTGACGGATCTGTGAAATACCTGCGGGTTGTGGGTCATCCCTCAAAGGACGATCGGGGCTCTTTTGAGTTCGTTGGAGCGGTGACGGACATCACCGAGCGCAAACGGGCGGAGGAGGCCTTGCGGAGGAGCGAGGGTTACCTGGCGGAAGCACAGAGGTTGACCCGTACGGGCAGTTGGGCGTGGAATGTGCACACCCGCGATACTTTCTGGTCGCAGGAGATGTTTCGCATTCTTGGCTACAGTCCCGAGAAAACGAAGCCCACTCTGTCGCATTTTCTTGAAAGGGTTCACCCCGAAGATCGACCGCTGATCCAGGAAAGGGAGAAGGCGGAGTCCACCCAGATGGAGCGATTAGATTCTGGAGCTACCTATCGAATTGTACTTCCGGACGGAACGATAAAGCGTCTCCACTCTGTCTCTCACCCTCTGAGGAATGAGTCAGGCGAACCCGCTGAAGTCGTCGGCACCACCATGGACGTGACCGAGCAGTACGAATCAAAAGCGGCCCTGGAGACGGCCTTTGAACAAATAAAGATCTTAAGGGACCAGCTTTACAACGAGAACATCGCGTTGCGCGAAGAGATCGACCGCTCTTCGATGTTTGAGGAGATTGTGGGGGAGTCGCGCGCTTTGCAAGGTGTCCTTGCGAATGTATTGAAGGTCGCACCGACCGATTCGACCGTCCTCCTAACCGGCGAGACTGGAACGGGAAAGGAACTGATTGCTCGCGCGATTCACAAGCGGTCGCGTCGCGCGGCACGCGCCTTCGTGAGCGTGAATTGTGCTGCCATACCGCCTTCCCTGATTGCTTCCGAACTGTTCGGCCATGAGAAAGGGGCCTTCACTGGCGCTACACAACGGCGCCTTGGTCGCTTCGAATTGGCCGAAGGCGGCACACTCTTCATCGATGAGGTCGGCGAGCTTCCGTTAGATATACAGATCTCTATGCTGCGGGTCCTTCAGGAGCACGAGTTCGAACGCCTGGGCGGAACCAAAGTGATTCGCGCGAACGTGCGGGTGATTGCCGCCACTAATCGGGACTTACAGGCGTCGATCGACGCCGGCACGTTTCGCAGCGATCTGTATTATCGGCTCAACGTCTTTCCGATAGAGATGCCACCGCTGCGCGAAAGAAAGGAAGACATCCCTCTCCTCGTCGAGTATTTCATCGATCGTTATGCCAGCAAGGCGGGGAAAAAGATACGAGGCATCAATAGGACGACACTGGACCGGCTCAAGGCTTACGCCTGGCTAGGTAACATTCGCGAACTCCAAAACGTGATTGAGCGGTCCGTGATTCTCTGTGAAACCGAGAACTTGACGGTCGACGAGAGTTGGCTCTCTCGAAGAGTCGACCCCTCGGTGCAGGCCGGTTTAACGCTCTTGAAGATGCCGCCATCGCAAGAGAAGAAGACCATCGAGGAGGCGCTGGCGCAGGCTCAGGGCCGGATAGCGGGCCCGTCAGGGGCCGCCTCGCGACTTGGCATCCCTCCTTCCACGCTGGATTCAAAAATCCGGGCGCTCAAGATCAATAAGCACCGCTTCAAGACGCAGTAGCCCGTTCTTGCGATTTCCTCCCCGACTCACGACTTTCGTGAATCAACGAAAATCGGGACGCTACTAGACTCTTAAAGGTTGTCCTTTCAGCAACGTAAGACTGGCAAGTGTGTTGCACGTCACAGCAGCGAGATGTTGAAGATTCAAAGATCTGAAGGCAATGGCTCCGTGATCTTCGCGCTGAGCGGTCGAATCGAGGAACAGCATGTCACTGAGTTATGGAAGCTCGTCGAGGCCGAAACCCAAGTCGCCGACGTCACGCTTGACTTGGTAGAAGTGCGGCTTGTGGACCGGGAAGCCGTACGGTTTTTTGCCGCCTGTGAGGCTCGAGGGATCAAGTTGGAGCATTGCCCCTCTTATGTTCGCGAGTGGATAGAAACAGGGAGCGATACAAACCATGAACACTAATTCTAGGCGGTCTTCGAATGCAATGGTCACTGAAACCACATCTGGTACTCGCCTCTTCGCGCGGCCTAGCGGGCGGGCACTAGGACTCTCCCGCCAACCGGATCAGCGGCAGCTAGACCGGGAACTGAAGCTTCGCCTGGAGGAGCGTTCCAACGAGCGCCGGCGCATCGCCCGCGACTTGCACGACACTCTGTTCCAAGGCTTTCTGGGTGCGTCCTTGCTGCTCCAGGGGGCCGTAGACCAAACACCTGCTGATTCGCCCGCGAAGCCCTCGCTCAGCCGCGCTCTGCGCTTGATGTATCGCGTCATCAACGAAGGTCGCGTTACGCTTCAAGAACTGCGCTCGTCCGCGGACGCATCACCGAGTCTTGAAGAGGCGCTGCACGGCCTCTGGGATGAACTTACTCCGGGAGGTATTCAGTTTCGAATCTTGGTCGAGGGACAGCCGAAGACATTGAAGCCCGCGATCAAGCAACAGATCTACTTGATCGGGCGGGAAGCGGTCCTCAACGCGTTGCGGCATTCCGGAGCGGCGGCCATCGAAGTCCAGGTGGAGTATTTACCCCGCCGATTGCGCATGGTCGTGCGTGACAATGGCTGCGGGATCGATCCGCAGACGCTACGCTCGGGGCGCGATTTGCACTGGGGCCTTCAGGGGATGCGCGAGCGAGCCGGAAGTGTAGGAGCTCAACTCCGCATATGGAGCAGGCTGGGTGCCGGGACGGAAGTGGAAATTTCTGCACCGATCCATATCGTTGCCGATGACCACGCGCAACTCTCGATGGCCAACATCGAATCCGGCGAACAGCCGGGCCGGCGAGATGTTTATACTTGTCGGATGTGAACGACCCACAGGAGTGATAGCAGAACTCGTTGCGAAATTCGGAGTGCGACGACGCTCTTCGAAGAGAGCGGAAATCGAACGTTCCGTTTCCGGCCAGCTGCCTTTAAGTCTTGTTTTCCCCCCCGCGCCTAAGCCCCGCGAACTTGTGATTCGCGGATCATCGCCGACACGAAACTCATAACACAGTTTAGCGTGGCGTATTTCGTGGGACGTCTCGGCACGTCAGCGAGCTAACCTATCGAGGTATCCGCGCCTGGCCCGGCAGAGGTAGAAAAAAACCAGCCTATCTCTGGATGTGCTCCTTCTCCAAATCCTGCAAATTAGGTCGTGGTGACGCAACATTTTGGGGCAGAAGCACGAGCATCTTGTAAGGGACGGACTAGATGAATGCTCGACCGATCGTAACGATTTCTTTGAGCAAACCGGTCTCCCTGAGTCGTGGCGATACCTTCGAGTTGAAACTCATGGGTTACACGAAGAAACCACTATTCGCCCAGCGAAGATGGATCAAGGGAGTTTAATTATGAAACTGTTATCCATTCTTGACTGGTATCACATTCTGCGAGCGCACCATCAGTGGACAATGTTCCAAGCGATTCGATACGCGCTATGGTTACTGCGCTAGAGCGATCGTGGTCCATCAATCGTTCTCCGACGCTGGTAGACCATAATGCTGTCTGCAGGAGCGCCTCCGCAGGCCGCCCTCCACGGTCGACGTCGGCCGTCAGTAGTGAAATCGATAGCGGAATTCAGCGTAAATTTGCCGCGGGTCGTTGTAGTGAAATCCACCGAATGTCAGGCTGTTGTCCAGCTCCACGCGACGGTTCGCCACATTCAGCGCGGTCACGGAAACGCTATATTTCTCAAGAAAGCTTTTTCCGACCGAAAGATCAAACGTAGTGTGCCCCGGCAGATAGCTCCCGGGATATTGGGCATCCGGGAGCCCGTTCGTGAACCCCGAGCCGTAATACACATTTGTCGAAGCGTACGCCTGCCAGGGAAGAGTCGCATTGAAACCGAAATTCAATGTGTTTCTCTGATCGTGGTCTACGGGTGAAAGTCCCGGCGGTATAAAGAGTGGACATGCCGGTGTCACGGGACTAGGGCAGATCAAGCCCCCGGTGATCGGTGCGCTTGCCTGCGCGATTTGGTTCGCATAGGCAAGATGAAACTGGCCGCGATGCCAGAGGCGGGGAGACCGCAAAGTGAGTTCCCAAGCCTGAATCAAGGCGGCATCCCAGGTAATCGGCCAGAAAATATTTGATTCTCCGATATTGTTATGGTCGAGCCAGTTCGTCGCCCGCGTCTGGAATGTGTCGGCGTCGAGAGCCCAGTCGCGAAGCGGGATAGTGACACCAAACTGATGCTCTTCATCCCGCTCGCCGCGCAGGGGAGAGAAAGTAAAATTCTGGCTGTTCGCTAAATCCAGTAGCGGCCCCGTAGCGGTCACAAGTGGAGGAGCCTGGTAAAAGTCGCCGTAGAAGGCGTGAAAAACCCAGTTTAGACGCGGGATTTTCACGGCCACTCCGACACGTGGGTCCGTTGCGTTCTCCACGATGTCCGCCGTAAAGTGCGTTTGGCGAAGCCCGGCTATCAAGGTCAACCACGAGGTCACTTTAAACTTGTCGTTGATAAAAATGCTGGCAAGACCGCCTGTTACACCAATCGAAGAGGCGGGAAAGTTTGGACTGCCGTCCGTGAATTGATTCTCGAAGAGGTTGTTCTGGTGCTGAGCGAACCCATACACGCCCGCCTGAATATCATTTTTCCAGACGTTCGCGTTAAGGGCCGCCTGCAACCCCCCATAATTGGCGTTCTGATTCAGCGTTGAGATGACGGGAAAATCGTTCGCGCCGCCTTGGTAGTCGGCGCTGTTGTAGTGATAAAAGGGAGAAACGGTCAGCAGCACATTTGGGTTGAATGTGTGGACCCATGAGAACGTGACGTATCCATCGGTTTCATGCTCGCCGTCACGAAGTCCATAACTTGGGTACACCTGATTTCCGACCGAGGTGGGATCTGGGTCGATCGGAATCTGGTAATAATCCTCCCGCAACGAGCTGACCAGCCTGAATTGATCTTGGGAATTCGGGTTGTAGATGAAGGATGCAAATCCTCCATAGCCGTTTTCCGCGTCGTGAACCACCTGCCCAATCGGGGCCTGCAGTCCGTAGTTGCTGCGGTTTCCGTTCGCGCTCACGTAGTAAGCAAATCGCTGCGTGTGTCCGCCGCAACTGATCTGGTCGTTGGTTTGATAGAAATTTCCAAAGCTGGCGGCGAGATCGCATTGCTTATCGCGTTCAAACCCGGTTCGCGGCACGATGTTGAAGATTCCGTAGGTACGGTCTCCGTAATCGGCGTCGTAGCTGCCTCTTTGAATCTCGAGATAGTCGATGTCTTTCGGGTCAATCACCGGAGCTAGATTGGCGGCGATATTCGTGTTGGGTATGGGCACTCCGTCAATCAGCCAATCCACCTGGTGGCCTCCCCGCATGTGCAGCATGTCGTGAGTGACGTACGCCCCGGGCACGTAGTCGGTAATCATTTGCAAAGCGTTGGTGCGGTCGGCCCCGGGCGTCTGCGCAATGTCCGCACGGGCCACCAGCGTTGTTGGAGTCACAGAATCAACGTTCGCAACGTTTTCCGGTGTTTCAGAGACAGTTGCGGTCTGATTCACCGTCGCGATCGCAAGCTGATAGTGGAGGGTAGGCGAAGAATCCGAAGCCACGGTGACCGTTTGCTGATCGTCCGCAAAGCCGCCCTTCGTTACCGTCACCAGGTAGTCGCCCACCGGCACCGCCGAGAAAGAAAAGGCGCCATCCTGGTCCGTCTGCACTGTCTGCGTCCAGTCCGACGTCGCCGACTTCAACTTCACCGAGGCGTCCGCTACCGGCCTGTGCTGCGGGTCATGGACCACTCCTCGCACCGTTCCGAAAATCGTCGCGCTTGCAATAGACACGACCAACACCGCCGAAAACACGACAAGAAGACACAATCTGCGCATGATAGCCCCGCATTTCTTCTAGATTTTTTCGAACTCTGAAGTGAACGTGCGGACTTACGCGCGAGGTGGTTGGAAGGGTGGAATCAGGAAACCTGCCAAAGAAGGGATCGAGTTAGCCAAGCGGAGCATGCCATTTGCAGCAGGAGCTAAGACTTCAACAGGAACGCATAGGACGGCCGGAGGCAACGGTGTCGCGAGCCCCAAATCGAGAGTTTGGCCACAGCCTGACTTCATCAAGCAGTCTTGGCTTGCCGATTTTCCGTGATGGCATTCCGGTTCATCAGTTTGTTCCTGCGTGGTATGCGACCCGCCATGCATCATCGGGCAAAGCGCTGGGCAGTGCATCGTCGTTTCGGATTGTGCCCCACACAGCAAAGCGACGGGAGCAACAATCAGAGCGAGAACTAGGACGGCAGCCTTAACGCGGACCATACGGAATAAAATCCTACTCCTTTGATCGTTTCTGTGCCACCTGCGAATCGAGGAGATAGGGCACGTTACAGGAAAGTGACAATTCGGCTAACGCCTAACCCAACTTCTCCCGGAGCGCCTGACGAAGCGTAACCTGTTTCTCATCGCTAAGTTTCTTGCCTTGCCCGGTGAGATAAAAGACATCGATCACTTTCTGGCCTTCAGTGTCAATGAGCGCGACTTCGATGTTGCATCCAAGCGCGGCCAGGGTGGAGCCGACATCGTAGAGGAGACCTGGGCGATCTTGTGCCACGATTTCAAGAAGCGTGCTGTGCGTCGAGGAATCGTCGTCGAAGCTGATTTGTGTTTCGACAGTGACCTTTGGGGGCCGCGCCCGGCTCGCGTTATCGCGCCCCTGTAGCAGCGGTTCCAGTGGAGCTTTTCCGTTCACGACGTCGGCCAAACTGCGGCGAAATCGGTCGATTTCCGTGGGATTCAGCTCCAGCGTGCGATGGAGGTCCGCGAAGTGAAACGTATCTAGGACGACCCCGGCCGCATTCGCGAAGGCGTCCGCTTTGATGATATTCATCCCCCAGCCAGCGAGCACGCCTGCGATGGTGGCGAACAGCGCGGGCCGATCGGCAGCAAGCAGCGTGAGCGAAAATACATGTCCAGTGGAATGCAGTTCCGTCTGCACGGGTTCGGTCGGCAGCTTTTGATACATCGCCATTTGGGCAGCGATCTCGGTCGCGGAATGGACCGCAAGATAACGACGGGGGAATCCTTCCAGGAAGCGTTCAATCTGAATGGTACTTGCGCCAGAGAGCTGCGCGCGGACTTGCTCGAGCAAGGAAACTTCGTCGTGAGCGTGCAGCCGGTCACGGTCGAGCGTGCGGCTGAAGTGGTTCGACGTGGCTACGAATAACTGCCATAACATGTCTGCTTTCCACGGCGTGAGTGCTTCCGGGTTTACCGCATGAATGTCCGCATAGGTTAACAGGCAGAGCCGCAGTAATCGCTCCTGGTTGACAACGGACGCAGCAAAAGACGAAATCGTCGAGGGGTCAAAAATGTCGCGGCGTTGCATCGTCGCGGACATATCCAGATGGTGCTCGATCAAAAAGTGTACTTCCGTGGTTTCTTCCTCGGAGAGCTGCAGTCGTTTGGCCGCACTTGCCAGCGCCTCCAAGCTCCCGGTCACATGGTTCTCGACCGCCATACCCTTGCCTACGTCGTGTAGTAACAAGGCAAGAATCAACAAGTCGCGGCGCTCCACGGTCTTCCACAACGTCTCAAAATGTGTCCCTCGCTCATCCGGAGGATCGGCCAGTTCCTGCAAGTGCTCGATGGTGCGCAGCGAATGTTCGTCCACGGTGTAGCGATGATAGAAGTCCCGCACAACCAGGGAATCGATGCGGCTGAACTCCGGCAAAATTTCCGTGAGCAACCCAAGGCGCTGCATCGGACGCAGCGCGACGCCAGGATAGTCGGCGCCGAGGATTTCCCGCAGTACCGGCCAGGTGATTACGGCGTTGCGCACCGGAAGTTCCGGATGCTGCATGATGTAGGCGATGCAGCGCTCGGCTTGACGGCTTAGGGGTACGCCCGTGCGCGCAGCCTCTGTGAAAAGCGAGAAAATCAAAGCGCGATCGGATAATGCCGTCTGGTTCAGCACTTCAAATAAGCCGTCACGCACCCCGAAGGGCTTGCCGTTGCTCGGCTCAAATTTCGGTCCGCGCGCTGCGCTGAACAATCGCTGTCTCAACGTTTGCGGTACGACGGCCTTTTGCTCCAGATAGCGTAGCAACAAGCGATTGAGCGTCCGCGCGTGCCGGAAATACAGGCGCATCCATTCAGCGGCGCTGCGAGGTATTCCATCCGCAACCCCGAGCGACCGTTCCGCCGCGGCTGCTTGGAGTTCATACGTGAGCGTATTGTCGTTTCGGCCGTTGCTGTAGTGCAGGAAGCAGCGAATCGCGCTCAGGAAATCAACCGCGCCCGATGCCAATTCTTCTTCGGCGGCGCTGATGTTCAGCAATTCCTTTTTCTCGCCAGCGATCTGCCGTAGCCAAATCGCGGCCTGATAGTCGCGTAACCCGCCCGGGGCTTCTTTCACGTTCGGTTCAAGATGAAAGATGGTGTTGCCGTAGCGCGTCAGGCGGTCTTTGGTGAGTTTGTGAAGCTGCGCGAGAAGAAATGGGCGCGCCTGTCTTTCCGAGCTGGGCAGTACCTTGTCGTCCAGCCGCTCGAAAAGCTCGGCGTCGCCGGCAAGAAAGCGGCGATCGAGCAGCGCAAGGTGAAATTCCACATTATCTTCTTCAATGCGTTTACATTCTTCCAGCGTGCGACCGGCCGAGCTCACGCGAAAACCAAGGTCCCAGAGCGTGCGGGAAAATTCGGAAATCAACGGCCGGAAAGTTTGCTCGGCCTTCTCGTTGCCGAAAAGAAACAAGATGTCGAGGTCCGAATACGGGAAAAGGAGCCGCCGTCCGTACCCTCCCAACGCAACCAGGCACAATCCCGCCGAAGGCGTACTATGGACGCGAAGACCTTCGCCGAAAACCTGCTGAATATCGTTGTCCGCGAGTGCGCACAGGGCGAGCACCGTCTCTCGCGCATTCACACCCGAATCGAACTGTCTCTGGATACGTTGCCGTTCGTCGTCAGCTTGCGGGCCGAGAACGGACAGGGGGGTAAGAGAGCTTTGCATGGTCCTAACGGGTTGAAGGGCCGAATGGAGACCGGGACGGGCTGCGGTCGTCATTAGAGCGCGTTTTCGCCGCGCTCCTCGTTGCGAATTCGGATCGCTTCGTCAACCCTCGACAAAAATATTTTACCGTCGCCGATCTTTCCTGTCTTCGCGGTCTTCAGGATCGTGTCTACAACGGTATTTACAAGTTTGTCCGGAAGAACCATCTCCAGTTTAATTTTGGGCAGGAGGTCGACGGTATACTCACGCCCGCGGTAAACCTCGGTGTGCCCTTTTTGGCGGCCATGCCCGCGGACTTCCGTTACGGTCATGCCTTCGATGCCAGCCTCGCGCAAAGCATCTTTTACGGATTCGAACCGCGAGGGCTGAATAATCGCCTCAAGTTTCATCATGAAGATTTGCGCTCCCGCGTTCTAGCTAATCGTGCCGTGGTCCGGAAACGTCCCGGCTCGGTTCGACCCGGAACGCCGATTTTCCGACAGGCGTCGCACAACCCGCAACGCTCGAACCCTCTCAGTCTACGTTACAGTTCCAGGTTGTAAGCCTCTTCACCGTGTTGCGTAATGTCCAAACCCTCAATCTCTTGCTCTTCGGTCACGCGCAGGCCGGTGATCATATCGGTGATCTTCAAAAGGATGATCGTGCCGACGAGTGCAAAGCCCCAGGCCACCAGCACGCCGACAAGCTGATTCCCCACTTGGCCCCAATGGCCGTCGAGGCCGCCCGTGGGTTTGCCGGCGCCAAAAATGGGATTGACGACCTGTTGCGCAAATACGCCCGTCAGCAAAGCTCCGATCGTTCCGCCCGCGCCGTGTACGCCGAAGGCGTCCAAGGCGTCGTCATAGCCGAAGATGGATTTCACCTTTGTGACCATGAAATAACAAACCAGTCCCGCGATGAATCCGATCGCCAGCGCAGGCATGGGCGCCACGAATCCTGCTGCGGGAGTGATGGCCACCAGGCCCGCCACCGCCCCGGAAATAGCACCGAGAGCGCTGGCGCGTCCATTCTTGAGCCATTCCGCGGCGCTCCAACTGATTGCCGCGGCCGCGGTGGCGAAGTGCGTGGCGACGAATGCGCTGGTTGCCAGGGAACTCGCCGCCAAGGCGCTTCCCGCGTTAAATCCGAACCATCCCACCCACAGCAGGCAAGCGCCGACGAAGCTAAGAACCAAACTGTGCGGCGGCATGGGCTGTTTGGGGAAACCGGTTCGCTTGCCAAGATAAAGCGCGCAAACCAGGGCGGAAACTCCCGAGCTGATGTGGACGACCGTGCCTCCGGCGAAATCCAACGTTGGGAATTTTCCGCCGAGAGACGCATTCAGGAAGCCGCCCTTACCCCAAACCATGTGAGCGAGCGGAGCGTAGACGAACAGAAACCACAGCGTGAGAAAAAGCACCGTGCCGCTGAACTTCATTCTTTCCGCAGTCGCACCGGTAATCAGGGCCGGCGTGATGATGGCAAACATCAGTTGATAAATCATGAAGGTTGCCTGCGGAATGGTTCCGGCGTAATCGGGATTCGGATCGGCGCCGACACCGCGCAAGAACGCGTGCTCGAACCCGCCGATGACCGGACCGTTCCCGCCAAACGCCAGGCTGTAGCCCACCAAGGCCCACAGAACGGAAATGACCGCCATGAGCATGAAGCTCTGCATCATGATGGCGAGCATGTTCTTGCGGCGTACCAGGCCGCCATAGAAAAGAGCCAAGCCCGGGCCGGTCATGAGCAGGACCAGCGCGGCGCTTACCAGCATCCAGGAATTGTCAGCGGACGATTGTGCGGCGGTGACGCGCTGGTCCAGCTGCGCGAGCTTGTCGTTGATGGTTGTGGATGGTGCAGCGGCAGGCGCAGGCGAACTCTGGTGGGCGAGAACGGGCAGGGCGGGGAGCAACATGGCGAAGATACAACAGCACTTCAAAACCACGTGCTTCATAGTCGGTTTCCGCTCCGCTGCGAATTGAAATGCGGGTCACACAAAAACTGACCGCTTCCTTGGGACGAAAGCTGCTTTGCCGAGCATCAAAGGCTTTATAGAAGCGAGATTATACGCGGCAGGCTCGGAACCCATACTTTGAAATTTGCATTCACAGGATTGGTTTTTCTGATGGTGAGAATCTGCGCAGCGGTAAATCTATGGTTTTGAGGGCGATCGTCTCTTCTGTCCCGCCATGTTGCGGACTCGTCGATTCCGGGCGCGCGAGGTCTCTTTCCACAGGTGCTACTTGTCTCGCACGGCCATCATCGTATAATGCCGTGCTGGCGTCTCGGGATTGCGGCCGTTGGTCCCCGGTGCCCCGACAGGTTCTCGCTCGGTGTTCCTTTGACGCAGGCGAGAGGGTATCCTAGGGAGCGTCGGGTCCGACTTCTTCGAATATGCTAGCGTGAACATTCCATGAGAGAGACTTCCCAATGACCGAGCGTCTGCCCATGGAAATCTCCGTTCGTCAATCGAATGGCGTGCACACGCTGGAAGTACACGGTCGGCTGACCATCGGCGAGCCAAGCGAGCAACTCACCGAAGTGTTGCAGTTGGTCGTGCAGGGCGGCGGCCGCAAGGTGGTGGTTAACCTTAACGGCGTGCCGCAGATCGACAGTTCGGGAATCTCGTCGCTGGTACGCAGCTCGATTCAACTGGCCAGAGAGGGCGGCGCGCTGCACCTGGTATGCGGGCACGGCCGCGTGCGCGATGCACTGACCGTCACGCGTCTGGTGGAAGCCATTCCCACATTCGAAACCGATTCTTCAGCGCTAGCCAGCTTCGCGTAACCTTTCGATTCCTGATTCTGGGCGGTGGTGGGACATGAAACTCGATTCCGGTTGGTCTTCACTTCGGATCGTGTTGGGGCTTGTTGTCTGCGCGATGTTGACCGCTCCGGTATCCGCGCAGCATCTAAGTCTTGATGACCTTGCGGAACGGCTCGCTTCGGAGATCACGAAAGCCAACGCGAAGTCGGTCGCCGTAGTCGATTTCCTCGGTACAAACGGACAGAAATCAGATCTTGGTTGGTATCTGGCCAGCAAGCTATCGGATGACTTGATCGGCAAAGCCAAGAACTTCCGGATTTTGGATCGCGCCGAGCTGACAGACACGAGGATAACCGCCGAGGACGTGGCATCAACCGAATCGCTGAAGCGAATCGGCAGCACCTGGGGCGTCGAGACCATCGTCACGGGCATCGTGGAGGTTGCGGCGGACCACTATCTCGTAACAGTCACGCTCCGAAAAGCTGCCGATGGCGAGGTAATCGCCACCGCACCGCAAGTGTTGCCGCATTCGCGGATTTTGGATTTGCTAAGTCCGGCTGGCGCAGAGGTCGAAGCCACGAATCCGTTGCGGGCTGGGGTTATGGGAGTCGGTGTGCCGGCGTGCACCTATTGTCCGATCCCGGGGTATTCCGACGAGGCTAGAAAAGCAAGGATTCAGTCGGCAACCGTCGTGTTGATGGTGACCATCTCTGCCAAAGGCAGTGCGGAAAAAATCAGCGTCCTGAAAAGTCCGGGCTACGGGCTAGCTGAGAAAGCCATCGAAACCGTAAGCGATTGGAAGTTCCGGCCCGCTCCGGGGAAAGACGGCGCACCGGTTCCTGTAGCTGTGCCGATCGAGGTTTCCTTTCGCTCATCACGAACGTAGTGAATTAGCGTGGGGTAAATCCGCACTAGCCGCTCTTCTTCAATTCCGCCAGAACTAACTTTGCCAGCTCTTTCAACGTCTCGAACACGCCCTGTCCGGTTACAGCCACGCCTTCCAGCACCGGCTCGCCTTTTCGCTGCAACTGTTTGGTGAGGTCGGGAATCGGCAGCGCGTTCGGCAAGTCCCGTTTGTTCAACTGCAGCACGTACGGGATGGTATCGAAATTCAGGTTGTGCTCTTTCAGGTGCTCCTGCAAGTTCTCCATGGTTTCGAAATTCGCATCCAGGCGCTCTTCCTGGGAATCGGCGACGAAGACAACTCCGTCGGCACCCTTCAGAATCAGCTTGCGGCTGGCTTCGTAAAATACCTGCCCGGGTACTGTGTAAAGATGAAATCGAGTCTTAAAGCCTCGTACGGTACCCAAATCGAGCGGAAGGAAATCGAAGAACAGCGTACGGTCCGTCTCGGTCGCCAGGGAAACCATTTTCCCCTTTTGGTTTTGCCCCGTATGGTCGTAGATCCACTGCAGGTTGGCGGTCTTTCCGCCTAGACCTGGACCGTAATACACCAGCTTGCAATTGATTTCGCGCGCGGGAAAATTGATGAAAGGCACTTGTCTTTGGCCGGTCCTTGGTCCGGGAATCAGTTAGAAATTTATAGCACACGCGCCAAAGGCAGGCCACCCTTTCAACGCATCGGATGTCGCGTGTTCGATACTCACATCTAGTGTCGGTGAGTCGCGGCTTCTGGGGTAGAGTAATTTTCGCCCCTTGCGCCAACGTGATAACGCATTGTGTAACAAAGTAGTTACCCCGAGGCGCGTTGACGTGCGAAACCTGCTCTGCTATCTTCGCGGGCATGGCCAAGGCGCACAAGCCCAATTCGGGAAGTTCCGGGCGCACCAAGAGCGCCGTGCACGGTAAGACTAACTCATTGAAAAGAAAACCCTTAACTCCACAACACCCCCCCCAGCGTGGCGGCGTCGAGATGGTCGATCCCCGCGTCCAAGCCCAGCTCAAGGTATACGATGAGGCGCTGTCCCTGTTCCACCAGCAAAAGTTCGCCAAGTCCAAGCAAGAACTGGAAAAGGTTCTTGAGGGGCCCAGCAAAGAGCTTGCCGACCGCGCGCGCATGCATCTGAAGATCGCCGAGCAGCGCATGAAGCCGAGTCATGAGCAAAATCCCAAGACCGCCGACGAGCACTACCAGCGTGGCGTGGCCATGATGAACATTGGCCGCTGGGACGATGCGCGGGAGAGCCTCGATCGAGCGCGCAAGGCCTCACCCAAGGCGGACTATATTCACTACGCGCTTGCAGCTCTGGATTGCCTCACGGGTGAAGCAGACTCCGCGATGAAGAACCTGAAGGTAGCCATCGAATTGCGCCCGGAGAATCGCTATCACGCGCGTAACGATGAGGACTTTGCGTTCCTGCAGGAAGACCCTCGCTTTACGGAGATGCTCTATCCGGAGAAGGATGGCTCGGCAGGCTGAGCATCTCGCCGATTGGAGCCGGACCTCGTTTCACCTGGTCGGCCAAGCCCAAACCAAAAGTTGTGTTTTTGACTTAGAAATTGCGCGGCCGTCGCGATCGCCTGAAATTTAGCCTCCCATCGCCGATAGCTCGTTGACTCCCGGGGGTTCATTATTAGAACCGGGCTCAATTGTTTTCGGTAGAATGCTGCGTGTCGACTAGACGTGAAAAAAAGTGCTTCCAAGTCGAAGCAGTCCCCTCGCGGCCTGAATGTTGTCGCGCTCGGCGGCGGTACGGGATTGTCTACACTACTTCGCGGCCTGAAAGATCTGGTTGTCCGGCGCCGCGACGAAATTGCCGACCAACATCACCCCATCGCCGGCCTCACCGCCATCGTAACCGTCACTGACGACGGAGGCAGCTCCGGCCGTCTGCGCCGCGAAAACCGCATCTTGCCCCCCGGAGACATTCGCAACTGCATGGTGGCGCTCTCACAAGACGAAGCGCTCCTGGGCCGCTTGTTCCAATACCGCTTCCACGCAGGCCGCGGCCTGATCGGCCACAACTTCGGCAACCTGTTCCTCGCCGCCTTGACCCACGTTACCGGCGACTTCGCCGAAGCCGTGCGCGTCAGCAGCAAGATTTTGGCGATCCGCGGCCAGATTTTCCCTTCCACCGTTTCGAACGTTTCGCTGGTAGCCACCCTGGCAGACGGCCGCCGGGTTCACGGCGAGACCCGCATTACCGCCAGCCGCACACCGATCAAGAAGCTGGCGCTCTCTCCGCGCTCGGCGCGCCCCCTGCCCAAGGCATTGGAGGCCATCGAAGAAGCCGATCTGATTCTCCTTGGCCCCGGCTCTCTGTACACCAGCATTCTTCCCAATCTCCTGATCCCAGAGATCGCCAACGCCATCGCCAGGTCCAAGGCCCCCCGCGTGTACGTCGCGAACCTCATGACCCAGCCTGGGGAAACCTCCGGTTACGCCCTCGCCGACCATCTCCGCGCTATCCGCCAGCACACTCCCCGCCGGGTAATCGATTGGGTTGTCGCCAATCGCCAGGCGATTTCGCCGGAAGTCGCCAAGCGTTATCGCGCCCAGGGCGCCGAGCCCGTCACCGTCAATCTCATGGATCTCCAGAAGCTCGGCTATCGCGTGATTCTCGACAATCTTCTCGAGGAGCACGGTGTCATCCGCCATAACCCCGCCAGCCTGTCGCAACTCCTGTTCGAAGAATTTCTCTCGGCTCGTCATTCTTCGAGACTCTGATCGGCCGCTCGCTTTCAACTTTAAACACGCGACTGTAAACTCTCCCCTATGAGAATCAGAATTCACAGAGAGCGGCCCGATCCCTGGTCGGTCCGCAGGCAACGCATAAAGCATGTTTGGACGACACCATTTTGGGCCTTCGAATGGATTCTCGATTGGATCGCCTTTGCCCTTAGCCGGTGGACCTTTCTCGACGTTCTTGAATACCTCGAAGGCTTCAGCGTGCTCATCGCCGTCATCTTCTACTTCTCCGAGTCCGGCGACCGTCTCAAGCAAAAACACTATCAAGCGTGGCAGGTCATCAACACAGCGCAGGGAAAAGGCGGCAGCGGAGGGCGCATCGAGGCGCTTCAGGAACTCAACCACGATGGCGTTCCTCTGGTTGGCGTCGATGTCTCCGGCGCATTTTTGCAGAATCTTTATCTGGAGCACGCCCGACTTCTGCGTTCCAATTTCAGTTCCGCCGACCTTCGCGACAGCACTCTCGATTTCGCAGATTTCTCCGACGCTGATCTGCACTCCGCCAATTTTCGCGGTAGCCACTTGCAAGGTGCCGCCTTTCAGCGCGCCGATCTCCAAGAAACCGATCTGACCGGCGCCGATCTGAGTGGCGCCGACCTTTCGGGCGCAACTCTCACCGACGCCGACTTGACCGACGCCAACCTGGCGAATCTCCACTGGCGCGATCTAGCCAGCGTCAAAAACGCGAATCTCCACGGTGTGAGAAACGCCCCAGAAGGTTTCGTCCCGTGGGCCAAACAACACGGCGCCGTGCAAACCCAATCCGACCCGCAGCAATAATCATAGGTCCCCACCGGACGTCCAGATGCACCCGACGAATGCCCCTGATCCACGGGTCTTATGTAGGCGCCGGGCTTCAGCCCGGCGCGCCCAAGGATCGCTGTCCGCAAGAAAACCCTTCCATCGCGGCCTCCGGCCGAATCCTCCTCCTCATCAACGTGCCATTTTTCTCAAAAAAAGCTGAGACCAAATCAACGTTTCCCACGTATATTCCCAGCATCAATTCTTCCCCAGGGGATCTATGAAATTACGATCGGCGTTCTTATGCCTCGCATTCTCCTGTTGCGCAAACGTCGCTCTCGCACAAGACGCCCCCGGTCCTGGCGCCAAGCCAGCCACGGTGATGCCTTCCGTGCTCACCGTGCCGCCCGAAGCGCAGCCGTCTCCGCATTTCAGCGCGGAAGCCGCCACCGACGCCTACCTCGCGCAGATTCCCGCGGACGCCACCGCCCGCTCCAACGCGTACTTCGAAGGCGGCTACTGGCTGATCCTTTGGGACTTCCTGATGGGCGCGATCATCTACATCCTGCTCTTGCGCTTCCGGTGGTCAGCCGCCATGCGCGATTTCGCCGAGCGTCTCACCCGCTTCAAGCCCCTGCAGACGCTGATCTATTGGACCGAATTCATGGTCGTCACGTTCATTCTCGGATTTCCTCTAGGGGCCTACGAGGGCTTCTTTCGCGAGCGCAAATATGGCCTCGCCACGCAAACGTTTGGACCGTGGATGGGCGATCAATTCAAAGAACTGCTCGTCGGCATCGTCCTCGGCGGGCTATTTGCCATGGTTTTATTTGGCGTGGTTCGCCGCGTGCCTCGCACCTGGTGGATCTGGGGCTCGGTCGTTTCGATCGTGCTCCTGGCATTCGCCGTTCTGATCGCGCCCGTCTTTATCGTCCCCATCTTCAACAATCTCAAACCGCTCGACGATCCAAAAATTACTCAGCCGATCCTGAGCATGGCCCGAGCCAACGGCATTCCCGCCGACAAGGTCTACGAAATCGACGCGTCGCGCCAGACCACCCGCATGAGCGCCAACGTCAGCGGCTTCGGCAACACCATGCGCATCACTCTCAACGACAATTTGTTGCGCCGTGGTTCCCCCGAAGAAATCCAGGCGGTGATGGGCCACGAAATGGGCCATTACGTGATGCACCACATCTACAAAGACTTTAGTTTTTTCTTCATCGTCATCGTCGTTGCGTTCGCGTTTCTCCGCTGGTCGCTGGAGTGGAGTCTCGCTCGCTGGGGCGAGCGCTGGCAGATTCGCGGCATCGGCGACACCGCGGTGCTACCGCTGGTTTTTCTGCTCGGCTCGATTTTCTTCTTCGTGCTGACGCCGATCCTCAACACCCACACGCGCACCGAAGAATTTGAAGCCGACATGTACGGCGTCAACACCAGTCGCCAACCCGACGGCGAAGCGCAAGCCGACATTCATCTCGGCGAATACCGCAAGATGAATCCAGGTCCAATCGAGGAATGGATTTTCTTCGATCACCCCAGCGGCCGCAACCGCATCTACGCCGCCATGCGCTGGAAGGCTGAAAATCTCCAACTATTCGAGCCGCCACAACCCACAAAATAAAAGCTAGTGTAGGCGCCTGGCTTTAGCCCGGCGCGCCATTGTAATGACCCAACAAAACACCACGATCGCTCTTGTACGAGCGCAGCGCGGCTGCGCCCCAACTACCGAGGTCTATTCAACACTACTAACTACGCACTCATCCATCAAAACGCCCATCGAAGCAACACACCGCCGGTGGTATACCCAGCTCCAACCGCAGCAAGAAGCACCAGGTCGCCTTTTCGCAAACGTCCCTCCGCAACAGCGTCTCGCATCCCCAGAGGGATCGTGCCCGCCGTCGTGTTGCCGTAGCGATCGATATTTACCATAACTTTGGAATCGTCCACGCCGAGGCGCTCCTGCATCGCGCGAATAATGCGCAAATTAGCTTGATGCGGAATGACTAGTGCCAGATCGTCGCTGGTAAATCCGTTGCGCTTCAGCAGGCAACCGGCCAGCTCCGCCATGCGGCGCACTGCGTACTTGAAGACTTGCGAACCATCCTGATGCACCACGTGCATATTCTTCTCGACGGTTTCACGCGTGGAAGGGTTCAGCGATCCGCCGCCCGGCATGTACAAATAAGCTCCACCGGAGCCATCGACGTCATGCTCGAAATCCAGAATCCCTTCGCCATCTTTCGCCGGCTCCAGAAGCACGGCTCCCGCGCCGTCACCAAACAGCACGCACGTCGCGCGATCCTTGTAGTCGAGAATCTTGCTCATCGAATCGCTGCCGATCACCAATACCTTCTTGTGCGCGCCGGAGCCGACGAATTGCGCTCCAACAGTGAGCGCGTACGCGAAGCCCGAGCACGCCGCCGAAAGATCGAATCCCCACGCTCGTTTCGCGCCAAGCCGGTCCTGTATCAGGCAGGCAGTCGCGGGAAAGAACATGTCCGGGGTGACGCTGGCAAGGATGATCAGGTCGATTTCGGTGGGATCGGTATTGGTTTGCGCCAGAAGCTGTTTGGCGGCTTCGGTAGCCATGTCCGACGTTGCGACGCCGTTCTCGACAACGTGGCGTTCGCGGATGCCGGTGCGCGTCCGGATCCACTCATCATTCGTATCCACCATTCTTTCCAGGTCGGCATTGGTCAGCACCTTCGGCGGAACGTAACCCGCCACGCCGGTAATTTTGGCCGCGATGCGATGAGACATGGCGCTCCTTGTGCTCCCTCACCTGCGCAATAAACTTTAAATTCTATGTGATGCCGCCGAGGGGTGACAAGAAGCGTTCAACCGTGCGGCGGAAGAATTTCGTACCGCCACGCGAGTGTAGCGGTTTTCTTCAGCATCGCGGACACGGAACAATACTTTTCCTCGCTTAGTTCGATAGCGCGCTTTACCGCCGCGTCTTCCAGCGTCCCGCGAAATTGATACAGCAGCTCAAATTTGGTCCACACTTTCGGCGGCTCCGCGGCCCGCTCGCCGGAGCAAACCACGTTCAGGGCTTCGAGCTTTTGCCGCTTCTTCTCGAGGATAAGTACCACGTCGACTGCGGTGCAGGCGCCCAGCGCCATGAGCAAGAACTCCATCGGGTTGGGAGCTTTGTTGGATTTTCCATCGGCATCCATGGTGATGGCGTGTCCGGAAGGACTGGTCGCGACGAATTTTTCCCCTCCGATCCACTGGATCTGCGCCGTCAACATGGCCGCCTCCTTGCCGTCGAACAGCATAGCAGGAAGGCGCCGCCAGATGCCGCCATGCTACGGTTTCCGCGAGGCCTCCATTTCTCCGTCAGGACACGGCCTCGGCCGTGGCGTAGCCGGCACAAAGTCAATAAGACTCTAGCCCCGAGGTCCTCTCCCTTGGCGCTGCCGGTTGTGGCTGCGGCTCCCGGCTGGGCTTTGGTTAGGTTGGGATGGCGCACAAAGATGACATGCGTATGACCCTTCCATGACAAGGCCGATGGCAGATACCGCGATCATGCCGTTTGTAGGGCGAGCCGGATGAAGGCGTTCAAGCCAAAGGGGTCGAGCACTATGAATAGGGCAACCAGTTTGTATCGCCCCAACGGGCCAGCTGCAAGCGCGAAGGGCATCTTGTTAAGTCGCTCGTCCCGTCCGATGCGTCACTTTCCAAACAAGCACAAACTGGCTGTCCGATTGGAAAGCAAGCCCGCGGAGACTCGGCAAAGGAAGCCAGACAGCCCCTCGTTGAATGAGACGCTGCGACTCGCGCAGCGGGGCGACGCCGGCGCCTTTGAGGAGATCTATCGACTGCATTCGCGGCGGGTATTTTCCCTGTGCCTGCGAATGCTCGGCGACCCGGTGGACGCGGAAGACCTGGCGCAAGAAGCTTTCCTGCAGCTTTTCCGCAAGATCCACACGTTCCGCGGCGAATCGGCGTTTTCGTCGTGGCTGCACCGGCTCACCGCCAACGTGGTGTTGATGAGTTTTCGCAGGAAAAAAGCGGTCGTCGCATCACTCGACGAAGTCATGCGAATCAATGAGGAAGACAACGCTCCGCGTTGGGAGATCGGCGGCCCGGACCTGCGGCTAGCCGGCGTGTTCGACCGGGCAAACCTGCAAACCGCTATCGAACAGCTGCCCGAAGGTTATAAACGGATGTTCCTGCTGCACGACATACACGGTTACGAGCACAACGAAATCGCCGAGATTCTAGGCTGCTCGATCGGAAACTCAAAATCGCAACTGCACAAAGCCCGCAAACGCCTCCGCGAACTGCTCCACGGCC
>Ga0187871_10000509_pt1 | contig 37365 bp, 25 predicted proteins | sample June2016WEW_16_1_FD_132988 | JGI IMG/M metagenome (GOLD analysis project Ga0187871, IMG submission 132988) | Peatland microbial communities from SPRUCE experiment site at the Marcell Experimental Forest, Minnesota, USA - June2016WEW_16_10 | ecosystem: Environmental > Terrestrial > Soil >...
ACCGCGTTTCGGGAAACCGAAATCACCATCGACGGCACGCCCGCCGGCGTGGCGCCCATCTACCCGTGGATCTACACCGGCGGCATCGATCCCAACCTCTGGCTTCCCATTCCTGGCGTGCAGACGCTCAACTTCCTTCCGTATCGCGTCGATCTCACGCCCTTCGCGGCCACGCTCAGCAACGGCCGGCCCCACACCATTGGATTGAGCATCTACAACGCCGACGATTACTTCGCCGTCACCGCGACCCTGCTGGTATATGAAGACCATGGCTCAACCACGGTCACTGGCGCCACTACGGCCAATACGATCGGCAGCGGTCCGAATCCGGTGGTAAAGGAAAACATCACGATCGATTCGAATGATGTTCCAGTAGGAACGATCCTGGTTACTTCCGGCCGCCAGTTCACCATCTCAGGTTACGTGAATACTTCGCACGGGAAAGTAACGACGACGCTGAATCAAACCGTCGACTTTTCCAACTTTCAGAAGTACACGGATACCGCGAACCTGTATGTGCAAAGTACGAGGGTAAAGGCCACGAAGACCGTGGCTCAGGGTGGCTCAACCCAAACCAGTACTACCGAGTACACCTATCCTTTGCAAGTATCTCTCAGTTTGGGCACGGCTGCGAATGGCGACGAAGATGAAACCATCGCCGTCGAGCAAGCCTACAATACCTCCACCACCGGGCCGGGCAATATGTCGACCGCGCTTACGCAATCCTTTGTGGGCGCCGATACGCAGGATCTGGTTAGCGGCGAGGATTTACTCCAGCAGAGCCGCTATCTGAAAACCAAAACCCGCAATGACGCCTGCGTACAGACGTTGATTCAGGCCAGGAACGACTCAATCGTCTCCGATAAGTCCGGCCCTTGCACCAACTAATCGCTTCTCGTCTTCATGAAAGTGACGGGCGGAGTCTTGGGCTTCGCTTGTTTTCATCCCTGAATTCGTTCTATACTGCGTAAACTGGGCTGCGAGGCGGATACATGAAATATCTTTTTCGAGACGGCTCGGCGGGCTTTGTTGAAAAAGAAGGCGAGCCGCTCGATTCGTACAAGATGCCCCTGCGGCCCTGGGCGATGACCATGGGCGGCCGGGTGGTCTACTCCGAGTGGAAGACCACCCTGGAGCCACCCGCCAGCCCATTCAAACTCGTGGCGTACAACAAGCAGATGAGCCTGCGCAGGCGCCGCGAATTTGAAACCCTCCTGGCGGGCGACGCCAGCCGCCATCCGGAGTGTGTGAAGCCCGCCGTGGACAAGGTCACCCTGGGGGCCTTGCAGTTCGCCGCGCGGGATACCCAACTCGCGGGGGAAGCGATCCAGGCTCGCTGCTATGGCGATACCGCCTCGGGACGGTTGGGAACCAGCGTGAATAAGCCCAATAATCCGGGGGATGCTTGGGATGCCGCATACCAGACACTGCAGGGCAACGATATTGCCAAAATCCTGGGCATCCATTCGTGCCTGGCCAACTTCCTCACTCGCAAACTCCAACTATCCACTGCCCAGAAAAAGGTATACGACGATACCGGCATCAAGGTCGCGCCCAAGTCGGGTTTTCTTTACCAGTGGTTCAACGACGATGAGCACCGTGGCCGGGTGAAGCGCGACGGCGCACAAGCCACGAACGCCACCGGTATCGTCGCCCCGCACCTGGTCACCACCACCGGAGGCGGCGAGTCCCGTAAACGAGGCGTGGACGAATGGGATCGCGTCGAGGGTTCCGCGTTCATTGAAGCCATCGACATGCGCAATATCGCCTTCGGAGCCGGACGATCCGGCACGACCGGCGAACTGTTGAAAGCTTTCCGCACCTTTGGCACCATGGACACCGGCGAAGAGTTTAAACAGTACCTGCTTGCCATTGTCATCTACCTGGTAACCGGCGGCCACCACTCCTGCCACGAGATCTTTAGCGTCGCCAATCTGCTGGCCGGCCCGGACGGCCCAAGGGGCACAGGCGATTATCACTCGGCAGCCGAACTTTCCCGCGGTGCGTATGTCCCCGGCAAGTACACCAAACACTTGCCAAACTCGTATCTCACCGCCGGTCATTACCAGGCGATCAAAGAGATGTATTACGACATCGCCGTGCTGGGCCACCTCCACGGAACTTTTGCATAGGTTCGCCGAAGATACAGCGGTTTGCCTGGCTCTGTTCTCCGGCGCCGGCGGCCTCATCCCGATTCCACAAGATACTTGGCTGTCCTTCGCCAACCGCTCAAACGATGAACGGCCGACCGCCAACTCCGGATTTCACCCCATGCGACCTGGACGATGGCCGCGCACCTGTCGCAAAGCTGTCTGCCCGAACGTGGAAAACCGTAGACAGTTAACTCCCGTAGAGTTAATATGTCGATATTCGACCGGGCTGTTCGGATGGCGGCGCAATTGCCGGTTCAATCGGCTGCGCGTGAGAGGTTTGAAGCTAGGCTCTACCAGCAGGGCGGTCGGATTGTGAGACACTGAGTCACTTATGGCACCCGACCCAACCCCCGCTCCGACGTCGGATTCGCAGGCCTTGGACGCCGCGTCAAACGACGCCGACGCTAACGCCGGGTCGGGCAACGTCGGCGACCCGGTCAGTTCCTGCCACGGAGGGGCGCCCACCCCTACTCCGGAGCCCACTCCCGCTCCTAGTGCCCCACCGACGCCGGCTCCTACTCCGGCGCCCACGGCCGCGCCAACTCCAACGCCATCCCCAACTCCCAAGCCGACTCCAACGCCAACCCCAACTCCGAAGCCGACACCAACGCCAACTCCGACGCCCACGCCCACTCCCACACCTACACCCACGCCAACTCCAACCCCGACACCTACGCCCACACCCACACCGACGCCCAGCCCCACGTCGACCCTCTGGATCCGCCTGGAACTGACCGAAGATGAAGCCAACGCGGAAACCGGACAGATAAAGGTCCAAGGCACAAGCTTGGGCTACAGCCGGACCACTCCGATCTCCGGTAACTTCGTTGCCAACCCGGCCGAGTACGGCACTGTCGACATGGAATTCGACAAAGTCCCCATCAAGGCTAGTTACACCGTCAGCTATATCGCATCCGACGGTACCGAGACCGTTGTCGCGCAGCCCACCGCGTTTAGTGATCTCAACGACAACGACCTGCCCCCGGACCCAGACAGTCCGTCTCCCACACCGGAGCCCCAATAATGACCGACTTTACGCGCTCGACTTATCGACTCGGCGGAGCTGCCCATATCGGCGCATCGTTACACATCGCCGTCCCGAGCATGGATATCTTCGTCCGCTTCGAGGCGTGGAACCTGACCACCCTCAAGTTCGAGCCCATCCCCAACATGCCCGTCGATCTGATGGACAACGATCCGGTCTCCAACGACCTCATCGAAACCCAAAACACCGACGCCGGCGGTTGCATCCATTACAGCGAGACTCAGGCCAACCTGAAAGATAAATCCGGCGAGGACACTCCCGATCTTTTCTTCAATGCGCGCCCCCAAGGCTTGAGCGTCGGCCCTACGGCTTTGCCGGCCTCCTGGTCCACCAAGGGTTGGAACGATGCGAACGGCAAGCCCGGATATTTTCCGAACACCCAGTTCGTAGCGGGCGGCACGCTCGGAGGAGCCACTGCAGCCAACCCGCTGGTGTACCGTATCGGTTTGGATTATCACGTCCGGTACATGTACACCACTCCCGGCGGCTCCCTGCAGAACACCGGACCGAAAGGCCTGAAGGTGAATATCTGGCCGCCGCCCGGCCCGGACCGGCCCTTTTCGCGGACCGACAAAAATGGCGAGTTCCACGGCCTGGTCTTCGATATCAGCGCCGGATCGGAAGTGTATTTCGAGTTCGACTTCGACATCGCCGACCCCACCATCAATCTCCCCGAATCGACGGTTCAGAACACGGGGCTGACAGCCTACAACCTGTGGATGACCAACGCCGACGATTCCGACAAGGTGTCCTATCCCAACAACGTCCTTACCTCCATCGGAACCCAGACCAGCCCGGTGCACCTGTTGTGCTCACAGGAGAATCGCAACGTGGCCATGTTCTTCCTCACTATGCTCTACGAGCACACCTGCTTCTTCTTCAACATCACCGGCGGCGCGTGGAAAGGCATTCAGAGTATGCAGTTCTTCATGACCGCGGCGGCCGGGACCGCCTATTCCTGGCCCGTGGGTACGGTCAACATTCCGCAAAGCGATTGGGGCAGCCGCTCCACAATCATGCATGAACTCAGCCACCAGGTGATGTGGCAGGAGGTCGGTATATCCTCGGCTGGCGTGGTGGCCCAGATCGCGGTAGGCGTGGTCAGCCCTCAATCGCTTTGCCTCACCCACTATGAATCCATGCTGGCCAACACTACCCATGCCGTGATCGAAGGCTGGGCCGAGATCTTCGAAGGGATTTTCGAGCCAAGCTCCCTTTCGTTCAGTCCCAGCACCGGGTTAGTAGATAGTAGCGGCAATGGTTCTACCCCGCTAGGCCCTCCTCCGGTCAATCAGGGGGAGAAGGTGGAAGGCGCGTTCGCGCAAGGCATGATCGGCGTCTTCCAGAGCTTCGTGACCGGTGGCGCGGGCAGCGGAAGTGTTCCCGCCAGCGTCAACGGGGACGTGACCAGCACTGCCTCCTGGATTCAGGATGGGGGCGTGAAGAGCCGCTTTCAATCGGCAATATGGGGCCCCTTGCACGCCCTGAGTTCCTCTACGCCCACCACGACGGACTTCCTGGCCAACCTGAAGTCCTCCAACTCCAGCTCGTGGACCAGCATGAAGACCAAGTTGAATCCCTATAATCTGGCCTTGGAAACGCCTACCGTAACCGCTATCTCACCAAATACCGGACCGGCCGCCGGCGGCCAATCCGTGACCATTACCGGAACCAACTTCGCCGCTGGAAGCGCTACGGTGAAGTTCGGTAACAATGCAGCCACCTCAGTGAGCGTCGCCGGCGACACCAGCATCACTTGCAACACCCCCGCCGGTGCTGCCGGGAGCGTGGACGTCGCCGTCACCACCAACGGCGGAACGAGAGTCGTAACGGGCGGGTACACGTATTCTTAGCCGCGGCAAGAGATTACGCCGGGGTGCTATTCTGACCGATGAAGGTGTGCGTCGATGGGCTTCCGTACCGCGCTGACGGTTGGATGTTTCGGATTCTTAGGCTTCCTGGCCCTGCTGCACGCCCAAAAACCCTTCAAAGAATACCCCGCGGTCGAGTACAACGACTTCCCGCTTCCCACCGATTGGAACGATCCACACGATTGGGTCCGGGCGCGCCTTCGCTACCCCGATATCTTCGGTTATCCGGATAATTCGCGCCTTCGCCTGCGATCCAACCGCCCGTGGCCCGGCCAGTGGACCATGGACTATCCGCGATCCGATCGGCACTTGCTGGCCGGCGTCCGCCGGCTGACGCGCATCGACTCAAGATCCGTGGAGCAGGTGGTGGACCTCGACGGTACCGGCGACGTTTACAACTGGCCGCTGATGTACGCCGTCGAGGTTGGCCACTGGCTGCTTCCCCAGGAGCAGGCCAGCCAACTGAGAGAATACTTGCTCCGCGGCGGCTTCCTCATGGTCGACGATTTTCACGGATCGGAGCCCTATCCCGATTACGCCACGCGGGAGCCCCTGAACGAATGGGAGACTTTCGTCCGCGGCATCCGCCGCGTTTTTCCCGACCGCTCCATCGAGGACATCCCCGCTGACGACCCGATTTTCCACACAATCTATGACCTGCAGGATCGCTTTCAGGTTCCCGGCGCGCAAATCTTTGAGACCGGTATCACCTACGAAAAAGGCCCAACCGGGAAAGTGCCGCATTGGCGTTGCATTCGCGACGACCAGGGCCGCATCATGGTCGCCATCTGCCACAACATGGATTTAGGCGATGCCTGGGAGTGGTCGGATGATGCGAAATACTCTGAGAAGTGGGCCTCTCTCGCCTATCGCATCGCCATGAACTACTTCGTTTACGATCTGACCCATTAGGGGTCCCAGGCCTCGTACGGCGCGGTTGACGAAATCCTAGACTTCCAGCTTCCACGGTTCCCGATAAGTGGCCATCAGGTTCGGCCGCATCTCGCTTTGCGCGCACGTCCATTTGTCCTGGTCCCAATCGATGCGGGATCGGAAGCGCATCGCAAGATTCGCCAACACGCACACCGTGGACGAGCGTACGCACGTTTCGATTTCACTGATCGGATTTTCCCGCGTCCGGATGCATTCCAGGAAATTCCGCCAGTGAGGCACATTCATATCCGCCATCTCCCGGTTTTTCTCCCATGTCTCCGGCTCCTTCGACCTGTTATTGGGAATCAGGTGGCACCCGCCCCGGTTCACGAAAACAGAGGCTTCCGTGCCATGGATTACCGTGCCCGCGCCCTGGCCGAGCCCGAACATCGGCAGCGGGTTGCACGTCCGGCTTTCGTAACCGGAAAGGAAATTCTCGTAATAAAATGTGGCCTGCATCGTATCGGGCGTCTGGGTATTGTCTTCCACATAGAATTTGCTGCCTAGCGCCGTCACCGCCAGTGGCATCGGATCGCCGAAGCACTGATGGATCGGATCGATTAAGTGTACGCCCCAGTCGGTCATGGCGCCGCCCGCGTAATCCCAGAAATACCGGAATGTCGGGAAAGTGGCGGCCTTCACGCCCCAGCGGTTCGGATTGAAGGGAACCTTTGGCGCGGGTCCCAGCCAGAGATCCCAATCGAGATCCGAGGGCGGATCGCTGTCGGGGGGATTGCCGAAGCCGTGTTGTACGGTCATCCCACTTTGGAAGGCATGACAAAATGTCACGTGCCCCAGGCTGCCGCTCTTGACGATTTCCGCTGCCTTCTGAAAATAACCGCCGGAACGCTGCATCGTGCCCGCTTGCACCACGCGCTTGTATTTGCGCGCGGCCTGCACCATTTTTTGACCTTCCTCCACAAACTTGCAGGCGGGTTTTTCGACGAAGACATCCTTTCCCGCCTTACAGGCTTCCACGGTCATATAGGCGTGCCAGTGGTCCGGAGTGGAGATGCAAACGGCGTCAATGGATTTGTCCGCGAGGATTTCGCGGAAATCGGAGACCGCCTTTACCTGGAAGCCTTGTTTGCGTGCGGCGGCTTGGGCGCGTTCCAGATGCGGCCGGTAAACATCGCACACCACGACGGGCTGTGCCTCGGGAATCTTCATGGCATATTCCAGGTTCCCCGAACCCATTGCCCCGATCCCGATAAAGCCTATATTCGTGCGGTCGTTTGCGCCCTTTATCCGGCCCGTGAAAAGGGACGTTGTAAACGCGGCGGCGGCGCTGGTCAACGCCGTGCGCCTTGATATTTCGTGCTCCATAGTTCCGTGCTCCTTAGAATCGCTCCCGAGATGGGATTGAAGAGACTATTCTAGCCCCCGAACCGCTCATTGGTTTTTCGGGCCGGCTTGCTTACCATCCGTGCGCGCGCCTACAATGAGCGGAGCCATGGAACAACACGTCAAGATCCTCGCTATCCTCCACATCGTTTTCGGCTCCCTGGGAATCATGCTCGCCTTGGGCTTGTTGGCGCTCTTCGGCGGCATTGCCGGCCTCATCGGCGCTTCAGACTATTCGCCCGAGGCACACGTCTCCATTCCGATTCTGGGCGGCATCGCGGCATTTATCTTCTTCTTCCTGCTGGCGATTTCGCTGCCCGGCGTGATCGCCGGCATTGGACTGCTGCAGTTCCGTTCATGGGCGCGCACCCTGACCATCGTGCTCTCCGTGCTCGACCTGATTCATGTGCCCTTCGGCACCGCGCTGGGTGTCTATGGGCTCTGGGTGCTGCTTTCGCAAGGCTCCGAACGGCTCTTTCGCACGGCTTGAACGCCTCGCTTGACAGCCTCTCCGCCGCGTGAGACACTGACATAGTTAAACTATGTCAGACCGCCCGAAACGCGACGAGATCCCGCCCGGCACGCTTTACATGTTGATCCTGAAGATGCTGGCCCGCCACGGCCAGATGCACGGCTTCGAGATCGCCAACGCCATCCAGGAAGTATCGGACGATGTGCTGCAGGTAGAGGAAGGCTCGCTCTATCCCGCCCTGCAGCGCATGCTGCTGAAGGGCTGGGTGACGGCTGAATGGGGCGTCACCGCGGGCAACCGGCGCGCGCGCTATTACCGTCCAACGGCGGCGGGACGCAAGCAACTGCTGGCCGAGGTGGATCAATACCAGCGGGTGAATGGGGCGATACACAAGATTCTCGCGGAAAGTCTGAGGTGACGGCGAATGGCCTGGATCAGTGAACTCTGGCGGCAAGTGCGGTATTGGCTTTCCGGTACGCGCTTTGACGCGGATCTGGCGGAAGAGATGCGGTTGCACGTGGAAATGCGCGCGGCCGCCAAACGGGCCGGCGGCATGCCGGGTGATGAAGCCCAGGCGGCGGCCCGGCGCCAGTTCGGCAACGCCACCCGGCTGCACGAATCCAGCCGCGAAGCGTGGGGCTGGATGCGGCTCGATTCCTGGCGGCAAGACGTCACCTACGGCCTGCGCACGATGGCGGCGAATCCTGGATTCACGGCCACGGCGGTGCTGTCGCTGGCGCTCGGCATCGGCGCCAACACGGCGATTTTCAGTATTCTGAACGCCGTGCTGCTGCGCTCGCTGCCCGTCGAAGATCCGCAGCGCCTGGTGCAGCTCAGGATGGGCGCCGAAGGCGACGATGAGTTGACCAATCCCATTTGGGAGCAGGTGCGCGACCGCCAGACGGCATTCTCGGGGGCACTCGCTTACTCGCCGGACCGCTTCGACCTGGCCGATGGCGGCGAGAGCCGCAACGCTGTGGGATTGTGGGTCAGCGGCGATTTCTTCCGCGTGCTGGGCGTACCCGCCATCGAGGGCCGCGTGTTCACGCACGATGAAGACCGCCGCGGCACGGCGCCCATGGCCGTGATCAGCTACAGCTTCTGGAAACGCAGTTTCGGCGGAAACGCAGACGCTATCGGTAAAACCGTCCGGCTGAACCGCCATACGTTTGAGATCGTCGGAGTGACGCCGCCGTGGTTCCGCGGTCTCGACCGCGACTGGGGTTTCGATGTGGCCATCCCGCTCGCCTGCGAGCCCATCTTCCATCCGGAGCACAGTTCGCTCGATGAGCGCGCGGCGTGGTGGCTGCGCATTTTGGGGCGCATGCCCGAGGGCGAAAGCCTTCGACAAGCGCAAGACCGCATGCGGGCGATTGCGCCGGAGATCTTTGCCGCCACGGTCCCGGGCATTTTCGCCCTCAGTCAGCAGCGGGACTACCTGAAGAGCTCGTTCTTCCTGAAACCGGTGGCCACGGGCTTTTCCGAAGTCGGGGCGCAATACCGGACGGCGCTTTATACCCTTATGGCCATTGTCGGAGTGGTGCTCCTGATCGCGTGCGCCAACATCGCCAATCTGCTGCTGGCGCGCGCGACGGCGCGGCAGCGGGAGTTTTCGGTGCGCATGGCCATCGGCGCGGGCCGCGCGCGGGTGATCCGCCAGTTGATGACCGAGAGCCTGCTGCTCTCGGCGTTCGGCACCGCGGTGGGGCTGCTGCTGGCGGCCTGGGGCGGACGGCTGCTGGTGCATTTTCTTTCCACCCGGCGGCATCCGCTCGATCTGGATCTGTCGCTCGATCCGCGCGTGCTGGCATTCACCATCGGCGCCGCGCTGCTGACGGCCGTGTTGTTCGGCCTGGCGCCGGCGCTACGGGCCACCCGCGTGGAATTGAGTCAAGTGATGAAAGAGAATACGCGTGGGGTGCTGCGCGCCTCGGAGCGATTCAATCTGGGCAAGGCCCTGGTGGCCGGCCAGGTGGCGCTGTCGCTGGTGCTGCTGGTGGCGGCTGGGCTGTTCCTGGGAACGCTGCGCAATCTCCTGGCAGTGGACGCGGGATTCACGCGCCACAACATCCTCATCGTCGCGGCCAATGTGGAACAGGCCGGGATACCCGCCGAGAAACGCGCCGCCGCGTACCGCGAGATTCTGGGAAAGCTGCGCGGACTGCCCGGCGTGGCTGCGGCGGCGAGTTCGCAGCTGACGCCGATCAGCCCCGAGGGATGGGCGGACATGGTCCGGCCGGAAGGCTTTCAGTCGAAGCCTTCGCGCGAAACGCTGCTGTTCTTCAACCGCGTTTCGCCCGGATACTTCGCCACCATGCGGACGCCGCTGCTGCTCGGCCGGGACTTCGGCGAAGGCGACGGGATGCACGCTCCCAAGGTCATGATCGTGAACGCCACGGCGGCGCGCGACTTCTTCGGCACGGCGAATCCGATCGGCAAATCAATCGGCATGGACAAGGACGACGTGTATCACATCGTAGGCGTGGTCAAAGACACCAAGTACAACCGGATTAACGAGAAGGAACGCAGGATCGGTTATCTGGCCGCGAGCCAGGACGCCGAGCCGTCGCCGAATTTCCGGTTTACACTGCGGTCGGATGTGCCGGTGGAAACAGTGATTCCAGCCGCACGCGCCGCGATTGGCGGCGTGAACCGCGGCATTTCGCTCGAATTCCGCAACCTCGAAACCCAGGTAAACGAGTCATTGCTGCAGCCGCGCACGGTGGCGTTGCTGTCGTCGGTATTCGGATCGCTGGCGCTGCTGCTGGCCATGATAGGGCTGTACGGGATCACGTCGTATGCGGTGACCCGGCGCAAGGGCGAGATCGCCATCCGCATGGCGCTCGGTGCGCCCCGCAATTCCGTAGTGCGGCTGATGCTGCGGGACGTCGCCGTGCTGTTGGCGCTGGGCATGCTGGCGGGCCTGGCCGCGTCGCTGGCCGCGGGCCGGCTGGTGGCCAGCCTGTTATACGGCGTGCGGCCGCGAGACCCTGTGCAGATTGCCGGCGCGGTCCTGATCCTGGCGGCGGCCACCGCGGCAGCCGCGTATCTGCCCGCACGGCGGGCGGCCCGGCTCGACCCGATGGCCGCTCTGCGGGAAGAATAGGATTCGCGCGCCGAGTCGGCGACCCCATCCCCGTTGAAGTCCGCCGCCGCTACCAGCTTCCACGAGTTGCTCTCGGCCACCTGTGCCGTGCTCCCGTAGGTGGCGCCTTGCGCGCCGCTCATCAGCCAGATTTCCGCCGCGCCCGAACTGGGATATTGCCACGCGACGTCCGGGATGCCGTCCTTATTGAAATCCGCGCCCGCGGCCACGCGCCATGGCGTGCTTCCCGACAGCGAGACCGTACTCAAGAGCTGCGGCGACGACCGGCTGGTGCTTTCATACCAGAACTGCGCCGCGCCGGCCACGGGATCTTCCCAAACCAGATACGCGTTGCTGCCGCCGGTGGCGTACTTGACCGCGGTGGCGATGCGCCAGGAATTGCCGCTAACTACGTTGTCGAGACCTCTAGACTCAAGTATGTGATCGATTCAAAAATGGTGAGCCGGGCGGGACTCGAACCCGCGACCCTTTGATTAAAAGTCAAATGCTCTACCGACTGAGCTACCGGCCCTCAACGCACGCCTTCCGTCTTTACAGCTTAACACGCCACCCCGTAGACTCCGGCCGTGCGCGATGCAAAAATGTGGTCATGTCAGATCCTGTCGTCTTAATTGCCAGCGGCGATCTCCGCCTGGCCGCCAACCAGAAGTGTTGGCCAGCCCAGGCCCGCGCCGAGGAAGCCGTCATGCGCGCCATCCGGCGCCTGGGCCACGCGGTCGAACGCGGCCACGCCTGCGATCCCGCCAAAGGCCACGGCTTCATCGATAGCCAGAAGCGCGGAATGGAAGTGTTCCGCGGCATCCCGTCCGGCGCGCCCCTGGTGGTGGTCGAGGCGGTGTGGCAGTATAGCCATCACATCCTCCACGGACTCTATAGCCATCGCGGTCCCATACTCACCCTCGCCAACTGGAGCGGCGAATGGCCTGGCCTCGTTGGCATGCTTAACCTGAATGCCTCGCTGACTAAAGCCGGCGTCCCCTATGACACCCTCTGGAGCACGGATTTCACCGATGCCTTCTTCCTCGACGGCCTGCGCGCCTGGCTCGCGGGCGAGCCTGTCCTGCACGATACCAGCCATGTGCGGCCGCTTTCCGCCTGCCAACTGCCGGCGCAAGCCGAGGAGACCGGCGCCCGCCTGGCCGCCGAACTACGAAGGAACAAAGCCATCATGGGCGTCTTCGACGAGGGCTGCATGGGCATGTACAACGCCATCATCCCCGATGAGTTGCTGCATGCAACGGGGGTCTTCAAGGAGCGCATGAGCCAGTCGGCCCTCTATGCCGAGATGCTCGCGACCAGCGACGAGGAAGCGCGTGAAGTGCGCGCCTGGCTCGATCGCAAAGGCGTCGCGTTTCGCACCGGTGCCGATCCCGAAACCGAGCTGACCGATGCCCAGATCCTCGCACAGTGCAAGATGTATATCGCGGCCTTACGCATCGCGGACGACTTCGGCTGCGACGCCGTCGGCATTCAGTATCAGCAGGGGTTGAAGGATCTGGCGCCGGCTTCCGATCTGGCCGAAGGCTTGTTGAATAACGTGGACCGGCCGCCGGTGCGCGCGCGGGGCAACGGGCATGTGCTCTATGAAAACGATGCCCTGCCGCACTTCAACGAGGTGGACGAATGCGCCGGCCTCGATGCGCTCGTCACCCATCGCATCTGGAAAGCGCTCGGCTATCCGCCCGAAACAACGCTGCACGACGTGCGTTACGGCGAGGCTTACCCGGTAAATGGTGTGGAAGAATTCGTGTGGGTCTTTGAAATCTCGGGCGCCGTGCCGCCCGCGCATTTCATCGGTGGATACGCGGGCGCGGTGAGCGAGCGCCAGCCGCCGATGTATTTCCGCCTGGGCGGGGGCGGTCTGAAAGGCGTCAGCAAGCCCGGCGAGATCGTCTGGAGCCGCATCTTTGTGGATAGCGGGGTGTTGAAGGCGGACATCGGACGTGCCAAGGTGGTGGAATTGCCGCCCGAAGAGACCGAGCGGCGCTGGCGCATCACCACGCCGCAATGGCCCATCATGCACGCCGTGACCTACGGTGTCACCCGCGACCAGATGATGGCGCGTCACAAATCCAACCACGTCCAGGTGGCCTATGCGCCGGATGCCGAGGCCGCCGATCTGGCCCTGGCCGCCAAGGCCGTCATGTTCCGCGAAATGGGACTGGACGTCTCGGTCTGCGGCGCCGCGCATTAAGCGCCTCGCCGTTCGCTCATTCCATGCAAGCAGACTTCCGAAGTTCGCCACAGCGTGCGGCGTTGCGCTAGAATGCTGAAATCTAAAGATCGGGAGTCTATTAAGGACAGATGCCAAACTTGCTGGCGCGGAAGCCGCTGAAGAACCTGATGGAAGAAGCCCGTCAAACGGGCGAACACAGTCTGAAACGCACGCTGGGCGTCTTCCAGTTGACCGCCTTGGGCGTCGGCGCCGTCATCGGCGCCGGGATCTTCGTCATGGCGGGGTTGGGCGCGCATTACGCCGGGCCAGGCCTGATGTTGTCCTTCGTCTTATCCGGCTTGGGCTGCGCGTTCGCCGGTCTTTGCTACGCGGAATTCGCGGCGATGATTCCCCTGGCCGGCAGCGCCTACACCTACGCTTATGCCACGCTGGGCGAGATCTTCGCCTGGATCATCGGTTGGGACCTGACGCTCGAGTACGCCATGGGCGCCAGCACGGTTTCATCCGGCTGGTCGAACCATTTCATCGAGCTGCTCGATATCTTTCACGTGAAGATGCCGCTGTGGCTGGCTTACGACCACTGGACGGCCCTGCGCACCGCGCAGAATACCATCGCGCGCCAGATGGCGCAGGCCTCCGATGGCTCGCTGGTGCCGGGCACCCAGGCCTTCCTGGAGAAGGTTTCGGCGATCATGTCCGCGCGTTCCCCCGAGCTGCTCCAGCGGGCGCACGACCTGCTGCACGCCCCAACTATCTTCGGTGTGGACATAGGCTTTAACCTGCCGGCCTTCCTGATCGCGTTGGTCATCACCGGCATCCTGGCCATCGGTATCCAGGAGAGCGCGCGGTTCAACACCGTCATCGTGGTCATCAAAGTTTCCGTCGTTCTGTTCGTCATCGGGCTCGGCATCACTTACATCAACAAGGCCAACTGGGGCAATAGTTGGACCACGTTCGCGCCGTTCGGCTTCTCCGGAATCGGAGCCGGCGCGGCCTACATATTCTTCGCCTACATTGGATTCGACGCCGTCTCGACCACCGCGCAGGAGGCCAAGAATCCGCAGCGGGACTTGCCCATCGGGATCATCGCCTCCCTTCTGATTTGCACCGTTTTGTATATCGCGGTGGCCGCCGTGCTCACCGGAATGGTGCCCTGGCGCGACGTCAACATAGAAGCGCCGATTGCGCGCGCCTTTATAGACCGCGGGCTCACGGGCGCCTCGCACATCATTACGCTGGGCGCTTTGGCCGGCCTCACCAGCGTGATGCTGGTCATGCTTCTGGGCCAAACGCGCGTACTCTACTCCATGGCGAACGACGGATTGCTTCCCAGGCGTTTCTTCGCCGACATCCACCCCCGCTTCCGGACGCCCTGGAAGAATACCATTCTGGTGGGTGCGCTGGCCGCGGTGGTCGGCAGCGTCACGCCCATCGATGACATCGGCAAGATGGTGAATATCGGAACGCTGCTCGCTTTCGTCATCGTATGTATCGCGGTCATGGCGTTGCGGCACACCGATCCCGCGCAGCCCCGCCCCTTCCGGACGCCTTGGGTACCGCTGGTTCCCATCCTGGGCGTGGTGTTTAACGGCTACATGATGTACAAGCTCGGCTGGCTGAACTGGGCCCGGCTGATCGTCTGGCTGGTGATCGGATTGGTCGTATATTTTTCGTACGGACAGAAACACAGCCGGGTGCAGGCTGCGCTGAAGTAGGCCGCGTGCCAGCGGGACTTTTAGGTCCCGCTTACGGCGAACTAAAGTTCGCCGCTGCACGCTGAAGCGTGCGCCACGGGTAATCTAACGCACGTATCTCGGCGGCTGCCCCGCATCCCACGGGTCATACTCGGATGCAAAGCGCACCCGCTCGCTGATCGACGGGTGGTCGTAGAGCCAGAACTCGATAAACGGGCTGGGATTCGGATCGTCCAGCGAGATCTCGCCCAGAATCTGAAAGGCCTGGGCGGCCTCTTCCGATGAGTTGGGCACGATCCCGTGGATCACTTCGAGGCCGTAAACGTCGGCGTTGTGCTCCAGCATCCTGCTGAACGAACTGGACCCGGGTTCGGAAAGAAAACCGAAAACGGCCAGGGCCAGCAGCAGCACGGGCAGGGAAGCCCAGTCGCTCACATCGCGGATCTGCCAGCGCCCGCCATAGTGGGCCAAGGCCCAGCGCATCGCGTGATGTGCCAGGAACAGAAAGATCAGGATGCCGATCAGGGCCGCGCCCACGCCGATCCAAACGTGTCCCAGGACGTAGTGCCCCATCTCGTGGCCGAAGACGAACAGGATCTGGCCCGTATTCATATCGTGGATGGTGTTGTCCCAAACCACCACGCGCTTGGATGCGCCAATCCCCGTAACATAGGCGTTCAGCGATTTTAATTTTTCGCTGGCGTTCATTTCGAACATGCGGTCGCGCGGAATCACCAGCCCCCCGCGCGCCACTACCTTCTCTATCGCCTCCACCAGCGCTGGTTGCTTCGCGGCCAGCGGCTCGAACTTGAAGAAAAGCGGCTCGATGGCCAGCGGCTCGATGAACATCAGAAACACAACCATCGGCACCGCCGCCAGCCAGAAGTAGAACCACCAGCGGCGCGGACTGCGGCGCATCGCGCCATACAGTACCCAGAGAGCGATGCCGGCTAGGGCGAAGAGCAGCAATTCGCCCTTGGTCCAGTCCCAGAACCACGATCCCCAGCCTTGGATGGATTGCTCGAATTTGAGCGAAAGGTGGTGGCCGTAAAGGGAGAGCGGAAGCTCCAGCGCATCGATGGCCAGCAGCAGCAGCGGCCCCACAATGTAGGCCTGCAAGATACGGTGGCGCGTGGCGGATTCGGCGAAGGTGCGCAGGCGCGGAGCGAGGCGCCAGGCCAACAGCGCCAGGAGCACCGCGATGCCGTAGGCGGCGGCTATAAAGTGCAGCCGGTTGCGGGCGGCCGCATACTCGATGGCTTTGGCCAGCTTATCCGGCGGCAGCGTGTAGGTTCTGGCGGCTAAGAGCAAGGCTGGAAACATATCGCTCCCGCTTCAGCGCGCCACAGCCGCGTCCGCCGTGTCATAAAAACTCTTGCCGGCCGCGGCCAGCCGCTCCAGCAGCGGCGCGGGCTGCCAATGATCGCCCAATCGCGCCCGGTATTCCCGCACCTTGGCCAGCACCTGCGCCAGCCCCAGCGAATCCGCATACGCCATCGGTCCGCCGCGATGCCGCGGATAACCGAAACCATACGCATAGATCACGTCGATATCGCCCGGCCGGATGGCGATGTGCTCGTCCAGCACGTTGGCGCCTTCGTTGGCCAGCGCCACCATGATGCGCGAAAGGATCTCTTCGTCGGAAACGGGCTGCCGCGCGATGCCGCGCTCGCCGGCGGCCTTCTCGGCCAGTTCTTCAATCAGTGGATCGGGGATCGGGCTGCGGCTTCCGGCTTCATAGCGATACCACCCCGCGCCGGTTTTCTGGCCGTACCGGCCCATTTCGTAAAGCCAGTCCGGCACCGGCGATTCCGGCCCTTCCAGGCGCGTCTTGCCGACGGAGCGCAGATACTGCCGGATGCGCGCGCCCACGTCGATGCCCGCGATATCCTGCATGCCGAACGGACCCACCGGCATGCCGAAGCCGGTCATCACCCGGTCGATTTGCGGCACACTGGCGCCCTCTTCGAGCAGCAGATAGCCTTCTCGCATGTAATAGCCGAGCATGCGGTTGGCGACGAAGCCGAAACAGTTGCCCACCACCACCCCTACCTTGTTCAGCTTCTTCGAGAGCTTCAGCGAGGTGGCGATGGTCTGGTTGCCGGTCTCCCGGCCGCGCACGATTTCCATCAGCTTCATCACGTTCGCGGGGCTGAAGAAATGGTGGCCGATCACGTTGGCCGGCCGTCCGCTCGATTGCGCGAATTGATCGATATCCAGCGTGGAAGTATTGGACGCCAGCACGCAATCGGGTCGCGTGACGCGCCCGAGATCGGCGAAGACGGACTTCTTCAGCTCCAGGTTTTCGAACACGGCTTCCACCACGATATCCACCTGGTCGAAACCATCGTAGGTGAGGGTGGGGCGGATCAGCGACATCACCCGCTCAACCTGCGCGGGCGTCATCTTGCCCTTGGAAGCGGAGACGTCGTAATTCCTGCGGATGGTCCCGAGGCCGCGATCGAGGGCGGCCTGATCCGATTCCTTCAGCAGCACCGGGATGCCTGCGTTGGCATAGTTCATAGCGATGCCGCCGCCCATGGTGCCCGCGCCGACCACCGCCGCCGCGCGGATCTCCATAGTGGGCGTGTCCTTCGGCACGCCGGGCACCTTGCCGGCTTCGCGTTCCGCGAAAAATAAACGGATCAGGTTGCGCGATTCGGCGGACAGCACGCAATCCGCGAACAAGTCGATTTCGCGCGCGGAGCCGGCATCGAAGCCTCCCTGTACTCCAGCCGCGATGGCGTCGACCGCGGCATAAGGCGCGTGCGCGCCGCGGGCGGTCTTCTTCAGGCCGGCGCGGGCTGAGGCGATCGCGGCGTTTGCGGAGTCGTAATCGGCAATCTTCGATTCCTGCTCGCGCACTTTGCGTGTTTCGCCGGCCGCGGCCTTGGCCAGCGCGAAGGCGATCGCGCCGCGCAGCAGGTCGCCGTCCATAATCTGATCGACGATGCCTTCGTCGAGCGCCCGCTTCGCCCCGATGTGCTGGCCTAGCGTACAGAGTTCGACGGCCGTCGCCACGCCGCAAAGCCGCGGCAGGCGCTGCGTGCCGCCCGCGCCGGGAATGATGCCCAATAGCACTTCTGGCTGGCCGACCTTCGCGCCCGGCACGGCCACGCGATAGTGGCAGGCCATGGCGAACTCCAGTCCGCCGCCCAGCGCGGTGCCGTGGATGGCGCATACCACGGGCTTCGGACAATCTTCGATCCGCCGCAACAGCGCATGCACGCGATGCGAGCGGTCGATCGAAACATCCCGGTTGGGGATCGTGCCGAAGACCTTGATATCGGCCCCGGCAATGAAAGTGTTGCCCGCGCCAATCAGCACCACAGCCTTGGCGGACGGGTCGGCGGCGGCGCGCGCGATACCCGCGTCGATGCCTTCGGGCACGCCGGGACTCAGAGCGTTCACCGGCGGATTGTTGATAGTGATTACCGCGACGTCATCTTGGACGGTATATTGAACGAGTTCAGACATGGGATGCGATCCGATCCATTATGTCATCCCGCTTGCCCGTGGCGCACGCTTCAGCGTGCCGGCGGGACTTTTAAGTCCCGCTCTGTGGGCGGTTGACCAATCTTGGCCGCCTGAAAGGCGGCTGCGGGCATGATTGCCCGCCCTCCAATGCCGAAAAGCCGACATTATTCATCTCGGCGAATGACGGAGGGGGGCGGAGTGGGGGAGGATTGGGGAAATGCACCGTTTTTTGGGTTCGCTTCGTAATTCATTGAATTCGAAGGGGTTGAGGGCGGATTTGGGGGTTCGGGGGCGGGGGGTTCGGGCGCGTGCGGAGCTTCAGGGACGGCGGGACAGTGCGCGTTGCGGGCGGCCTGTAGGGCTTTGAGGTGCTTCATGCCGCGTTCGATGGAGCGCTCGATGGCGGTTTCGTAGCGGGCCAGGCGGGTGAAGTTGTCGGGGCCTTTGGCAGCTTGCATGAAGGCGCGGGCGAGGAGATCGTCCGGTTCGTACGGATCGGGCGGGAACGGGTCGCTCTGGCCTTGGCTTAAGCGCAATTCGTGAAGCTCCCGCTTGTTCCGGTCGATGCGGTTCCGGATGGTGGATTCTTCGCGGTAGATACCGGTTTCGAGGGCAAAGGCGCGGTCGAGCCGCCATTGGGCGGCGGCGATGCGTTGGACAACCATTTCTTCGCTGTCGCCGACGGGGCGGAGATGGTCGTGGAGGTCCTGGAGGAGGCGGAGGAAGGCTTCGGGATCCTCGCCTTCGAGGATGAAGTGTTTGTCGCCGGAGAGGCCGTGGGTGAGGCCGTTGCGGCTGGAGGCAGCTTTGCCTTCGGGGGTGCGCGGGCCGGTAGACTTCATGGCGTTGCGGCGGTTGGCTTCCGCCTGCTGTTGGGAAAGTTTCCGATCATGATGGCTTTTCATTGATTTTCGGGCGCGGGTATGGCTCTTCCTTTCGACTTCAGGGTAGCTGGGAGGATTTGGGATAAAGGGATGCGATTCGCGCAAGCGATTGAAAGGACGGGGGAAATTTGTTGGCCGGATCAGTCACCGAAAACCAGCGGGACTTAAAAGTCCCGCCGGCACGCTGAAGCGTGCGCCACGGGGCAAGCGGCTTGTCATCACCAGAAAATTCGAAACTCCAGGGCGGAACTCTTACGTCCCGCTGCAAGCCTGCCGCTCACTTCACCAGCGTATAAGTCGCCCGCGTCGCACTTTCCCTGACAGCCTCGAACATGATCTCGTTATGCTTGCCGCTCTCCAGCGTTTCCGGGGGCAGGGAAGTACTCTGCTCCACGGTAAGCTTCGCTTCCCCGCCGGCCAGGCGCACCGTCCGTTGCCAGTCCTTGCCGGTGATTTCCAAAGCGCCATCCCCCGCGTGGACTTCAACTGGGCCGCCGCCCACAAAAGCGCCGGCCTCCGGCAGCACATTCAAACCGTAAGGCGCGGAATCTTTCCAAACGAACTCCAGCCAGCGGCCGCCGTCCTGCGTCGAAAACACGGCCCGCGCTTTCTGGTTTTCGAGGATCCACTCGGGCGAGCCGTCGCCATCCAGGTCGGCGGACCAAGCCACAGCCTGCCCGCGCGGGATTACCACAAATCGGGCCGGGATCTCCAGCTTCGCTCCGCCCGTGAATCGCAGCATCCAGTCGTGCAGACCCGCTGCCACGCCCTCGGGAAACACGCGCAGCCCAGCCACACGATCCATAATCGCGCCCGAACTCAGATCGGTCTTGGGCGGCAAAAACTGAAAGCCTTCGCCGGCGGCCTCGATCTGGTACGTTTCAATGTCCGGCGAGTTATTGCGCACATTCACGTCCACGGCGCGGCCGGCAGTGGCATCGATAGGGATAATGGCCGGCTCCACGGCCAGGTCTGCGTCGGCGCCGAAGTGCAGCCGCATGGCTTCCGCCAGGTGTACCGATGCCGGCCGGAATAATTGCAGATGCGCCTGCCCCAGTGGCACGCCATCGGCTTCGATCGCCAGATTCACCCAATCGCCATGCAAAGCGTCGGCCGGCACATCCACCGCGTAATCGATTTCCAGGGGAGATTTCCGCGTAGGCGTCGCCGTAAACCCTTCCGGCAAGCGGAGGCGCGAGCGATCGGCAAGATCCTCGGACGAGTACGACGTAGAAACGGTGTTGGCCCGGCCAATCACCAGGCGCTTGGTATCCTCGAAGAACGCGGAGTGTTCCGGCGCCTCGATGGCCAGCGCTACGCGCACCTCGTAGTTCGGTCCTTTGCCCTGTGGGATCTTCAAGCGCACGCGCATCGACTTTTCGTCGAAATCGAACTCCGCCGGATGTCCTCCCGCCAGGTACGGCCCGCTGGGGCGCCGCGCAAACTGCAGTACTGCCTCGGCCGGCGCGGGCGCCGCGAATTCCATGGCCAGTGTTCCGTTTTCGAATTCGATGGTCTGCAGTTCCGCCGTCGCGTAGACTATATGTTCGGCGTTAGAAAACGCGGAGCATTCGCGGCACAGTCCGGCGCTGCCCAGCGACACATTCAGGGGCAGCCACAGATTCTCGTGCGGCGCAACCTGGACGTTCTCGATCTCTATGAAACGCTTCGCGAACGGATCCCAGGCCCGCAGCGAATTTCGGAACGGCAAATGGCTTTCGTTGGCGACGTTGACCGCGGAAGCTACGCCCGGCGCGCGCGAGACCACCTCGGCGGCGGTAACCCTGGCGGGAAACTTGCCGGATGCCACCCTTACGGGGTGCGCCCGTTCCGGTTTCATGCCGGCCATCAGCGCCTCCCAATGCCGCATCAGGGCCGCATTGCGGCGCAAGGCCACAATCGCGGGCCGCTCGTCGCCATTCAACGACACCGCCCCGGCGCGGTAGATAGGCCCACCCGGCCGTTCCCAACCGGCGGGGTATAAGGTATCCTCGACCTCTTCCCAGAGCAGCGTGCCGGTGGCCGTCGCCAGGGCCTGCCGGCTGCGCACCATGGCGTTCGATTCGTGCGCGGCCACCATCGTAACCGGCAGCGGGGGCGCGGGTAAGGCCAACATGCCGGCATTGGCGTCTACAAAAGCGATCGGCCCGCCATGCTTTTCGGTCTGCGGCGCCAGCAGGTTTTCCAACTCGTGCAGCCATGCGCGGGCCGCCGCGCGGCCCTGCACCGTCCCCTGCGCATAGCCGTGCGGATAGCCGTTATTGAGCCACCCCTTCACCGGCGGCAGCGGACGAATCCAGGCGCGCATCTCCAGCCGCCGCAGCAGACGGATGAATCCCACCAGGTCCCGGCGCGGGCTGCTGGTCCCCGTAAAATCGTACGCGCCGCCGTCGGGTTGATGCCAGTTCCACGGGATGGAAAATTCCACGGTGCGGATGCCGATGGCCTTCAACCAGACCAGTTCACGCTCCCACAGCGTCCGTGGATAAAGATAATAAGGGAACTCGACAACCTGCACGAACTCCGGCTGCACGGCGGGTTCGGGGGCCGGCAGTACCTGCTGGGCGGGCAGTGCCGCGGCGAAAACCAGCGGCAGCAGCAGGCGCTGCATCAAAAGGACCTGCGCAATCGGTAATCTTCGACCAGGGGCATCTTCACGACCTTGCACATCTCAAATAGACGCGAGCGGGCCCGCGATCCGATACGGTCCGCGAGAGAAGTTTTGTAATCCGGCTTGCCCAAAGCCGTATTCCGGTCGAGCATCACGCTGCCGGCGTCGGGATCGGGAAGGTTGGTGGTGGCGATCAGCGGCTTCTTGTTGTTGCAACGGTAAGTGATGATGCTGGTGACCGTGTCTTCGACCCAGTCGGTGACCCGGTGCGCGCCCAGATCGTCGAGCAGCAGGACTTCGGTATCCAGCGCGAAACGGTAAGCTTCGCGGTCGGCGGAGCCGGAGGCCTGGTTGAATCCGGCGCGGATGCGATCGAGCAGGTTCTGATAATCGAAGAACAGGCCCTCGAATCCGCGCGAGATGAGGATGCGCAGCGCCGCCACCGCCAGATGCGTCTTCCCTGTGCCCGGTTCGCCGACCAGCATCAGTCCCAGGTGCTTGCCGGTGGGGAACTCGCGCGAAAAAGCTTTCACCGTAAGCAGTACGTTGGCCAACTCCCGGGCGCCGATGGGGTTGTCCCGCGGCAAAGCGAAGTTGTCGAGAGAAGCGTTGCGATAGAGTGGCGGGATAGCGGCGTTCTCTTCCAGGCGCCGGGCGCGCTCGCCCAGCACGCAATCGCAGCGTTCGGCGCCGGAAAGATCGGCGCGTTCGATGATTTTCCAGCCGCTGCCGCCGCAGTCGGGGCAGACGGTTTCGGTGGGCATGATCTCCCATTATCGCGCGCGTAAGGCAGGCTCGTGGCGCACGCTTCAGCGTGCCGGCGGGACTTTTAAGTCCCGCGCACGGCGGACTGAAGTCCGCCGCTGCACGCTGAAGCGTGCGCCACGGGCCTGCGGACGACAGTCTGTGCTTAGCCGTCGTTTTGATCTCCTTTCAGTGAGTGCGGATCGCCGCAAAAACGGCATCATAAAAGATTTTTCGCGGCGGATCGCGCTATACTCCGGCTTAAACCCTCCTGAATCGGAAGGTGCCCTATAACATGGATTCCGATCAAGTCACGCAACTATTGGCCCAGGTGGGCGGCGGAAACCGGGCCGCGGTGGACGAGTTGACGCCGCTGGTTTACCGTGAGTTGAAGCGGATCGCGGGCGGTCAACTGCGCAACGAACGCCCTGGGCACACCCTGCAAGCTACCGCGCTGGTTCACGAAGCCTACCTGAAACTGGTCGATCAACGGGATGTCTCCTGGCAGAACCGCGCGCATTTTTTCGGCGTGGCGGCGCAGGTGATGCGGCGCATTCTGATGGACTATGCCAAGTCGAAGGTGCGCGACAAGCGCGGCGGCGGGATGCGGCAGACAACCCTGGACGAAGCCCTGGTCGTGACCGAGGACCGCGCCTCCGATCTGGTGCAGATCGACGAAGCCCTCACCCGGCTGGAGCAGTTCGATGCGCGGCAGGCCAAGGTGGTCGAGTTGCGCTTCTTCGGCGGCCTGTCGGTGGAAGAGACGGCCGAGGCTATGGGCATTTCAGCGCCTACGGTGAAGCGGGAGTGGGCCATGGCCAAGGCGTGGCTCTACCGGGAACTGGCCCCGGCCTGAGTAAAGCGCGGTTCGCACATGAATTCCGAGCGCTGGCAACAATGCAAGCAGATTTTCCAGGCCACGCTCGACCTGCCGCGTTCCGAACGCCCGGCCTACGTGCGGCAGGCTTGCGGGGAGGACGACGAATTACGCCGCGAAGTCACGTCTCTGCTGGAAGCCGAGGAGCGTTCCGACAAATTCCTCTCGGGGGCCGCGGCCAACTATCTGGGCGGCGCATTCGGTGAAGCGCCCGGTGACAACCGCCTCCCGGCGGGGCAAGTGCTGGCGGCCCGCTATCGCATCCTGCGCCTGATCGGCCGCGGCGGTATGGGCGAGGTCTACGAAGCCGAGGACCTGGAGCTGAAGGCCCCGGTTGCGCTCAAGCTGGTACGCCCCGAGATTGCCGTACACCCGGAGATTCTCGATCGTTTCAAGCGCGAGGTGTATCTCGCCCGCCAGGTGACGCACCCCAACGTGTGCCGTATTTTCGACCTGGGTCATCATGCGGGACCGGCCGGGCGCTTAACCTTCCTGACCATGGAAATGCTTGCCGGCGAAACGCTCTCGGATCGCCTGGCGCGCACTGGCCCCATGCATACCGCCGAGGCGTTGCCGTTGGTTCAACAGTTGGCGGAGGGCCTCACGGCCGCGCATCGGGCCGGGATCGTCCATCGCGATTTCAAGAGCGGCAACGTGATCCTGGCGCCGGAAACCGGGGAGGGCGACCCCGGCGGCCGCGTGAAGATCATGGATTTTGGCCTGGCGCGGGCCGTCAGTGGAGGAGACCATGTCCGCACCACGCTGACGGTCGCGGGCGGGCTGATCGGTACACCGGCCTACATGGCGCCGGAACAGATTGAGGGCGGCGAGATCACGCCCGCCACCGATATCTATGCGCTGGGCGTGGTGATGTACGAAATGGTGACGGGCACGTTGCCGTTTGCCGGCGAGAATCCGTGGATCGTCGCAGCCAGGCGGTTGCGGGAGGCCCCGGCCCCGCCGCGCACGTACGCTCCGCATCTCGACCGGACGTGGGAAGCGGTGATCATGCGCTGTCTCGAGCGGATTCCGGGGGCCCGGTTTCAAAGCGGCATGGATGTGATCGGAGCGCTGCGCGGTGAGCCGTTGGAGCCTGTCAAGATGCCTTCCGCGCCCGGAGAAGACCCGCGGAAAAGGCTCGGGCCATGGGTGATCGCCGCCATCCTGGTGGCGTTGTTCTTCGGATCGGCCATAGGCTATCGCCTGCTCACCCGGTCTCACGGAACCTCGGTTCAGCGCCCTCCCGAATCGGGCGTGACGACACCGGCACAATACGGATGGCATCAGATCGCGCTGCCGGCCGATCCGTCGATGTTTCAAGCCGAGGTGGTGGCCGGTTCGCTCGATCCCTTGCAACTCGCGTTATTCGGACCCTCTTTCACGCGTACCTGGGCGCCGGGCCAGAACCTGACGCCGCCCCTGCCCACCACATTTGCGGTGAGCCTCGAAGCCGAGTGCGCGCCGGGTGTCTGGCTCATCCATGACGATCGGCGGCACATCACCAAATGGGATCCCGGCAGGCAGCAGCCGCTGGCCACGCTATCGCTTCCCTGGCCGGTGGACTCGGCCGTCTGCCTGGACGAGAAGGCCACGCGATGGGGCTTCCTGGTGCGTGAGCCTACCGCGCGCTGGATCGAGTTCGATGCCAAAACCAACCGCGCGTTCCGGACCATCCCGTTGGACGATACGTTTATCAAGGCGACCCTCGACCCGCGGAAGAAGATCGTGGTTTTGATCGGCAGCAGCCGCATCAGCGTGCGCGGACGGGAGCGGTTCGACGAGATTTTCCATGACACCCTGGGCGAGGAATTGCTCGCCCAGTGGGCCTCCGCCTGGTCTGAGACCGGCCGTTATTTTTCATTGGGCTTCAAGCAGTTGGCGATCTACGACATGGCGGCTAAGAGACGCGTCCAGACGCTGGCTACCGCCGGCTGGATTTCCGCCATCGGCTGGATTGGCGACGATGCGGTGGGTGCGATGGACGATCGCGGCCGCCTTTATTGGACGGCCGATATTGCAAAGGACTGGCAGCTCAAACAGGATCCGCCGTCGCCAGGCGTCTACAGACCGTTCTGGGTCGGATCGCATTATCGATGGATCGCGTTTCGACAGGGGGGCGGAGGACTGGTCTGGGAGTACATCACCCCGCCGCTGCTTTTCGATCTGCAGGTGAGCCCGCTCGAAGTCTGGTCCGTAGCCGTCAGTCCGGATGGGGCGCAGCTCGCGGTTTCCGGTAAAGATCCGCGCATCTTCGTGGTGGATCTCGCGCAAAGGAAAACGGTACACATCCTGGAGGGGCACACCGATGGCGTACCGTTTGTGAGATTCGAAAAATCCGGCCGGCTCATTTCCGCCAGCGACGATAAGACGCTTCGCCTGTGGGATACATCCACGGGCAAGCTGCTGAAGACCGCCACGGGACATACCAGCCTGGTGAACGCGTTCGCGATTTCGCCGGATGGACAATGGCTGGTCTCGGTCAGTTCGGACGAAAAGATTAAGCTATGGCGATTGCCGGAACTGGACTATGTGAAAGATATCGGGAAGACTGCCAGTGGCGGCGCGGCCGCGGCGTTCCTGCCGCACGATGGCGAGCAGCTTTTGATCTCCGACTGGAAAGGGTACATTTCCCTGTACCAGGGCACGGCGCCCAATTGGTCGATGCGGCAACAGTCTCAGTTGAGCAAGGGCGTGATCTACATGGTGTGCCCCAGCCAGGATGCCTGGTGGGCGATTGCACGCGCGGTGCACGAGGGAGATGTCGAGGGTATGTGGCTGGTCCCGGCTAAGGATATCGCGAAAGCCGCGAAAGTTAATGAGGATACGCCGTCCTACTGCGCGACGGGCAGCGATGGGCGGCTGACCGCGGTGGAATATGCGGACCGGATCGAATTGCGATCGAATGCAGACGGCAAGCCGTCGGCCACTTACCGCTTTGCGGCGAGAGAAGGCGCGGCGGCGGCGATTCGCGAGCATCCTGCCACCGTGATTGCCGGTGTCAATGACGGACACGTGCTGGCGTGGCCGATTGCCCAGCCGCGGCCGTAAAGGAACGCGGCTACACGGCGTCGGAAATGCTGGTGAACGAGAAATCCTTCACCACCATGGCCGGCGCGATCATGCCCTGGCCTTCGCCGCCCCGCACCCGAATGGGCGTACCCATGGCAACCGTGTTCTTCAGCATCTCCACGGGGCTTTGGTTGAAGCGGAAGTTCATCACCGGCGCACTGAGCTTGCCTTGTTCGATCAGGAAGACGCCATCGCGTGTGAGTCCGGTCACCTGCATGCTGCGTGGATTCACTACCCGGATATACCAGAAGCGGGTGACCAGCAGCCCACGATCCACCCCGGCGATAAGTTGGTCGAGGCTTTTGCCGCCGCCTTCGAGCACCAGGCGATTGGGGAACGGAGTCGGTTGCTTGCCGGCTTTGGCGGCCCAATACCGGTCGTAGAAAAGGTTCTTCACCACGCCGTTTTCGATCCAGGTGATGGGCTCCGCGGGCAGCCCGCCACCGCCTCCGCCCCCGCCAAAACCGAAACCGCCTCCACCGCCCCAGGGAAGCGACGAATACAACCGGTTGAACGGATCGGAACGCAGCGTGACGAATTCCGGGAACAACTTCTCGCCCGCCATAGTCCCGCCGCCGGGCTTGCTCAAGAAACTGCGGCCCTCTTCGGCGGCGCGCGCTTGCATGCCGAAGCCCATCATCTGCACCAGGTCGCCGGTCGCGGTAGGTTCCAGAATCACGGTGTATTTGCCCGGATCGAGGCGCCGCGGTTCCTTCCAACGCAGGCACTTGTCGATGGCGGTCTTGGCTACTGCCGCGCCGTCGATGGTCTCGATCAGCACGGCCGGCTGGGAGGCCCAACCGGAACTGGTGCCGGCGGCATTGCGCAGCGTCGCCGAAAGACCCGCGTCGGTCGCGCGCCCGTATCCGAAATTGCCTTGCTTGTTGGCGACCGCCGCGGTTTCGGCCGAGCGCTCGAAAAACCCCGCGGCCACTAGTTTGTTCGCTTTGGCGCCGTCGATGATGGCGCGAATGTGCGGAATCATGGCCTGGTTGCGCGCGCCGGCGGTGGAAGCCGCATAGTTTTCGAAGTCCGGATATTTCTGCTTCTCAAGCGGCGGCACGCGCTCCGGATTGGGGGGCGCGATCATGGCCAACTGCTCGCTGCGCTTTACCGCCTCGCGTAGCGCGTCGTCGTCGAATTCGTCCACGCGCGTCGAGCCGCTCTGGCCGTCTCGAACCGACGAAATCGACAGGGATTGCTCCACCGTGAAGCCGGAGGTGGTGACATCGTTCAGCGCGAAACGAATGAAAGCGCGCTCCGAGCTGTTCAGGCTGATGTCGCATTCCGGAAACGTGGAGAACGAGAGCGCTTTGGCGATGATTTTCTGGGCTTGTTCTTTGGTCAGCATGGTTAGTCCGTCTGAATCACATTCACCTGGCGGAAGCGCGCGGGCGAGCAACCGTGACTCACGGAATTGATCTGCTCCGGTTCTCCTTTGCCGTCGTTCGGCGCGCCCCACTGCTGCCAGTAGCTCGGTCCGGCGATCTGGTCGAGCGACTGCCAGAAGTCCGTAGTCCGCGATTGGTAAGCCACCCGCGATACCATACCCTGCTTCTTACCGTGCTTGATCTCCCAAAAGGCATCGCCGCCGAACTGGAAATTGTAGCGCTGCTGGTCGATGGAGAAACTGCCGTCGCCATCGATCAGAATTCCATCCTCCACGCCCGAGATCAAATCCTCCAGGTTCGTCCCGGATTTGCCCGGCTCCAGCCAGACGTTGGGCATGCGCTGGAAGGGAACGCTGGCCCAGTTGTCCGCATAGCAACAGCCGCGGGATTCGTGTTCGCCAATCAAATGGGCCTGGTCGCGGATGGTCTGGTAGTGTTTGAAAATGCCTTTCTCGATGATCGGGAATTTCGTTGCTTTTACGCCATCGTCGTCGTAGCCGGTAGTGGCCAGGCCGCGGTCGGTGGTGCGGTCTCCCCAGATGTTCATCAGGTCGCTGCCCACGCGCAGGGAGCCCATCTTGTCGGTAGTCAGGAAGCTGGTGCCGGCGAAGTTCGCTTCGTAACCCAACGCGCGATCCAGTTCCGTCGAGTGTCCGATGCTTTCGTGAATCGTGAGCCAGAGATGGCTGGGCATCAAGACCAGATCTTTCTTGCCGGGCGTCACCGGCGGGGCGTTCAAGTGCTCGATGACTTCCGTGCGGATGCGCTGCGCGTTTTCGACCAGGTTCATCAGCGGCACATACTCATAACCGGCGGTGACCTGCTGGGGCTGATAGCGGCGCGACTTCGAAATGCCGCGCTTGAAATCGGTCGCGGTGGCATTCACCATGCCATAAGTCTGCAAATTGAGTTGCTGGATGGAAGATCCCACCGAGGATGCGAAATACTTATCTTCGGACCGGAACGAGAGAATGCAGTTCGACGAGAAGACGCCCTTCTCTTTCTTCACCTCGGCGGCCGCGGTGCGGATCAGATCGAGCTTTTCTTCGAGCGGCACAGCGAACGGGTCGCGCTCGTGGGGCGTCTGCCAACGCGTGCGATAGACCGGCACGGGCGCCAGTTCCAGAGGCTTTGATCGGATGGCCGCGTTGGCACGCGCCACCGCTACGGCCTCGCCGATCATGCGCGCGATTTCCTCCTGGGTGACGAGCGGTGAAGCCGCAAATCCCCAGGCGCCATCCACGATGACGCGCACCCCAAATCCAAACGAACCCCCGTCGGAGACCACCGGCACTTCGAGGATCTTGCCCGTCCCGCGCTCCGGGTTCAGGCGCACGGTAAGGAACTGCTGGCGGTACCGAATGATGCGTATATCGGCGTATGAGGCTTTGAGTTTTGTGGCTTCGCGCAAAGCGGCCGCGCCCAGTTTCTCCAACTCGGGGTTGGGCGTGGTGGCGCCATCCGGCGCGGCGAACAGGCGCGTAGCCAAGGCCGCGGCGGCGCCGGATCCTATGAACGCGCGTCTGGTGAGCCCGCTATTGAGCATCGATATCCCCTCCCGGAATCCTGAGTATATCCTGGAATCCATCTGGGCTTCACTTGCCGACGCGCCACTCGAACACATACAATGATTTTCGGCGGTATCTCCGCCGCTCCGAGGGGGACTGTGTCGGATCGAGCAATTCTATTCCTGTTTAGCGTGGCAGTCGAAATCGCGTCGCTGGCGGCGGCGGGCTGGCTCCTTTATAGCGGCCAGGCGGCCTCAGTGGACGGTCTATTCCTGCTTCTGACGTGTCTGCTGGTGGCGCTGGCGTTTGGACTCTATCTGGTTTTCATGATTCGCCGCGCGATGGAACCGGCGCCCGTCGCCCAGCCCGTCAAGGCCAGCGCCGCCGCGCCCGCGCAGAGCAAGCCCGCTCCAGTGGCCCAGGCGTAATCGCAGGGGCGCCGGTAAGCCTCCGGTGGAGTTACCCGCGCCCACACAAACGTTCGCCTTTATGCGGCGGGCGCTATTTGGCTGGCGCCGCAGTGGCCGGTTTTGCCGCCGCTGCCGGTTTTGGCGCCGCTGCCGGTTTTGGCGCCGCTGCCGGCCCCGGCTCGAGTTCAGCCTTCACGATCAGATCCATCTTCGGGTAAGCCCGCTTCACGAATGCCGCCCCACCCGCGCTGATTTTCCCCTGGTCCCCGTCTCCGTATTCGGAGTCCAGCTTATCCACCACTTCCATACCCTCCACGACCTGTCCGAACGGAGCAAAACCGTCGTGGTCGAGCCGGGAGTTGTCGATGTAGTTGATGAAGAGCTGTGTCGTGCGGGTATTCGGACCCGCCATCGCGTAGGTCACGTAGCCACGCTTATTGCTTTGCTTCACAGGATCGTCCTTCAGACTGGCCCTGTCCCAGGCCTTGTTCACGGCCGGATTGGGGCTAAACCCGAACTGCGCCATGAAACCGGATATGACTCTGTAAAACGGACCGCCATCGTAATAACCGCCGCGCGCCAGATTGTAGAACCGGTCGGCGCCCAGCGGAGCCCATTCCCGGTGTACTTCCACCACGAAGTCACCCTTGGTCGTGGTGAATTTCACCTTGAAGGTGGCGGGGGCTTGCCGTTTGTACAAGGCCGGATTCAGCATCGGCGGTTTGCCGTGCGTAGTAGCGGCGGGAGCTTTTGCCGCTGTGCTTTTCGGAGCCGTCGCGGGCCCTTTGGCGGCGGGCGTCTGCGCGAACACAGCGGCCGCCATGACAAATAAACCAATCGTAGTTTTCATATGGATCTTTCCTTTCACCGGCGGCAGAGCGAAGCTCGGCGTCACTGGGCGGTAAGCCATTTATTCTACCCTGTTTCGCGGCATGATAAGCTATCGGAGGCGTGAACTGAACGGGAGGTCCCAATGAAGAAGCTCTGGCTGTTACCGTGCCTCGCCGCGACGCTCATGGCGGCGGACGTTTCCGGCAAATGGACGGGTAGCGTGGAGGTCCAGGACCCCGACGGCGGCGCCGCCATTAACACGGAAGTACGCGCGGAATTGCTGCAAAAGGCGGACGCGGTATCCGGAAAGATCGGGCGGCAGGAGGACCAACTCGCCGAAACCATTCAGAATGCGAAGATGGATGGCGCGCGCCTGACGTTCGAAGTGTCGTCGGCTGAGACGAACGGCCTGGTGAAATTCGTGCTGACGCTCGACGGCGACCACCTGGATGGCGAAATGAGCGGAAACATGGATGGCACCGCCATCACAGGAAAGGTACACCTGATCCGCCCCGCCGCCCGGCCCGCGCCGTAAGACGGCCCATCGCCCGCATCCCACCGGGCCCCCATCGCTCGACAGCCTCTTGGTAAAATAGAACTTACCACCCCACCAAGGAGATTTACTTGCCCGATCAGGAAAATCCGCCGCAAGGTCCGCCCGCGCCTCCGCCCGGCCCCCAGATGCCGCTGAGCGGCGGCGACCGGAACCTCATCCCCATCAATATCGAAGACGAGATGAAGCGTTCCTACCTCGATTACGCCATGAGCGTGATCGTGGGACGTGCCTTGCCCGACGTCCGCGACGGCCTTAAGCCCGTGCATCGCCGCATTCTGTTCGGGATGCACGAAATGGGTCTGGCGCCCAACCGCCCCACGCGCAAGTGCGCCAAGATCATCGGCGAAGTGATGGGCAAGTACCATCCGCACGGCGATGCGCCCATCTACGATGCGCTGGTGCGCATGGCGCAACCCTTCACCATGCGGTATACGCTGGTGGAAGGGCAGGGGAATTTCGGCTCGGTGGATGGCGATCCACCCGCGGCGATGCGGTATACCGAAGCCCGCCTGGCGCGCATCACCACCTCCCTGCTCGAAGATATCGATAAGGAAACCGTCGATTTCCGCCCCAACTACGACGAGAGCGAGCAGGAGCCGGAGGTGCTGCCCACGCGCGTGCCGAACCTGCTGGTGAACGGTTCGGCCGGCATTGCCGTGGGCATGGCCACCAACATTCCGCCGCACAACCTCACCGAAATCGTGAACGCGACCATCGCGCTGATCCAGAACCCGCAAACGCCCCTGGCGAAGATTTTGGAGATGGTTCCGGGCCCTGACTTTCCGACCGGCGGATTCATCCTCGGGCGGCAGGGCATTATCGACGCCTTCACCAAGGGACGGGGCCAACTAAAGATACGCGCCAAGGCGGCCATCGAGAGCCGCGGCAAGGATCGCGAGCACATCATTGTCACCGAGATCCCTTACCAGGTGAACAAGGCGCGGCTGATCGAGAATGCCGCGGCCCTGGTGAACGAGAAAAAGCTGGAAGGCATATCCGAAATCCGCGACGAAAGCGACCGCGACGGCACCCGCATCGTCTTCGAACTGAAGCGCGGCGAGCAGGCCGAAGTCGTGCTGAACAATCTCTACAAGCACACGCAATTGCAGATCGGCTTTGGCGTGATCATGCTCTCGATCGTAAATGGGCAGCCGCGCGAGTTGGGCCTGATCGATTGCATCAAGTGCTTCATCGAGCACCGCGTGGAAGTGGTCCGCCGGCGCACCGATTTTGAGCTGCGGAAAGCCCGCGAGCGCGAGCATATCCTGATCGGATTCAAGAAGGCGCTGGATAACCTCGACGAGATCATCCGGCTGATCCGCGCGGCGCGCGCGCCCCGCGAGGCCCGCGAATCGTTGATCGGCGCGTTCCAGTTCACGGAACGGCAGGCGCAGGCCATCATCGAGCTGCAGTTGCAGCGCTTGACGGGCATGGAGCAGCAGAAAATCGCCGACGAACTGGCTGAAATCCAGCGGCGCATCGCGGAATACCTGGAGCTGCTGGGTTCGGAGAAACTGGTGCGCGAAGCGATTGTTGAAGAGTTGAAGGAAGTCCGCAAGGCGTATGGGGACGAACGCCGCACCCAGATCATCGAAGACACCGGCGAGATCCGCCTGGAAGACCTGGTGGCAGTCGAAGACGTGGCCGTTACGGTCACGCATGGCGGCTATCTGAAGCGCACGTCGGTGGATACTTATCGCCGGCAATCGCGCGGCGGCAAGGGCCGCATCGGGATGGGCACGCGCACCGAGGATTTCCTCGAACACCTGATCGTGGCCTCGACCCACAGTTACCTGCTCATTTTCACCGACAAAGGGCGCGTGTACTGGCTCAAGATCTACGAGATTCCGGATGCGGCCACGGTAGGCAAGGGCAAGCATGTTTCGAACCTGATCAACCTGCAGCCGGACGATACCGTGAAGGCGTTTTTAGCGGTGCGGGAGTTCGTGCCCGATCAGTACGTGGTGATGTCCACCAAGCACGGCGTCATCAAGAAGTGCGAGCTGACCGAGTTCGACAACCCCATGGCGCGGGGCATCATCGCCGTGTCGCTGGACGAAGGCGACGAACTGATCGCGGCGCGCCTGACCAACGGTCAGAACTACCTTTTCCTGGGATCCCACGACGGGCAGGCCATTCGGTTCGCGGAGAGCCAGGTACGTTCCATGGGCCGGCCGGCGCGAGGCGTGCGCGGCATGGATCTGGACGCGGGCGACTACCTGGTCGGCATGGAAATTGTCGAAGAGGAAGGGCTCATCCTGTCGATCTCCGAAAATGGCTATGGCAAGCGCACCCGGCTGACCGATTACCGTTTGCAATCGCGCGGCGGCAAGGGGGTCATCAACATGAAGACCTCCACGCGCAATGGCAAGGTGGTGGCGATTCTCTCGGTGAGAGAAGATACCGACCTGATGATCGTCACCAAGAACGGCAAGATCATCCGGCTGGAATCGGCCGAGATCCGGCAGGCGGGACGCTCCACGCAGGGCGTACGGCTGGTGCGGATGGAGGACGACGACCAGGTGGCGGCGGCTTCGGTGATTCCGGAGGCGGCGGAGACTGGCGAAGTGAAGAACGGCGACGGGCAGCCGGAACTGCCGCTACAGTAGCCGGCTGCTACATTCCCGGCTTAGGCGGCTCGGTGCGATGGTGCGTGCGCGGCGCGACCGGGGCTGCAGCCGCCTGCTTGCGCACCTGCTCGAAGTACTGCTCGACATATGCCTGCAATGCGGCGGGGACCTCATCGCGGTTAATCTCGCCGCCGGCCTGCGCGTGATGCGCATCGCTCTGGGCATAGGGCGTGCGCAACTGCCGGCTGCTGTTCTCGACTTCCACGGTCAACTCGCCGGTGACAGTGGCCGCGCGCTTGCCGATGATCTCGCTGATCTTTCCCATGGCTGCTAGCTGCGCGGCAAGCTTCACGTCTTTACTGCCGTCCTGCCGGCCAATCCCGCTGCCAGGCTGCTTGGTGGCCGGCTGCTGCCCGCTTTCTCCAGGGCTGCCGGATTGCGAATTCTGCGCATTCTGACTATCGTCGGCGGGTTCTCCGTTTTTGGCATCGGCCTGCTGGCCGTCGCCCTGCTGCTGGCCCTGTTTACCGTTTTGTCCGGGTTCGCCCGGCTGGCTCTTCTGCTGGCCGTTTTTCTGCGCGCCGGCCTGCTGCTGCCCACCCTTGGCGCCCGGCTGTTGCCGCATCCGATTCATTAAGCTGGACATGGCATCGCGGAATTTCCCGAGCAGTCCGGAGTTCTCGCCGGAGTTGCTGGAATCCTGCTTGCCGTCGGGCTCACCTTTTTTTCCTTGCTTACCGGCCGAAGGGCCCTTGCGGCCATCGGCGGACTGCGCGTCGCCGTCTTTCGTGCTGACACCCTCGGGCGGCTCGCCTTTTTCCTGTTGACCTTCGAGTTGGGTGGACTGCGCCATCTTCGCGTTTTCAGGCCGGGCCGCGCCGGTCTTGTGATCGACATCCGGCACGCCGACGGTATCCAAGGCATTTTCCGGCGCCGCATCCAATTCGCCGGGGCTTTTCTGCTGGGAATCGTCCGTCGATAAGCCAGGCTCGTTGGGATGTTTTGGGTCGCGGGGGGGCGGAATGCGGCGGTCGCGCGCCGCCTGCCGCGATTCTGTATAGCCCAGTTTCTCCTGCACGATGCGGGCGAGCGGCGCGCGCAGGTCCAGACGGCGATTCAATCCATAGCGCAGGGCAAACAGGCTGCCCGCGAGCAGAGCCAGCAGCGCGGTGGCATAGAGCGCGCGGGGCATGCAAAGGGGAATTGCCCGCCGGGGATCGACAGTTGCGGCGATCCGCTCGGCCTGCTCGCGTTGCGCGCGGCGCATTTCGCCGCCGCGACCGTTGGCGGCAAAGAAAAGGGCGGTGGACAGCATATCCGCCAGCTTCAAATTGCGATCCACCCGCTGCGCAACCTGGTAAGGAGTCGGCGCGCCGCGCCAGGTGGCGTAAGCGCCGGCGCCCAACGCGATCGCGGGCAACACCAGCAGCCACAGCCAACTGAGGATCTGCGTTCCCAACAGCAGCAGCAGCACCAGCCCGGCCAGGGCGGCACTGACCGAGTACGCGGCATGGCGCAGTGCTTCGTTGGCGAGGATACGGTGGCGGGCGCGTCGGACCGTTTCGAAGAGCATGCAGCTCCGAGTGTTCTTATTATCGCAAAAAACGGGCCTTCGCCCGGCGAACCACAACTTCTTGCCAGCAATCGGGGTTCCGATTACAGGTGCGCCGGGCGTTACAATAAAGGCAAAGCACAACAACTGGAAGGATTGGATCTGTTGAGAGTCCTAATTGTCGACGACGAACCCGCGCAGCGCAGCGGACTGGCGGCCATGGTATCGGCCTGGGGCATGACCGCGGAGACCGCCTCCGAGGGTAATGAAGCGCTCGAAGTGCTGAGCCGTAACGGCGCGGACGTGATCCTGACCGATTTGAACATGCCCGGCCTGGATGGTTTCGGCTTCCTCGAAAGACTGCGGGAAATGGGCGATATGCCGCCGACCATCGTGCTGACGGCTTATGGCAATGTAGAAACGGCCGTGAGGACCGTACACGAACTGGGGGCCTACTGGTTCCTGGAAAAACCGATCCAACCCAAGAGCCTGGAAGTGCTGGTGAGCCGCGCGGCAGCTCACGCCGCCCTACGCAACGACAAACAGACGCTGCTGCGGCAACTGGCCAATAACGGTTCGCTCGGCGAGTTGGTAGGCGCTTCCCCTAAAATGCGCGAGATCTTCGGGCTGCTCCAGCAGGCCGGACCGAGCAAGGCTTGCGTGTTGATCACCGGCGAGAGCGGCACCGGCAAAGAGATGGTGGCGCGCACCATTCACAAGCTAAGCCCGCGGCGGCAGGGTCCGTTTATCGCCATCAATTGCGCGGCCCTCCCGGAGACCCTGATCGAGAGCGAGCTGTTCGGGCACGAGAAGGGCTCGTTCACAGGCGCTTCGGAGCGCCGCTCCGGTTGTTTCGAACTGGCGCAACACGGGACCCTGCTGCTGGACGAAATCGGCGAGATGCCCCTACCGACCCAAGCCAAGCTGCTGCGCATCCTCGAGGACTCCAAAGTGCGCCGCCTGGGCGGCAAAACGGAATTCGAGGTGGACGTGCGCCTGGTGGCGGCCACCAACAAAGTGCCTGACGAAGCCATTCGCGGCGGCCATCTGCGCGAAGACCTTTTCTACCGGCTCAACGTTTTTCATATCCATTTGCCGCCGCTGCGCGAGCGCAAAGAAGATGTAGTGCCCATTTCCGAAGCGCTCATTGCCGGGCTGAACCGCAAACACGAATGCCGCGTGACCGGGATTGCCGCGGACGTACTGGATGCGTTCGAGCGGCACTCCTGGCCGGGAAATGTGCGCGAGCTGCGCAATGTGCTGGAACGCGCCGTGATTCTGGCCGGTGAGGGGATCGTGGAACTGAAGCACGTTCCGGCGTTTCTGCAGGGCCGCGCGACGATGGCGGCAGCCGCGGGAGTCGCAGCGGCAAGCGTAACCGACGATCCCGAATCCGTGCGTTTCAGCATTGGCACGACCGTTGAAGACGCGGAGAAGGGGCTGATCCTCAGGACGCTCGAACATACCCACAACAACAAGACCCGGGCGGCGGAAATTCTAGGCATCAGTTTGAAGACGCTGCATAACAAGCTGAAGGAATACGGGGCATAAGGGCTCCCCGGTTACGCCAAACAGGGGCAATAACTTACTTGACTAACCAAGCGATCTGGGATACGATTGAAGTATGGAAAGCGCCTACGAACCCCAAACCCTCCAAGACGTCATCGCTTACTTCGCCAGCCCAGACAACTGCCTGAACTACTTGGCTCGCAAGCGGTGGCCCAACGGCGTTACCTGCCCTACCTGTGGATCGCAGAGCGTGATTTTCTTGTCGAATCAGCGGCGCTGGAAATGCCGTGAGAAGCACGAGCGGCCCCAGTTCTCCGTAAAGGTCGGAACCGTGATGGAAGATTCCCCCATCGGCTTGGACAAGTGGTTAACCGCCATGTGGCAAATTGTGAACTGCAAAAACGGCGTGTCCTCGTACGAGGTTCACCGGGCCATTGGCGTTACCCAGAAGACCGCATGGTTTCTCGATCACCGCATCCGGTTTGCTCTTGGACTCGTTCCCGGTAATAAACTGTCTGGACAGGTTGAGGCGGACGAGACCTTTATCGGCGGCAAGGCGCGGAACATGCATAAAGAGCGCCG
>Ga0187871_10000510_pt1 | contig 37348 bp, 39 predicted proteins | sample June2016WEW_16_1_FD_132988 | JGI IMG/M metagenome (GOLD analysis project Ga0187871, IMG submission 132988) | Peatland microbial communities from SPRUCE experiment site at the Marcell Experimental Forest, Minnesota, USA - June2016WEW_16_10 | ecosystem: Environmental > Terrestrial > Soil >...
AAAAACTCGGAACTGAGTGCCGGACATTCGAAGCCTGCCCTCAAAAAATCAAATATCGAACTGCTTATATCGTCTTCCCAACCTGAACGGAGCGCGTCTATCCTTTTAGATATCCCCGGTCGAGTAGTGTTCTTAGCAAAGAAGCGAGATCCCCCTGGGTTTCCCACCCCACGAAAAGGCGGAGACCGATTGACGATCGCGAAGCAACGTGCGTGCTTGCTGGCCGGGGCAGGAATCCTGCTCGTTGCTGGGGCAGCGCTCCTGTTGCTGGGATGCAGCGAGGGCGCGGCTCCAACCACGACGGCGAGCAATTTGATCCCAAGCCTCCAGCCGTATCCATCGCCCAGCGGAACGGAGTCAACGTACAGCGCGACAGGGAGCATTGATCCCAACGGAATTTTCTTTAAGGCGCTGGAAACGAATGCTCGGAGCTGTGGCAGTTGCCACCAGTTGAGCCAGGGAATGGGATTGAGCGCCGCGAATGCGCAAGCTTTGTTTACGACAAGCAACGGAAGCGATCCTCTATTCCTCGCCGTCGATGGAGCGAATTGCCCGACGGCGGCCACGGGCGACAGCGCCGGCCACAGTTTGATCCTGAATAACGGATTGATTCGCATTGCCGAAGCGCTGCCCGTGGGAGCGCAATTCACCATGGCTGTGGCACAAGATCCGTATGGGTGCGCGACGACATCGAACGCGTCGACTGGGCAGACGACGTATTCGGTGTACCGCCGCCCTTTGCCCGCGACGAGCCTGACCGTCCTGAGCCAGGTGATGTGGGATGCGCGCTTCACGGCTGCGCCGCTCGACTCAGCAACAACGTTGAGCGCGAATCTGGAATCGGACTTGAGCACGCAGGCAGCGAATGCGATCGCGACGCACGAGCAGGGCAGTGCGGCTCCGACGCCGGCGCAGTTGAGCGAATTGGTGGCGTTTGAAGAGGGGCTTTTTACAGCAGAGGCCACGGACACGCAGGCAGGATCGTTGACCGGCAGCGGTGCGACGGGCGGAGCGGCCGCGCTGGCAGTGCAGAATTACTATCCAGGGATCAACGACGCGTTCGGGCAGGATCCGAAAGGCGCAAAATTCAATCCAGTGGTGTTTACGCTGTTCCAAGCGTGGGAGGGGAGCACAAATCCGGCGCAGGCGAGTATTGCGCGGGGCGAAGACATCTTTAACAGCGCGCCGATGCAGATCACGGACGTGCATGGACTGAATGACAATCCCGCACTGGGCAGCCCGGCAGTGATCGCAGGAACCTGCGGGACCTGCCACGATGCGCCAAATGTCGGGACACATTCGCTGCCGCTAACGATGGATATCGGCACCAGCCACGTGATCGCGAGTGAAACAGACGCAAACATCATTGGCGGTCTACAATCGCTCGCGACGCCAAGTTTGCCCGTGTATCAGATTAGTGGTTGCACAAATGCCGGCGGTAACGCGGTGGTGTATGTGACGACCGATCCCGGCGTGGCGCTCACCACTGGGCAATGCGCCGATGTGAATCGCATGAAGGTGCCGGGGCTGCGTGGCCTGGCGGCCCGGGGCCCTTACTTTCATAACGGCTCGGCGGCGAACCTTGGGCAGGTCGCTCAGTTCTATAGCACGCGCTTTCAGATGAACCTTAATCCGCAGCAACTGGTGGACTTGCAGAACTTTCTGGCGGCGCTATGAGTGATTGCGGAGAAGCAGCTCACGTGGCCGGGAGTGCCGCTTGCGCGTTGAATCAAGCCGCAAGCATAATTCCAGATACGCCTTCTTCCCTTCGTTCCGGCGCGATTGGTTCACAATGACCCAAACGATTCACTGCGTGCGCAGGTTCTTGCGGCGGGCGTTAACGGCGGGCGCGGCGTGGCTCGCGATTACCGCGGCGACTGCCGGTGCGCAAACGAACTTCGGCGCGGTGAATGTTGGCGCCAGCGCGACCTCGACGGTAACAGTGACCATTCCGGCGGCGGCAACGCTCGGCAGCATTGCGGTGTTAACGCAGGGCGCGGCTGGATTGGACTTTACAAATGGCGGCGGAGGAAGCTGCGCGGCGGGAACCAACTACGCGGCCGAACAGACCTGCACGGTTCAGGTTGAGTTCAAACCCGTGTATGCGGGAGAGCGTTACGGGGCGGCGCTGTTGCTGGATGGATCGGGGAACGTGATTGCAAGCGCGCTCCTCGAAGGAAACGGCGTAGGGCCGCAGGTTGCATTCGGCGGTGGCACGGCAATCGCGTTCGAGCCAATGGCCAACGGCATCGCGTTCAAAGATCCTTTCGACGCCACGGTGGACGGCAGGGGAAATCTGTACATCACCGACCAGGACAACTCCCGCGTAGTGGAGCTGCCGGCGGGCAACGCCGCTCCGGTTGCGATCGATCCAATCGTCGGCGGAGAGGGATTCGTGCATCCGGGCGGCGTGGCCGTGGATGGCGCGGGGAATTTGTATATCTCTGACCTGGACCGCAACATCGTCGTGGAAGTGCCTGTGAATGGCGGCGCGGCGACCGTCTTCAATCCGATAGTGAACGGAATCGGACTGCATTATCCGTGCGGAATGGTGATCGACGGCGCGGGCGACCTCTACATCGCGGACGTGGACAACGGCCGCGTCGTGGAGGTGCCAGCGGGCGGCGGAGCGGCAGTGGCAATCGACCCGCTTGTCGACGGCGAGAAGCTTTCTTACCCGGTCACGCTGGCGTTGGACACCGCGGGCGACTTGTTCATCGCGGATCTCTTTGCCAATCGCGTGGTGGAGATTGCAGCGAATGGTGGCGCAACGACCGCGATTGATCCAAGCGTGAATGGGCAGAGCCTGCACTTTCCCTACGGCGTTGCGGTGGACGCCGCGGGAGATTTATTCATAGCCGACGCCAACAACCGCGTTGTAGAAGTGCCAGCGGGTGGAGGAGCAGCACTCGCGTTCACACCAACCGTGAACGGCGAAGGATTGAGCGATCCGATCGGTATCGGCCTGGACGCCGCGGGCGATTTCTTTATTGCGGACTCGTTGAACAATCGTGTCGTGGAGGTTGAGCGAGGGCAGCCGCCCGCCATCAACTTTGCCGCAACGGCTGCAGGTACCGTCAGCAGCGACAGCCCGCAGACCGTCGCGATCCAGAATGTGGGCAACGCGGCCCTGACGATTCCTGTGCCGGCCACGGGCGCTAATCCCGAAGTCTCTGCAAATTTCGCGCTCAACGGCAGCGCAGCCTCGGCGTGCCCCGTGCTGACGGCCGGCGCACAGCCGGGGACGCTGGCCGCAGGAGCGACGTGCGTTTTGCCCGTCAGCTTCCAGCCGGTGGCGACCGGGACGGTCTACGGCACGCTGACGCTGACGGACAGCAATCTGAATGCGGCGGGGCCGGCTTACGCGACAGAGACGATCGCGCTGAGTGGAGCCGCGCCGGTGGCGACGGTTTCGGCCTCGATGCTCGCGTTCGGTCCGCAGCAGGCGCAGATGGTGAGCGCGTCGCAGCAGGTGACGCTGAACAACACCGGAAGCGCAGCGCTGACGATTACCAATATCGCTGTGTCGGGAACGAATTCTTCAGCGTTCGATTTTCCGAATCCGTGCGGATCAAGCCTGTCGGCAGGAGCGAGTTGCACGATCGCGGGGAACTTTACGCCTGCGAATGCAGGCGCAATGGCAGCCACGCTCACGATCACTGACAACGCGAGCGGATCGCCGCAGATCGTCTTCCTCAACGGCTCGGGCGTTTATCCCGTGACGGTTGCGGTAACGCCCTCGGCAACGAATGTGACCACGGCGCAGCCTTTCACTGTAACCGTAGCGGTTGGCGGCGCGAACGGCGAACCAACGCCGACCGGATTTATCGTGATGACCAGCGGCACCTACAACCTGGGGACGGCAACGCTGGCGAGCGGCAGCGCCACGATCGACGTTCCGCCTGGCGCGCTGGCCGCAGGAACTGACAACATTCAAGCCGTATACACGCCAGACAATGCGAGTGCTCTTCTCTATTCGGCCGGAACGGGAGAAAACTCCGTCACGGTCACCGCGTCGTCAACGGCTACGGCGCCAGCCACTGCGACGGCTGTCGCAACGGCAGTCACGGCCACTACGGCGACGCTCGCAGGGACGGTGAATCCGAACGGAGCGGACACGCATACGTGGTTTTTGTGGGGCACAAGTGAAACGCTCAGTGGGGCAACACAGACGGCCATGCAGGACCTGGGGGCGACCGCGGGCAACGATGCCGTGAGCGTGCCGATCCAGGGACTGGCCGCCAGCACCACGTACTACTACCAGGCGGTAGCGCAGAACAGTCTCGGCACAACCAGCGGCGCAATCTTTTCGTTCACGACCGAGCCCTCTCCGTATTTTCAGATGGTGACGGGAGCGCCCTTGAGCGTCGCTCCGGGAGCGACGACGGGGAACACATCAACGATCTCCGTGACACCGTGGTACGGATTCACGGGCGCTGTGAGCCTGAGCTGCGCCATCACTCCTACGGCGGCAAACGATCCGCCAGCGTGCAGCGTGCCAACGACTGTAACCATCAGCGGCACAACCGCGCAGTCGGCAACATTGACCGTGAACACAACAGCCGCGACGGCAATGAACCAACCGGCGAGCCTGCCATGGCGCGGCGCAGCCGGAGCCGTGCTGGCTTGTGTGGTCCTGCTCTTCGCGCCGTGGCGCAGCCGGAACTGGTTGGTGTTGATGGCATGGGTGGCGCTATTCGCCGCATTTGCCAGCATGGGTTGCGGCGGCGGAAGCGGCACCGGTGGTGGAGGCGGTGGTGGTGGTGGTGGTGGCGGAGGAGGAACGAACTCCGGAACGACCGCAGGAACCTACACCGTGACCATCACCGGCGTGTCTGGCGGAATGACGGAGACCGGAACTGTGGCGCTGACGGTGCAATAAGACAGTTGTCGGTGATCAGCTGTCAGTGGTCCGGATTTGGAAACTACATCCCTGCGGGCTTGGGGTTGTTGGGGTCGAACTTTGCGACCTGAACCTTTTTAGCCAAGCCAAGCTTCGACAAAATCCAGATGCCCCAGAAGTTGGGATCGATCTCGTACCAGGTAAGGCCGTGGCGCGCGGAAACCGGATGCGCGTGGTGGTTGTTGTGCCATCCTTCGCCGCCGGTCAGCAGCGCGACCCACCAGCTGTTGCGGGAGTCGTCGTGCGTTTCAAAACGGCGCTTGCCCCACATGTGGGTTGCGGAGTTTACCAGCCAGGTGGCGTGAAGCCCCAACGTTACGCGCAGCAGGGCGCCCCAGAGGACCATGGCAATGCCGTTTACGAATCCGCCCCAGTACCACCCGAGGGTAAGCAGCAGCACGGCGCTCAAGGTGATGGGAATCCAGTGGTACTTGCTGAGCCAAACGTGGAAGCGGTCACGGCTGAGGTCGGGTGAGTAGCGCGAGAGCGCCTCAATCTGCAGGTGCAACGACTGGCCGAAGAGGATCCATCCTGCGTGTGCCCACCAGCCGCCTTCGCGCGGGGTGTGCGGGTCGCCTTCTTTGTCGCTGAGTTGGTGATGGACGCGGTGCGTCGAGACCCAGAAGATAGGCCCGCCCTCAAGCGAGAGCGTGGCGAAGACCGTCATGGTGTATTCAAGCCACTTGGGCACCTTGTAGCCGCGATGCGTAAGCAGGCGGTGATAGCACATACCGATGCCAACGTTGATGGCCAGAACATACAGGATGGCCATGACCAGCAGGCGCTGCCAACTGAAAAGAAACAGCGCGGCCACCGCACCCAGGTGAAAGATGGCGATCACAAGGACCATCGGCCAGCTCAAGCCATCGCTGACAGCCATGGCTCGGCCCATGCGAATCTGGCGCCACTTGGCAACGGCTTTGGCAGCGACGGAGGCGGGAGTATTCGGCTCGGGAACTGGAGAAGTGGGCTGGGTAGACTCAGTGACAACGGGCTCGGTTGATGGAACGGTGGTTACAGATGCCATGCGAAGGGGAATCCTTGAGAAGTGTCGATGTGCCCACTTGGTTCTTCTAATTGTATAGGACACCTGGTGAAAATGCTCGGACGCCGCGGAAAAGAGCAAGCAAAAGTACTGTGGGGGAGTGCACAAAGAGCAAACACCTGCACGCGAAGTCAATTGATTCTAAAGGTGTGCGATTCGATTGCGGCGCGCCAGTGTCAGTTGGCGGCAGGAACAACACCGATCGATTCGGGGGCGCTGAGGAAGATGCGCGTGGAGTCGCCGCGAAGCACGCGATAAAGAGCGAATTGGCGCTGCGTCGTTCCGCGAAGCTCGAAGAGAAGCTCGCCGCGGTTGTCGGCTTCGGCGTCGACCGCATCGATGAGGTGCATCCGCGGCGTCAGGTCAAGGTTCGCGGCGTCGGTAACGTTCTTGAACAGGACCGCGACGCCTCCATAGAGATCGGGCTGCGCAATAAGGGTGACAAATTTCTCGTTGGCTCCTGCGCCATCTGTGTGCGCGGATAGCACCAGGGTGGCCCCCGCATCGTAGGCCAACTGGAAGACTCGAAACTGCTCGACGAGCAGCGGGGCAGGCGCAAGAGGAGTAGCGGGCTTCGCGTGGCGCTGAGCGGCAGCCGAATTGGGCGTCGGCTTGGGAGCGGGATGCGGATTGAGCCCCAGCGCGCTCCGTGCTAGAACTTCCATGGCGGCCTCCATTTTGTCTTCGTCATCTTGGTTGGCCCAGGTGTAGTTCCATGGATGCTCGGGACGTTCGATCGCGTCGGAGACCGCTACGGTTTGATGCATATCGATCGGCAGGCCAAAGAGGGTGGGAACAACGGGCGCGCCGTAGCCCGCAAACTTGCCGGGAACGAGGCGTGGACGATTGGGATCGGCGTCGCTGGCAACGTCTGCCACGAAGGCCTCTTCGTCGTCGTTCTTTTTCTTTTTCAGTTTCGGACGGCTGGAGTCATCGGAGGATGTGCTGCCTGACGATGAACTGGCGTCGCCGCCATGAAGGACGGGACGGTCGGAATCAGCCGGAGGCGCGCCGGAATCGGCGCTCGAATTGCCGCCTGAGCCCGTGCCAGAACTCGCGCCGGAACTCGATGCATCGCCGCTCTTGTGCAGCGTAGGTCGATCGGGATCGGGAGCCGGACCACTCGAACCGGAGCCGGAACTCGAACCCGAACCGGAGCTCGAGCCTGACCCACCGGAAGAATTGTCGGCGTGATGCTTGCGGTGCAGAATGGGCACGTCGCTCTGCGCATCGTCCTCTTCGTCCACTTTCGCTACTTGCGCTGCAGCGGGATTGGCCTTAGACAGCGGTCTCCACTTGCCAAAGCCCACCCATCCGCCTTGTTCCCGTGCCGACGTGTCAATGTCGAACAGGCCTACCGGCTTGCCGTCCCGCTGGAGCTGATACTCCACGTCGCTCTGCAATGCGAGCGGCTCGGGCTGGGCGAGATAGACGCCTGCGTCATTCAGGTCCTGGCCGTCGAAGATGCAGATGGGAACAAGACGTGCAGCCTTGGGATGGGCTTCATCGCCAGTCCACTCATACACCCCGACTGCGCGCATGTCAGGCGCGCTCGCGTCCGGCTTGGCGACCTGGCCGGGATATTGCGCGGGTGCGGCAAGCGAGAAAACCAACGCGACAGGAGCGAGCAGCATGGCTGCCTTTATCCACAAGCGGCTTGAGCGATGCAATGACACCTTCGACTTCCCTCGACAATAATTGAATCTGGCGGCCGCAGTGCGGCCCGACCCATCTCCCGCATTTCGAGCCCATCCATCTTTTGAAAGGATATGCCCTATGAAGCTCCGTGAGAAAGTTGCCGACTTTACCCTGCAAACAGATGAAGACAAAACCGTGAGTCTCTCGGACTTTGCCGGCAAGCCGGTGATCCTCTTCTTTTATCCCAAGGCCGATACCCCCGGCTGCACCATCGAGGCCTGCGGCTTCCGCGATACGTTCAAAAAGCTCCAGGCGGCAGGCGCCGTGGTTTTGGGTATCAGCCGCGACACGCCTCGCGAACAGGCCAAGTTTCGGGCCAAATACGACCTCCCGTACACACTCCTTGCTGATGTAGACGAGAAAGTCTGCAAACAGTTTGATGTGTTGAAAGAAAAGAACATGTACGGGAAGAAAGTGTTTGGCATCGAGCGGACAACGTTCGTGATCGGGCCTGACCGGACGCTCTTGCACATCTATCCCAAGGTTGTGCCACAGGGACACGCCGAAGAGGTGCTGGAACTGATCAAGGAATGGAACAAAGCGCACAAAAAGGCGTGAAGAGGAGACGCGGGATAGATCAGATGCGCGGCAGGCTGCTGAAGCGCAGTTTCTTTGAGGACTCGCCGGAGCGTGTGGCGCCGCGGCTGTTGGGCAAGCTGTTGGTCCACAAGACAGCGGCCGGCATCGTGGCTGGCCGCATCGTCGAGGTCGAGGCGTACCTCGGTCCTCACCACAAGACACCCGACCCCGCCGCGCACTCGCATCGCGGTCCGACGCCTCGAAACCAGGTGCTTTTCGGCCCTGCCGGATTCGCGTATGTCTATTCGATTTACGGCCTCTACTACTGCATGAACTTCTCCTGCGAGAAAGAAGGCATGGGCGGTGGCGTGCTGCTGCGCGCGCTGGAACCTGTAACCGGAACGGCACAGATGGCGCACAACCGTAATCTGGATCCTGACGCTGCGGCGTGCGACTTCACCGGTGGGCCCGGCCGCTTGTGCCAGGCTCTTGGCCTTACGCGGCCCACGCATAATGGCTTGGATCTGGTCGATCCCCATTCGCCCCTGCAGGTGCGGGACGACGGCATGCGCGTGACGCGCGTGCTGGTGACGCGCCGCATCGGCATCCGGCAAGCCGTAGAGTTGCCATTGCGCTTTTCGCTGCCCGGCAACGAATGTGTTTCCGGCCCCAAAAAGATAAAGGGGAAATCGATCTTCCTTCGGGAGGGGTCAATCCGTAAACTGATCCGTAGCTAACCCGAGGTCCGCGACCCGGACCTGAGAGGAACTCTGCCAGTGAAATTCACTTCCCTGCTCCCACCCGCCGCAGCCGTTGCCCTGATGGCCGCAGCCGTGCTTGCCACAACCACTGGAGTGCAAGCGACGCAAGATCAGCCGCAAGCGAGCGCGCCGGCCGCTCAGACAGCGCCTGCTCCACCCGCTGGCCGACCGATGCGCAACCTGCCGGCGCCGACCAACCTTCAGGTGCTGCCGAAGAACCTGACCGGCGACCAGGTGCACGAAATCATGGAAGGCTTTGCCGGGTCGCTCGGCGTGCATTGCGACTTCTGTCACGCGGCCGACCCCAAGAACTTAATGCCCAACGGACACCCACGCCTGAATTTTGCCGACGACTCCAAAGACGACAAAAAAATTGCGCGAATTATGATCGCAATGACGCAGCAGATCAACGCGGACTATATCAGCAAGGCGTCCGCGCTCGATCCGGACGCGATGGGCATGAAGGTGACGTGCGGGACCTGCCATCGCGGCCACGAGATGCCCGAGGACTTTGTGCCTCCGCAGGAACACGTGCCGGGCGCACCACCAGCTGGGAGTGCACCCGCCGGTCACGAGGTGCCGGCGCCCGGCATGCCGCCGGCGTCGAAATAGAATTCGCCCCGCCCCAGCGCGCGGCGTGCACTGCGAGATGAGGTTGCACGCCAGCGCTTCGGGTGCGTTCGCCGCCCGGAATTACACTAACTCGATATGCGGCTGTTCGTGGGAATCCCGTTGGCGGATGCGGTGGCGTGCGAACTCGGCAACGTGATAGCCCGGCTGCGCGAAGGCGAAAGCACCAGGCCCGGCAGCCGTTTGCGCTGGACTGCGCCGGATTCGTGGCATATCACGCTGCAGTTCCTTGGCAATGCGACACCGGAACAACTGGAGTGCTTGAAAGCGCGGCTGGGTGAGGTGCGCGCTGCGGCGGTTCCCGTCAAATTGGGCGAACTCGGCTGCTTCGATCGCGCCGGTGTGTTCTTTGCAGATGTGATCGTAACGCCTGAGCTCGCTGCCCTCGAAAGGAGCGTGGTGGCGGCGACAGGCCCCTGCGGGTTCGCAGCGGAGATCCGGCCGTTTCACCCGCACATTACGCTGGCACGGGCGAAAGGACACGGACGTGGAACGGAACTGCGCGCGCTCGAGAGCAAAATTCGCAGCCAGCCCGCATTCACACGCTTCACGGCAACGGAGTTTGTGCTGTATGAGAGCCATCTTGCCGCTGGCGGGGCGCATTACGAGGCCCGGATGCGCATGGCGCTCGCCTGGCCGCCAGACCCGATGGCAGCCGCCAATCACTGATATACTGAAGATTCGGCAAGGCGATAGCGCGGGCCGCTGTGCGCGCCCTGGCTGCTCACCGAGCGCCCGAAAACACTAGAGAGATTTGGAGTTGGACGATGGCACAAACTTGCGATATCTGCGGCAAAGGGCCGCGTTTTGGCAATAACATCTCGCACGCGCACAACATCACCCGGCGGCGCTGGAATGTGAACCTGCAGGCAGTCAAGGCGATAGTCGACGGCACGCCCAAGAAGCTCCGCGTTTGCGCGAGCTGCATCAAGAGCGGAAAAGTCGCCAAGGCGTGATTCCCGCTTCTCCGCGCGCTGAAGCCAGCGGGCGAGAATGGGCACCCATTCCTGAAGCTCAAAAACCCCGTCCCATCCGGACGGGGTTTTGTTGTGCGCGGATGTTGCGTTTCGGGGCTAACACAAGCGCGCCGACCGACGGCCTTATTCGCCCTCTTTTGTGAAGGCGAGTGAGGCGGAGTTGATGCAGTAGCGCAGGCCAGTGGGCTGCGGACCGTCGGGGAAGACGTGGCCCAAATGGCCGCCGCAGCGAGCGCAGGTCACCTCCACGCGCCGCATGCCGTGGCTCGAGTCCTCATGCTCTTCGACCGATTTGGAGCCGGCTGGGATCATGAAACTGGGCCAGCCACATCCGGAATCGAACTTTGCGCCGCTCATGAAAAGCAGCGCGCCGCAGGCTGCGCAGTGGTAGTTGCCCGTTTCGTGATTTTCTGTGAGCAGCCCGGTGAAGGGGCGCTCGGTGCCTTTTTCGCGCAGCACGTGATATTGCTGCGGCGTCAGCAGGGTCCGCCATTCAGCGTCGCTGCGAACAACCTTATCTTCGGAATCGCTCAAGATGACCTCCTGCGGGACGGTGATCCCCGGGCCGACCGCGCGTGAACCGCGCAGCACAGCCAAACAATCGCGGCACAGTTCAATGATATCGATGAGAGGCGAGGCTCGTCACACTTCGGCGATGACTTCGATTTCGACGAGCAGATTGCGCGGCAAGCGGGCCACTTCAACTGTGGTGCGCGCGGGGAGCGTTTCGCTGTCGTCTCCAAAGTACGATGCGTAGACCCCATTCATGGCCGCGAAATCGTTCATATCCTTCAGGAAAACCGTCGCCTTGACCACTTGGCCTAGGCTGCTGCCGCCGGCCTCAAGAACGGCTTTGAGATTTTCCAGAGTTCGCGCCGTCTGTTCTTTGATTCCGCCGGAAACAACCTGGCCGGTGACTGGATCCAGGCCGCCCTGGCCGGCGGTGAAGATGAGATTTCCTGCACGCACGCCTTGCGCGTAAGGGCCGATCGCGGCTGGCGCGCCGTCTGTGGTGATATTCGAGCGAGTCATGGGTCGATTTTATGACGACGGGCGAGGGGTGGACTGAGAAAATCGTCCGATCCCTGTGAACGCAGTCGCGGGTTTCAGCGGGCGGCAGCGATGAAATGCAGAGGGGCAATTCCGCGAGGGAATTGCCCCTGTAGTCAATGGGTTGCGAGGGCCGGAGCGAAAGAGTCGCTAGCCGTGGAAGGCTGCCGTCATGCCGCCGCCGATCGCCATAACCAAAAGCCAATAGGCTGCGTTGATGGCAAACAAATTGGCGCGGCGGTTCTCGGCAATGTGCTGCGTAAAGAGCGGCGGCGCGATGAATCCCACCCAGCAGATCACGCCAAACTTGATGCCCTGGGTGAATGTCATGGCTCCTGCCCAACCCACGATGTGCGCAATCACATACGTGAGGAGCAGGCAGGCGATAAACGAGCAGACCATGGTCATGGCGCCGTTCTTCGGCTTGTTGGTCTCGGAAAAGCCGGTCATCGCCATCCAGGACTTGCGGAAAATCAGCCCGTACCAGAGAGCTCCAAGGAGCCATTCGATCACGGCTGCAATCACGATAACCGTCATCATGTGCCCGGAAAGCATAACCGAGGACAGAGCCGCGGAGTAAGTGACAAAGTGCATTCTTGAACCCTCCACAACGGATTTAAATTCCGGCTCCCACGCCCGGAAGCCCGTTGGAGCAGGGTTCCCGCGCGCTCCGTTTGACAGGAGTCGCCGCAAACACGATGCGGCACCAACAGAAGCCATGTCAAGGTAAATCAAGGGTTAGTCGCAGAAGTGGTAACTAACACAAATGAGCCACAGCGAGCGGCAAATGGAGCTTGCGCACTGCCTGCGGCGCACCGCGGACGGAGAAACACTAGCGGCGCTTGAGCGAAACTCTATCGTTTCTTGAGCGCTTCAAGCTCATCGAGAGTGCGGGGCCAATCGGAGCCCAGCAAGCGCGAGAGGCTGCGGTCCGCAAGGACCTTGCCTCCCGTTTGGCAGGTGGCGCAGTAGTTGGTTTCGTTGTCCGCGTAGCGGATCCGCTGGATGGGGCTGCCGCAGCGCGGGCACGGCTTTCCGAAACGTCCGTGGACAGCCATCTCGGGTCGGAAGGCTGTCACGCCTTCAGGAAACTTTTTCATCGCCTCAGCCGCGAGCCGTTCAATCCAATGCTCCAGAGTGGATAGCGAGGCGTCGAACAGGCGCTGCCACTCTTCCGATGTCAACTTGTGCGTGAGCGTAATCGGCGACAGCCGCGCGGCGTGGAGAATCTCGTCGGAGTAGGCGTTGCCTACGCCGCTGATGAGGCGCGGGTCGGTGAGGGCGCGCTTGAGCGTGCGGTTCTCGAAGCTGAGAGCGGCACGAAACCCGTCCAAATCCAAGGAAAAAATTTCGACGCCACCAGGATCGATGTCGCGCAGAGCCTGCTCGCCGCGTAGAACGTGAAGCGACGCTCGGCGCTTCGAGCCGGCCTCTGTTAACACAAGAGTCCCGTCCGAAAAATCAAGTGCGAGCAGCGCCTGGCGGCCGGAGAGTTTCGCATGCGGCGGACGCCAATGCAGACGGCCCGCAATCATGAGATGAAGAACGAGCCAAAGGTCGCCGTCGACACCCACAGCGATGCGCTTGCCGATGCGTCGAATTTCGCGCACCGTCCGCCCTTCGACGGATGTGATCGGCGGATCGACGGTGCGGAGTAGAAAGACGCTGGCAATGCGCACATGCTCGAGCGTCTGGCCGACGATGCGCGGTTCGAGCGCGGCGATGTAGGCGGTGATGTCGGGCAGTTCCGGCATTGTTGCTACCAGATTGCGGCGAATGTGTCGGCCAGCGCAATGGAATTCTTTCGCTGGCTTATTCGAGGATCGTGTTGTCGATCAACCGCGTCGCGCCAACGTACGCCGCAACCGCAAAAAGCGTGCCGGGCGCGGCAATTTCAACAGGCAACAAAGTGGACCAATCAACCACCTCGACGTAATCAACACGGACGTCGGGCTCGGATGCGAAAACTTCGCGCGCAGCTGCGACCAGGACGCCACCGGGGCGCTCGCCCTGCGCCACCAGCGTCTCGACGCGGCGGACGGCGCGGCTGAGCGCGAGAGCCTGGGCTCGCTGGGATGGGTTGAGGTAGACATTGCGGGAGCTGACGGCAAGACCATCGGGATCGCGAACGATGGGGCACACCACAACTTCGACTGCAAGCCGCAGATCGGCGACCATCCGTCGCAACACGGCGACCTGGGCCGCGTCCTTCTGGCCAAAAAATGCGCGATCGGGTTCGGCAGCAATCAGGAGCTTGGCAACAACAGTGGCGACGCCGCGAAAGTGGCCAGGCCGCGATGCTCCGTCGAGACGATCGCCGAGGTCCGAAACTTCGATGAATGTTGACGCTGGGCCGTTGGGATAAAGCTCTTCAACAGAAGGCGCAAAAAGTACATCGGCGCCTTCTCGCCCGGCCAGAGCGCAGTCGGCCTCGAACGAGCGTGGATAGCGCGCATAGTCTTCGTTGGGACCGAATTGCGTGGGATTGACGAAGAGGCTGACGGCTACGTGGGAGCACGTGGCGCGCGCCGCTCGGATGAGCGAGGCATGACCTGCATGAAGAGCTCCCATCGTGGGCACCATGCCGACGGTGCTGCCAGCAGTTGAGCGTGAGGCGCGGGACCAGCGTCGGAGCTTGTCAACCGTACGAACGATCTCCATCACGCTCAGCTCGCCCAATCCTCGAACGCGTCCCGATTCACAACCGCATCGTCGGAATCGAAATCAACTTCAGAACCGGCCGTGCCCTTCGCCTGCTGCACCGGCAGATGATAGCTCTCCGCGTCCGACGGGAAGGCGTGATGCTCAACGTCTTCGCGGTAGCGCTCGATGGCGGAGCGGAAGAAGCCCGACGCATCCGCATAGCGGCGAACAAACTTGGCGGCAGGCGCGAAGGTGAGATTGACGAGATCGTGAAAGACAAGAATCTGCCCGTCGCATTCAGGGCCTGCGCCGATTCCAATCGTCGGGATGGGCAGCGCGGCGGTGATGGCCGCGGCAGCCTCGCGGGGAACGCCTTCCAGCACGATGGCGCCGGCACCGGCATGGGCGAGCGCATGCGCGTCGGCTTCAAGCTGTCGCGCGGCCTCGGCAGTGCGAGCCTGCACGCGATATCCGCCCATGCGATGGACGCTCTGCGGCGTGAGCCCGAGATGGCCGACGACAGGGATCTCGGCCCCCACGAGAGCCTGGACTAGCTCAATCCGCGGGCCTTCGATCTTGACCGCTTCGGCGCAGGCTTCCTTCACGAAGCGCACTGCGTTGGCGACGGCGTCAGCGACCGACCCGTGATAGCTGCCGAACGGCATATCGGAGACGACGAGAGCGCGATGAACGGCACGGCGCACCGCTCGCGTATGGTGGAGCATCTCGTCGATGGTGACGGCAAGCGTGTTTTCCTGGCCCAGCACGACCATGGCCAGAGAGTCGCCGACCAGAATCAGGTCCACCCCGGCCTCGTCGACCAGGCGCGCAGTGGAGTAGTCGTACGCGGTAAGCGCGGAGATGGGCTTGCCTTGGCGCTTCATCTCGGTGAGCGCGGGCATCGTAACTTTGGGGATGGGGACTCCGGGCGGCGTGCCCGCGGAAGGTTGGATGATGCTCATCATGAACTCCAGTGCCGCTCCGCAAACTCAGGATGCGACCCGAACAAAGCCAGTATACGCCGCTGAGTCCTCTCGGAGACAGTGCTACCGAACGGCTTCTTCCAAGTTGTATAAGGATGAGAGCGGGGCTATGACATTCAAGCCGGGCCGCCTGAGATTTGCCCACCCCCGCGGAGGAAAACAATGGCCTACGATCTGGCGATCGTGCTGCCCACGTTCAATGAGAGAGGGAACGTGGGTCCGATTCTGGATCGGCTTGAAAAGGCGCTCGGCGGCATTCGCTACGAAGTGATTTTTGTGGACGACGACTCGCCCGACGGCACCGCCGACGTGGTGCGCGCGTTGGCTGAGAAGCACGACAATCTGCGCGTGCTGCAACGGATTGGCAGGCGAGGGCTGGCGTCGGCGTGCATTGAGGGAATTCTGGGCGCAGCGGCGCCTATTGTCGCCGTGATGGATGCGGATATGCAGCACGACGAAAGTATTCTGCCCGAGATGCTGCGCCGCATGCGTGAAGAGAACCTCGATCTGGTGGTGGGCTCGCGAAACATCGCCGGCGGTAGCATGGGCGAGTTTACTAAGTCGCGAGTCAAGCTCAGCCAACTGGGCCGGCGGTTGAGCCTGATGGGCGCAGAGCATGAGCTGAGCGATCCCATGAGCGGCTTTTTCATGGTGCGCGTGGCGACCTTTGAGCAATTCGCGCACCGCCTTTCGGGCATCGGCTTCAAAATCCTGCTCGACATCGTGCTTTCGGCCGGGCCCGGGCTGCGTGTCGGCGAGGTGCCTTATCGCTTCAGGCTGCGCGAGCACGGCGAAAGCAAGCTCGATCTGTTGGTCGGCCTGGAGTATTTCGAGCTGCTCGTGGATAAGCACCTCGGCGGCGTGGTGAATGTGCGCTTCGTGCTCTTCGCCATGGTAGGCGCGCTGGGCGTCGGAGTGCACCTGCTGATTTTGAGCGCGCTGCTCAAGCTCGCCGGAGTGAGCTTCGCCGCGGGCCAGGCCATAACCACATTCATTGTGATGATTCTGAACTTTGTGCTGAACAACTCCGTCACCTATCGCGACCGGCGGCTCAAGGGATGGAGATTCTGGGGCGGCCTGATCACGTTCTGCCTGGCGTGCGGACTGGGTGTGGCAGCCAACGTGGCTATTGCCAATGAGGCGTTCCGCCGCGGAGTTCCATGGGTGCTGGCGGCGGTAATGGGCTTGCTGTTTACCGCAGTTTGGAATTTCGGCGTAACGTCCATGACGACTTGGCGGCAGGAGCGGCGTTCGAGCGAAAAGCGCGCCAGGCAGCGGATGGAAGCGGGCGCGGCGCAAACTGGACAGCGGGACAACGGGAAGATTCCCGCAGGGTCGCTGTGAACTGGTAATGCTCGGCAGTTACTTTGGCGAGTTGCCCGCCTTGGCTCCGCGCCCCCATACTGGCAGGCAGAATGATCACCCCCATTGCAACAGGGATTTATACGGCACTTGGCGTGGCCGCGTCCGCGGGCGTTGCGGCAGGCGCGTATGCCTATGCTTCCATGTGGCCGGATTCGCGCCTTTTCGGTACAGCGCTCACTGCGCCTGCGCGGCCCGGCGAACTGGCATTCACCTTCGACGACGGGCCCAATGCGACGTGGACGCCGAAGCTGCTCGACGTTCTTGCCAGCCACAACGTCCGGGCAACGTTCTTTGTTCTCGGCGGGCGCGCCAAAGCGCAACCGGAACTGGTGCAGCGGACGGCAAAGGCCGGTCACCTCATTGGAAATCACTCCTGGGACCATCCCAATATGGCGCGCAGCTCTCCTGAAGTAATTCGAGAACAAATGACGCGCACACAGGACATGCTTGAGCAGATCACCGGCACGGCTATAAAGTTCTTCCGGCCGCCTTACGGCGCGCGCAGGCCGGCGCTATTTCAAATTGCGCGCGAGATTGGCCTGAATGTCGTGCTGTGGAACGCCATGACCTCGGACTGGAGCGATCCCTCGCCTCAGCGGATCGCGCAGCGGTTGAACGACAAGATCGAGCGGCTCTGGCAGATGGGCCGCGCGGCAAACATCGTGCTGCATGATGGTGGTCATTCCGACCCTCAGGCAAACCGCGTTGCGTCCGTAACCGCCGCGGAGAAAATGATCGAGCTGTACAAAGGTAAAGTTCAGTTTGTAACGCTGGATGCCTGGGCTTGAGCGCGCGCTTCAGCTCGCGCCGAGCGAAGCGAACGCCTCGCGCGCGGCGGCGATAGTAGCTTTCACTTCGCCTTCGCCATGTGCCGTTGACACGAATGCGGCTTCAAACTGCGATGGCGGAAGCCATATGCCGCGATCGAGCATAGCGCGGTGGAAGCGCCCAAACGCGGCCGTGTCCGATTTCGCTGCCTGCTCGTAATTCCTGATTGGACCATCGTTGAAGAACCAGGTCCACATCGAGCCAACGCGATTGGTTGTGAGGGGAATTCGGGCGCGCGAAGCTTCCTGCGCAACGCCTTCGGCAGCGGCTTTGGTTGTCGCTTCAAGGCGCGGGTAAACCTCAGCCGCGTGTTCCTGCAAATAACCAACGGCGGCAATCCCCGCAGCCATAGCCAGCGGATTCCCGCTCAGAGTTCCTGCCTGATAAACCGGCCCGAGAGGCGCGAGCAAATCCATGAAAATGCGCTTGCCACCAAAGACGCCGACCGGTAGCCCCCCGCCAACGATCTTTCCCAAGGTCACGAGATCGGGATCGATCGAGTAGAGCTGGCATGCGCCGCCGATTTCAACGCGAAAGCCGGTCATCACTTCGTCTACAATCAGCAGCGCGCCATGGCTCGCGGTCACCTCGCGGAGACCGTCAAGATAGCCCGGCTCAGGCGCAATGCAACCCGCGTTGCCCACGATGGGCTCGACGATCACGGCGGCGATGGAGTCAGGGTGAGCGGCGAAGACCGCTTTAACGGCGTCGAGGTTGTTATATGGCAACGCCAATGTGAGGCGAGCGGTTTCCTCCGGCACGCCTGCCGACCCGGGAATGCCAAAAGTCGCAACGCCGGAGCCGGCCTTCACCAGAAGGCCGTCGGCGTGGCCGTGATAGCAGCCTTCGAATTTGACGATCACATTGCGCCCGGTCGCGGCGCGGGCCACGCGAATCGCCGACATGGTGGCCTCGGTGCCGGAGCTGACGAAGCGCATCTTTTCAATGGCCGGATAGCAGGCCGCGATGCGCTCGGCAAGATCGCCCTCGGCGCCAGTCGACGCGCCAAAGCTTGCTGAGTTGCGCGCTGCCCGCTCGATGGCCTCGACGACCGGCGGAAACGCGTGGCCCAGGATCATCGGTCCCCACGAACCGAAATAGTCGATATAACGATTGCCGTCCACGTCGTAGAGATGGGCGCCCTCGGCGCGCTCAATGAACGGCGGCGAGCCGCCAACCGCGCGAAATGCCCGCACAGGCGAGTTCACGCCGCCCGGAAAGAACCGCTCGGCGCGCTCTTGCAGCGCCTTTGAACGCGTGTGTGGTCTAGCGCCAATTTCGGCGCTCCGAAGCTCGGCGCACATGGTGGCTTCAGTATAGAGGGCCGCAGGGCGCAGAGCTTTCGCGGGAAACGTGCCGATCGCGTTGAACTCGAGCAGGCGACAGCCAAGCCGATGGAATCGGCGATCGGGATTTATAACGCCTTGCGCTTTTTTGCTGCGGCGGCCGAGGCGGCAATCGCGACGCCGGCGATTTCGAGAACAATGGCGATGCCGAAGATCGCGCCACGGAAGAAGTCGTTCCAATCAGTCCCGATGCGCGGCGCCGGAAGCGCCAACCTGGCCCACGCGATGCCGATCACAGTGAGCGACAGCCCGACCACGACCAACGCCATGGCGACCGGGACCATCTTTTCGGGAGAGTTCTGAAGCTTGCGGAGAATCATTTTCTTCACTCCAAAATCAAGGGAAAGTGGCGATTCAAACTCGCGCAGGAAGCACGCGAGCGAAGACCCAGATCAGGCCTGCGTTCGCGGACAGCGGCGCGCGGCCCGCAAGCAAGCCAGGTTGATGGTGACGGAAAGCCCGAGGAAAAACCCACACCATGCATCGAGCCAATCGTGATTGACCGTGACGTACTCGCGAAAAACCCATGGCACGAGCCCGAGGACGAGCGCCACGTTGGCGATTTGAAACAGGCGGCGGTGTTTCTGGTCGAGACGACTAATCAACGAATACATGTGAGAATCTCCTTTTGAAATGAATTGCTGAATCAACGAGCCACGAAAAGCGGCTTCAATCGTGCTGCGTGTCGCGGCTGGCCAGCAAGGCGCGTTTAGCCCACATGCGCACAAGTTGGAAAATCACCAAAACGTCAATCGACGTTCCCAGTCCCGCGCAAACACCGCTGCATAGATCATTATTTGCGGCAGTCAGATGCAGTAGCGACAAAAGCGATTGCGGCCACCCGAAAGCGCTCGCCAGGTCCACTTGAGCAACCAGGAGCAGGGCAATGAGAATTGGCAAGTTCTTCTTCAGGCTGCGACTGTCAAACGTAAGCATCGGACTTCCTTTCCGGGCGAGAACCGCCGAAGAATCTAGTTTCTGTAGCGGTACCAGCGCACGAGTGCGATCTTGGTCAGGCCCATCGCATAGATCACGGCAATCAGATCCCACGGCACATGGTGCTCCACAAGCAGCTGATACTCCAGCATCACGAAGGCGATAAGCGTACCGATGATCGCCGCGGCGCTGGTCGAACGGCGTTGATGCTCGCGAGACCGCTCGTCCGCCACTTGATCGAGCATGAGAATGCGGTTGAGAATCGGATGGGTCATGATTGGCTCTCCAACTGAAAAATCTGATCGGTGGAACACGAGAAGATGCGGGCGAATGTAAGCGCCAGCTCAAGGCTTGGCACGTAGCGGTTGCGCTCGATGGAGTTGATGCTCTGCCGCGAAACACCTGCGGCCTGTGCAAGCTGCTCCTGCGTCCAGCCAAGCGCGATGCGAAGTTCCTTGACGCGGTTTGTAATCGTCTGTGCCACGTTCTCTCGCGGTCCGCCCTATGTAAAGCCGACTTTCCAAACCAGAGTAGCCCGGATCAGTTTCTATGTCAAGCCGACTTTCCATTTTGCTTTAAGGAATGCTCACCGGCCGGTCGGCAGGGACGGTCGGACTGAAGTGGTAGCCAGCCGGATGATTTGTGGGAAATGGCTTCCTTGATTGCTGCTAGAATTCCTTTTTCCGGCTCATCCACGCCGAACCAATCGACTCATAAGAAAGCCAGGACCGTGGCACAAGAGACCGCACCGAAAACCGTGACCTACGCCGACGCCGGGGTCGATCTGCGCAGCGGCGACCACGCCAAGGAGCGCATCAAGTACCTGGCGCAAAAGACCTTTAATCGCAATGTGTTAGGTGGAATCGGCAGCTTCGGGGCCCTCTACCGCCTCGACATGCAGCGCTGGAAGAACCCCATTCTGGTCAGCTCGGCAGACGGCGTCGGGACCAAGCTGAAGGTAGCCTTTCAACTCGGCCTGCACCAGACCGTCGGTGTAGACCTGGTGAACCACTGTGTCAACGACATTGCCGTGCAGGGAGCCACGCCGCTCTTCTTTCTGGACTACCTTGCTACCGGCAAGTTGGACGAAGATGTAGTCGAGAGCGTGGTCAGCGGCCTCGCCGACGCATGCAAAGCGAACGCGTGCGTGCTGATTGGCGGGGAGACGGCTCAGATGCCGGGCTTCTACGCAGACGGCGAGTACGACTTGGCCGGCTTTATCGTCGGCGCAGTGGACCGCGACAAGATGCTGACCGGCGCAGGCATCAAGGCCGGCGACGTGCTGATCGGTCTGCCGTCTACGGGCCTGCACACCAACGGCTACTCGCTCGCCCGCAAGCTCCTTTTCGAAGTGGCCGGATACAAGGCCACGCAATACGTGACGGCGATCAAGGAGAAGGCCGGCGCATCGCTCTTGCGTACGCATCGAAGCTACTTACACGTTATCCAGAAGCTCGTCACCGGAGGGATGACCACCGGCATGGCGCACATCACCGGCGGCGGCATCACGGAAAACCTTCCCCGCATTCTGCCCAAGGGCGTCACGGCGCAAGTGGAGATCGGGTCGTGGCCAGTGCTGCCCATCTTCGAGCACCTTCGCGAACTGGGCAACATTCCGCAGGAAGAGATGATGCGCACATTCAACATGGGCATCGGGCTCATTGCGGCCATCCCGGCGGCGAAGTTTGCGCGCGCCAAGAACCTGCTCGACCGCTCGGAAGAAAAGTTCTACGTGATTGGCCGCGTGGTGAAGGGCGAGCGCCGGGTGCAGTACACGTGAGCGGCGGGGCTGGCAGAGGTGGTCGCCCCCAAGACGCCACATGAGAATCAAGAAGATCCCAATGACGAGAAAGGACGTCGCAGATGTGATCGAGCAGTTCCTCTCTGGAGCTGGCGGCGAATGGGATTGGGACGATTTCATTTCGATCCCCCTAGAAGATCTGGATCTCGATCAAATCCGCAGGACCTGTGCACAACTCCCTGAGCTATATCCCGCGGTGACCCGCTCCGTCTATTGCGGTGAGCAGGGCATAGAGGTTCTGCGATCAATTCTCAAAGATTTACAAGCACAGAGCGCCCGCATACGGCTTCCATGACCTTCTTGGAACATTCATCTCCGGCTTGCACGCGGCTCGGCATTCTCCTCTCCGGTCGCGGCTCCAACTTCCTCGCCATCGCCGAATCCATCCGCGCTGGCCGCCTGCCGAGCGCCGAGATCGCTGTTGTCATCTCGAATGTCGCCGACGCTGCGGGATTAGCCCGTGCGCGCGAGATGGGCCTTCATACAAAGGTCCTGGTTTCCCGGGGCCGCAAGCGCGAAGAGCACGACGCCGACGTCATCGCCTGCTTGCGCGCCAACGGCGTCGATCTGGTTTGCCTCGCCGGCTACATGCGGCTGCTTTCGCCGCAGTTCGTTGCCGCGTTTCCCCATCGCATCCTCAACATCCATCCCTCGCTGCTGCCGGCTTTCCCCGGCCTTGACGCGCAGGAGCAGGCTTTCAATTACGGCGTCAAGGTAACCGGCTGCACGGTCCACTTTGTCGATGAGGAGCTCGATCACGGCGCCATCATCGTCCAGCGAGCGGTCGCGGTGCTCGAGACCGACGATGAACACTCGCTCGCGGAACGCATCCTGAAAGAAGAACACTTGGCCTACACCGAGGCCATTGCCCGCGTCGTCAGCGGCGAGTACGAGCTGCGCGGCCGGAAGTACGTCAAGACGCACGCATAGCCCCGTTTCTTGCGGTCGCGCCCGCACTGTCAAGCCCCCGGGCCGCCTCGATTGACCGCAACCCATTGAAAACATTTGGAAAATATCGCGCGCGAAGTTTGCCGATTAATTCGCACAAATCGCTAGCCTTAAAGATGAAAGGGGCTTCTTCATGGCAAGCACAACCATTTCCACCATCTCCGCCGCTGGCGCAGCTGCGAAATCAACCGGGCTTGGCGACTCAACCGCAACCATCGACGACACAAAAAACAACCCCGGACAAAAGGCCATCGCCAGTTGCATGCGCTCCTGGAACTACGCTTACAGCAAGCTCGCTGAGGACGACGACTCGGCCGAATACCAGTGCGAAAGAGCCGGCAACAAAGCTTATCTCAACGCCGTACCGCCGCTCTCGGGCCACCAAAACATCTGCGACTTCATTGCCTGCATCAACTACGCCTCCATGGCCGGCGTCGTCACCCACAAAGAAGCCACGCACTATCTGGCTAACGCCCGCATCGCTCTTGCAGCGCTCAGCCTCCGTCCAAAACCCCAAGCGACAGGCGCTAAGTCAGGCGGAAAACTCCCGGTAAACTCGGCCAAGGATGCAGAGGAGTGATTTTTATACCCCAGGGGGGCATATTATGCACCTTAACTTATTTGTAATCAGCAATCCAATCTCAAAACCGTCGACAGATTTCGTCGAATTTTGTCGATTTTATGCACCGAAACTGACCTTTTAGACCCCCAAACCGACCTCAAGACGCCGCCTCGGCCTCCACCCAAATTCCGCCCCGCCAAGCAATCATGCAAGGGCAAATTGCACCGAGTTGTGCCCCTCCCCGAAATCTTGTCAAGAGGCCAATCGCGAAGATTTGTTGTAACTAGCTTATTTTCCAGTCACTCGCAGCATTGCCAAGTTTGCCGGTAATTTGCCTCGAATTTCGTATCCTTTGTTCATAACCAGACAAAGTACGGACATACCGAGCCGGGCGAAGGAGTTCGCCCTCCCTGCGCGGTTCTTTGAGCACTTGTGCCCTGAAATTTGACTGGGGCGCTGCCGAAGAATTGCGCCTGCGGATGGGCGCCGGGGCGCGGGACCGTCTTCGTCTGCGCGGAGCAGCTCTCCGCTCGATGCCAGACCGGAACCACGGCAGCATCGGGACCTTGCGAGCGCTTCGGGGCGATGCGCAGGTCCGGTGGGGGATCGCGGTTTGATCACGCCGGCCCTGCGCAGGAAAAAACAAATACGCAAGAATGCCATTCAATCGAAATCCCGCACGCCGCATTGAATGCCGCGGCACGGAGGAGTGTGAACCATGAACTTCAAAAATATCTGGAATCATCCGAAGACGTCGGCGGCGGGGCTGCTCATCGCGGTCGCGAGTGTTGCCGGTGTGTTGTCGCAGCAGGGCGTTTCGCTGGGCAAAGTGGGAACCGGCACCGTGGTGTCGCTGGCAAGCGCATTGGCCACGGCGCTGCTCGGGCTGTTGGCAAAGGATCCCGATACCGCAACAAGTCCGGCCACCGCAACCAACGCGTCAGCGAGCCGGCAGGCGAAACTCGGCGCATGGATGTTCATTGCGCTTCTCATCCCTCTGCCGTGGATGCAGGGTTGCACAGCCGCCGGCGTAGCGCAAAACATTGTCAACTGGACGCCAGCCCTTCAAAGCGCTGTCGCTACGGTCGACTCGACCGCCGCGCTGCTCGCGCCGGCCGATGCGCCAATCTTCGTTGCGGCAACCATCGGCTTTGACGTCGCGAGCAATTTGTTGGTTGCGCAGGCCAAGGCTTACCTGGCAAATCCTTCAGCAACCGCGCTGGGAAAACTGCAAAACCAGATCGTGACCTTCCAGCAGCAGGTGAATACGGCACTGTTGCAGGCTGCGAGGATCGTCGATCAAAAGAGCCAGCAGCACGCGCTGGCGGCCATTCAGGGCGTGGGCACGATCGTCGTCGCCATTCTGTCGCTGGTGCAGTCGATTTCGAGCAAAGCGCAGGTGGCGCAAATGGCAGCCGACTCCGGTGTGAAACTTGCAGCAGTCGAGTCGTATCTAAACGAATCCCAATCTGCGGAGATTGTTGCCGCTCATTACGGCGAGCCTGTTCAGCTGGCGCGTGCACAGGTCGTTCAAGTGACGCAGGCAGAGACCAACGCCGGCTTCTGAAAAACAGCAGTCAGTGTTCAGCCGGAAGATGCTGAAACGATCCCTGAGAGGGAGGGCCGCCCCTTGAGTGGAGCGGCCCTTCAATTTCCTTCGAATCACCTAAGTCGACATACCGCCTAGATGTTCGTGTCCCGCGCCTCTCCCAGAATCAGCTTGAGAGTCATTTGCTTTTTGCCGCGCACGATGGTGACGCTGATCGTGTCGCCGGCCTGGTGCTTGTCCATCAGGGCGCTGATGTCCTCGGGATCCGAAACCTGCTGGCCGTCGATGGCGACGATAAGATCGCCGCCGAGCATGATGGGAGTATTTCCCACGTAAGCCTGCTCCGTTCCGCCGTGCAGACCGGCGCGCTCGGCTGCGCCACCGGGAAGTACGCGCTGAATCAGGACGCCGGAATCCGCGGAGAGGCCCATCTGCGAGGCGAGGTCAGGACCAATCGCATACGATACGATGCCCAGCGAAGGCCGCTTCACGCGTCCGTAGCGAATGAGGTCGGCAAGCACCGCTTTAGCGGTGTTGATGGGGATGGCAAAGCCGATGCCTGAGCTTTGATCCGCTCCATTGGACGCGATCATGGTGTTGATGCCGATCACTTCGCCCGAAGAGTTCAGCAGCGGCCCGCCGGAGTTGCCGGGATTGATCGCCGCGTCGGTCTGGATGGCATCCTCAATCGGCACGCCGTCCTGGCCGCGAATTGACCGGATGGAGCTGATGATCCCGCGCGTCATCGTGCCGCTCAGCCCGAACGGATTGCCGATGGCGTAGACCTTCTGGCCCACGTTGAGCTGCGAGGAGTCAGCCAGCGTAACCGGCTGCAGCTCGGGCGCGTCAATCTGGAGCAGCGCCAGGTCGTGAACCTTGTCCACGCCGACGACCCGTGCCGAGTAGCGGCGCTTGTTCGAGAGCATCACCTCGATGCCGCGATTGGCGCCGTCGACGACGTGAAAGTTGGTGAGAATGTGGCCGGCCTTGTCGAGAACGAATCCCGAACCCTGCCCCTGCTGCGGAACGCTCCCATAAAAGAAGTCGAAGACGAGCGCAGTGGAAGTGATGTTGACCACCGACGGCAGAACTCGCTTGTAGATGGCAATGTTGTTCTGCTCTTCGGCGTCGTAGGCGGGCGCCGCTTGAGCTTCGGTAAGCTCAAGCGGAGAGTCCGACCCGCCGGATCCGATCAGCCCCGCGCGGGTTCCGAAAAAGCCATGCTCAACGCGGGTGGTGATGAGCCAGAATCCGCACAAAAAAATCAAAACGATAATGAGAATCCGGGTCAGTTTCATAGTTGGTCGACCTTAAAAGACCCTCCTGTGTTGTTACGGATCGAACGCAGCGGAGTTCCGTTCTGCGGGCCGAAATTGCCTCTTATTGTCCCTTCTTATTGTAGTGACAAGTTCCGCCGGGAATTGTTGCTCTCGGCCTTGAGGCGCGGCCAGAGGGCCTCAACCTCGGCGCGGAGTGCCGCGATATCGCCCGAATTATCAAGAATATAATCGGCCTGGGCCGCCTTTTCGGCATCGGGAACCTGGTGCGAGAGCCGATTGCGGGCATCGACTTCTACGGCCGCGCGGCTTGCAACATCCGGTGCAACGCGTGCGGCGTAGCGCACAATTTTGAGATCGTCGGGTGCTTTGACAACGATGATGCGGTCGATGCGGCGGCGCCAGTCGGCGAACTCGCTTTCGCCGCGTGCACGGGCGTCGCGCACAACCTCGAAGATCAATGCCGATTCTAGGACGGCGACGGCAGCGGGGTCGCGAGCAAACACTTCGTCCATCCAGCGGCGCTGCGCTTCAATCACCGGCGGATGAACGATGGCATTCAGTTCCTGGAGGCGGCCGTGGCGGAAAGCGAGATCGGCAAGGCGGGCGCGGTTGAGATGGCCGTCGGGATTTACGACTTCACGGCCAAAGCGCGCGACGATTCCGTCGTAAACTTCGTGGCCGGGCTCCATCACTTCGCGGCCCAGGGCGTCGGCTTCGATGACCTGCGCGCCGAGTTCGCGCAGCATCGCGGCGACAGTGCTTTTGCCGCTGCCCAGTCCGCCGGTGAGGCCGACGCGAAGCATGGTCTACAGCCCCCGTCTCATGCGGGCGGCGCGCACGGTGTTCGACATCAACATGGCAATCGTCAGCAAACCCACGCCGCCGGGCACGGGCGTGTAAGCGCCGGAAATCTCGAAGGCCTTTGGATCGATGTCGCCGACGACAACCGATCCGCGCTTGGCAAATGCCGCTTCGCGTTTCTCGTGGCCCTTGAAAAATCGGTCGAACTCTTCTCGGGTGGTGAGCCGGTTAATGCCAACATCGACAAGCGTAGCGCCTGGAGTGACTATCTCACGCGTGATGAAGCCGGGGCGGCCGATGGCTGCGACAAGAATATCCGCCTGCCGCGTGATATCTCCGAGGTTCCGTGTTTTGGAGTGACAAATCGTCACCGTCGCGTTCTGGTGAAGCAAAAGCATCGCGACGGGCTTGCCGACAATGTCGCTGCGTCCAACGACCACCGCGTGCTGGCCTGCGATGGGAATGTCGCTGCGCTTCAAAATCTCAATAACGCCGGCTGGAGTGCACGGCGCGAGCGCTGGACGCCCGGCGAGCAAACGGCCCGCATTCACGGGATGAAAGCCGTCCACGTCTTTTTGAGGGTCAACCGCGTCGAGCAGCGCCTTGGCATCGACCTGCGCCGGGAGCGGCAATTGAATCAGAATTCCGTCGACGTCGTCGCGCGCGTTGAGCTGGGCGACGAGCGCGAGCATCTCCTCGGTCGTGACGGTGTCGGGCGGCGTAATCAGGTCGCTGGCAAGCCCCAACTCGGCGCAGGCCTGCACCTTGCTTCGGACGTAAATCTCCGATGCGGGCACATGGCCCACCAGCACAGCCGCCAATCCCGGCTTGATGCCGTGAGCGGCGAGCGCGCGGACCTCTTCCGCCACTTCCTGTTTGATGGCCGCCGCAATGGCCGCACCGTCTAGAGCCTTCGGCATTCTTCGCTCCAGAATTCATGGTATCGCCTTAGGCGACAGCAGCTCGAAGACGTGCACCGTGTCACATGGGTTTGTGAGCAAGCTCACATACAGTGTTGCCTCGGAAGCCTAGTTTGATCGTTGTCGGGAGTGTCCTAAATCACACGGCGGATCACATCCCGCTTCCGGCGGTTGCCACACCAAGAGGGCGCCTGATGAGCAGTTTGAAGGACGCAGGACATCTTTTCAGGTTTGCAGGGCTTTTCGTTCTCGCATTTCTGGTGTTTCTGGTGGTGCGCTCTTATGTGGTGCCAAAGAGCTTCGGTGAGTATGGGCACTATCGCGGAGCGGCGATTGGCGAGATTGCGGCGCGCCCGGTGAGATTCGCAGGCCACCAGACCTGCGAGACCTGCCACACGGATATCGCCGACACCAAGACAAAAGGCGCGCACGCGCACGTGAACTGCGAGGCATGCCACGGAGCGCTTGCGGCGCATGCCGACGATCCCACGACAGTGACGCCGGTTAAGCCCGACACGGCGGTCCTTTGCGCGCGCTGCCATACAGCGAGCGCGGCCAAGCCGGCGAATTTTCCTCAAGTGGACCCCACGGATCACTCTGGCGGCGTCGCCTGCGAGACCTGCCACAACCCCCACAGCCCGATTATTGGTTCCGATTCCGCCCCGAGCACAGCGAAGGGAGGCTCGAAATGAACATCAGCCGGCGTCATCTGATGATTCTCTTGCCGGCGGCGGCCGTGGCGTGGAAGCACGTGCTGGCCGGTTCTCCAGAGGCTTCGCCGAACTACCAAATGAGCGAGCACTGGTGGGGCATGCTGATCGATATTCCCAAGTGCATCGGCTGCGGCAACTGCGTTCGCGCCTGCCAGGCGGAGAACGATGTGCCCGATGGATTCTTCCGTACATGGGTGGAGCGCTATCACAGGACGGACTGGCATCTTGAGAATCCCGAGGTCATCTCGCCCGACGGCGGGAAAGAGGGTTTTCCGGCAGTCGCGGCTGGCGAAGAGGGAAAGTACTTCTTCGTTCCAAAAATGTGCAACCACTGCTCGGACTCGCCCTGCACACAAGTCTGTCCGGTAGGCGCGACGTTTGTCACCCCGGACGGGGTGGTGCTGATCGACCAGAAGTACTGCCTCGGGTGCGCGTATTGCGTGCAGGCCTGCCCCTACGGATGCCGCTACATTCATCCCACGAAAAAGGTCGCGGACAAGTGCACGCTGTGCTACCACCGGATTACCAAGGGGCTGACGACGGCTTGCTGCGAGGCGTGCCCGACCGGAGCCCGGCAGTTGGCAGACCTCAAGAATCCCAATGACCCGATTCACGAGTTTCTGAAGACTCACGACGTGCAGGTGTTGAAGCCGCAGATGGCCACGGGAGCCAAGGCTTTTTATAACGGGCTGGATGGTTCGGTGCGGTAAGAAAGGCAGCAATCAGCCTCTAGCTCGGGCTTGCGGCGAGAAGCTGTTGTGGCGGAATCATGCGGGACGAGTTGGAAGCTGGGGGCTGAAAGCCAGGAGCTGTATTTATGACCGGTGTTGAAGGCTACATGTATCCCAACGAAGCGACGCTCTACTGGAGCGTGCTGATCGTGTTGTACCCGTTCATCACAGGACTGGTGGCAGGCGCTTTCATCTTGGCGTCATTGGAGCGCGTGTTTCGCGTGGAGGCGGTGAAGCCGACGTACAGGCTGGCGCTGCTGACCGCGTTGGCTTTTCTGCTGGACGCGCCGCTGCCACTTCAGCTCCATCTCGGACACCCGGAGCGCTCACCGGAAATGTACTTCACGCCGCACAGCACGTCGGCCATGGCGATGTTCGGATATGTGTACCTGTGGTATTTAATGGCGGTGCTGGTTTTCGAAATCTGGCTCGACTACCGGCGCGACATTGTGCTCATGTCGCAGAGTTCGAAAGGCCTGATGCGCATGATCTACAAGATCATGACGCTGGGCTCGAGCAACATCAGCGAGCGTGCGCTGCATATCGACGATAAAGTCGGCTGGATTGTGACGCTGGTGGGCATTCCTTCGGCGTTCCTGCTTCACGGATACGTAGGATTCATCTTCGGCTCCATCAAGGCCAATCCCTGGTGGTCGTCGCCGTTAATGCCCGTAGTATTCATCTTTTCTGCCATGGCGTCGGGCATCGCCGCGGTCATGCTGATCTACATGGCGACGACCAAGCTGCGCAGGCAGAAGATCGACATGCGCTGCGTGGACGCAATCGCAATGTACATGTTTTATATCTTCATCATCGACTTCAGCCTGGAAATGCTGGACCTTGTGCACCGTGTTTACGAGGCCGACGAATCGTTCCGCAGCCTGAATTTCATGGTGCACACTCGCCTCTTCTTTTCGCAGATCGTACTGCAGATTCTTGTGGGAACGCTGGTACCGCTGATCCTGCTTTTCATTACGCAAGTAGTGAAGCTCCCGGAGATTGCGCGGAAGCGAATCTTCGTGCTGTCAGGCTGTCTGATTCTGATCAGCGTGTTCGCCATGCGCTGGAATGTGGTCATCGGTGGCCAACTCTTTTCGAAGAGTTTTCTTGGCTTCACGACCTACAAGATGGAACTGGTAACACGCGAGGGCCTGCTGGCGGCCATCGGATTGACCATCCTGCCGCTGCTGTTTCTCTGGGCGCTTGTCAAACTGCTGCCTCCCTGGCCCGACAAGAGCTTGCACGAAGCCACGACGGGCGACTGAGTTCAACATCGTCTGAGAAGGATCGGGGGAGCCATGCACGATCTTCCCGACGGAATCGAGCGGCTCGAGAAACGCATGGAAGTGCTCGAGCGGCGCGTGTACGCGCTGGAGCATCCGCTGGAAGCACGTTGGCCAGATCCCTCGCCTGAACTGGCAACCGGAGCTGTTCTGCCAACTGAAGGGGCGGTGCTCCAGGCATCAGTTGGAAGCATGTTCCCGGTACTCGGCGTGGCAATGCTCGGCATTGCTGGCGCTTATGTGTTGCGCGCGGCCGAGGAGTCCAACTCCCTTCCCCGTTTGGCCGTGGCTGTAGCCGGCATTGCTTACGCATTTGCGTGGCTGGTGTGGGCAGCGCGGGTGCGTGGCGGACTCCGCTTTACAAGCACAATCTTTGCGGCAACATCGGCTCTGATCCTCGCGCCCATGGTCTGGGAGCTTACGTTACGCTTCAAGGTGTTTTCACCATCGATCGCTGCGGCAATCGTTTCTTCCTTCGCGCTTGCGGCAATCGGCTTGGGACATGATCGGTTGCCGGTGCTGCGCACCAGCTGCATTGCGGCGGCGGGGCTCGCACTGGCACTGGCCGTCGCCTCGCACGCACTGTTGCCGTTTGTGGTTGCGCTGCTGGTGCTCGTGGCAGTCTGCGAGTTTGTTCCGCGCGTTGAAGTTGTGCCGGAGGTGCGCGCACTGGTGGCGCTGGCCGCCGATACCGCGATCTGGATCCTGATCTATGTCTACTTCGGTCCTCAGTCCGCTGGCGAAGAGTATCCACAGCTGGCGAGAACTGTCTTGCTTGCGCCTGGCGTAGCGATTTTTCTACTGTTCGCTGCAAGCGTGGGTTGGCAGACCCTGGCAAAAGGTCACAAGATTTCTGCTTTTACAACGATCCAGACGACGATTGCGTTTCTGCTTGCTGCCGTAAGCGTCGCAGATTTTGGGCCGCATGGAAGCATCTTGATTCTTGGCGCGCTTTGTCTGGCGCTGTCGGCAGCGGTCTATGCAGCGATCTTTGAGCGCGCCAAAGAGCCGCGCAACGCCGCGGTTTTTGCCGCATGGGGCGCAATGCTGCTTCTGGCTGGTAGCTTTCTATGTTTGCCATCGCTGGCCATCACCGTCCTGCTGGGCGCGGTTGCGATCTCGGCGACGCTGATCGGAAGCCGAACGAACCGAATCGCCTTTCAGATTTATGGGATGGTGTTCCTGCTGGCTGGAGCCGCGGAATCGGGATTGCCGAGTTTTCTTATCAGCTCATGGGTTGGAACACCACAAGGGGTGCCGCTAGCGGCCATTTGGCTCATCGCCTGCTCGGCGGTTCTCTGCTATGGGTCCACACTTCCGCAATCGGGCCGATCTCGACTGCAGCAAACACTTCATCTTGGCTTTGCCGCTCTGGCGGCCTCTGCCGTGGCGGCGCTGCTAGTTGTGGGGCTAACAGGACTGACCGCCCTCCGCATCCAGCCCGGCGCGCATCACCTCGCATTCATACGCACGCTGACGATGTGCACCATGGCGCTCGCCATGGTGTTCGCCGGGGCGCACTGGCGGCGGGTTGAGTTGACGCGGCTCGGGTACGCGGCGATGGTTTTGGTCGCAATCAAACTTGTCGCCGAAGACCTGCGCCATGGCCACCTGGCCTACATTGCCGCGTCAATTTTTCTGGTGGCTCTTACACTGATTGCGGCGCCTCGCCTGGCACGCGCCACGCAGATCGTGCTCGGCAAATAGCAATCGCAAATTGAATGCCTTCTCCGCGCCCACCACGATTTACTGCGGCAGGCGCAAAAGAAAATTACAGAGTGCAAATTATTCAATGACCCCGGGACAACGGATGTCGGGGCGGTACATCGGGTGGCCGGATGGTCGCGGCTTGACGACCTGACTCTCATCGCCGCGCAGCTTCATCTTGCTTAGGTGCACGTCGTAGCCTGTGCCGGGGAGGAGCGATTCGAGCACAAACGTTTCCGCGCCGCTGCTCTTGAGTTCACGATGGCGGTAAATGCCGACTTCGCCTTCGCTGTTTTCTGTGCCGCCAGTAGGCGCATCAAGAAAGCGCCGAGCGTCAGCCACAGTCGACGCGGGATGGTCTTCGCCTTCCGTCAGGCTTTCGGCCGCGTAGGAGCGGACCAGCTTGGTCCAATAGCGGGAGAGCAGATCGGTGTTGGCGAAGAGGTCGGCCCAGATGATTTCGCCGCGAACGGCCACGACCACTCCAATGGCATGCTCCTCGCGCAACTGGGCAAGCACCTGTTCGCGAGCATTCATCACCGGAGCTGCGGCCTCATCGACTTTTTCACTGACGGTGCTGTCCTGCATCGCCTTGGCGTAGCTACTGGTGCCGAGGGAACGGTGATACATGCCTTCGGGAGCAGGTCCGCCAGGGCTGGGCGGCGGCGACGCCGCAGCTTCCATATGCGAGATTGCGCCGTTCACTGAGTTCCACACCTGCTGCTGGTCTTGGTCGACCATCGCTCTTTCACGCACTGCTGGCTGAACCATAAAGCTCTTGAGAGCGGACTTGCCCGCGGCGCCAAAGTTGGCTGAGCTCTCGGTCCAGCGGCCAGGCTCAATGCAGAAAACTCCGAGGTCAATCGGATCGGCGTCGGCAGGAACGATACGGTCCTTAGCGACGATGCGGTCCTGCTTGCCGCCGGTAACGATTTCGCCCGCCAGCAGCAAGAGTGGGCGCTTGGAATGGTTGACGAGAACCAGCGTGTTCACCTCGTCGCCACGATCGTTGTTCTCCTGAACCGAATGGGGTCCTCTGGGCCTAATCAGGCCGAGCGCACGGCCCGCCTCGGTCACTTCAACCTCACCGCTTTTCAAGCCTTCGTCGAGCGTGATGAACGGGGTTTCTCCCGTGGATTTCCCGTCGGCGCGCACAACGGGAAACAAGAGAAGGTTGCCGCTCTCGATGGGTGCGAGCACGCGGTAAGGACCGCCTTGGCCCTCAACCGGGCCGCCTGCTGCTTTCACGCCGCTTCCGAGAAACCATGCGCCCACTGCGACGAACAGCGCCGCTACCCCAAGTCTGCCCCAATTCTTCATGAGTCTCCTCCGCCGGTTTGTGGTTTACCCAGCCGGCCTTCGAAAGGAGAACGGGCGCCACGCGGGAACTTGCAAGACTTTTTTGAGCGCACGCCGACTTGCGCTCCGGATTCGGAGGCCAAAGGGTTGGCCAATACGTCCAAGTCACTAGGCGAATCGTGAGGCAGTGGAGATGGCGTCAGCGGAGTCCGCGGCCGGCGTGCCCGAGACGGTCAGCGTGGCAGAGACGGCGCTCCCCGAACCCCGGGGAACGATGGACCGTCGTCTGCTTGATGAGCTTTGGCGCGCGAGCGCTGTGCCAAGCTGGGGGCTGGAGCGCGACGAATTCGACCGGATCATAGCGGACGCGGGAATCGCCCAGAACTTCGGGCTAGACGCCGGAGTGGCAGCGACGCGTCGACAGCAAGCGGAGTTCTTTCGCGGGCTGCGCCTCGACGATTTGGTGCTCGCGCGAGCCTGCACTGCCGGAATTGAACTGGCGTGGGAGCACTTCATTGCTCAGCACCGCCAGCCGCTGATTCGCGCCGCCATCGCTATCACCGGAAGCGAGACGCTGGGACGCGACCTGGCTGATCAGCTCTATGCGGAGCTGTATGGGTTGAACATGCGCGAAGGCGAGCGGCGCTGCCCCTTGCTTTCGTATCGCGGACGAGGCTCGCTGATGGGCTGGCTGCGGACCACCCTGGCCCAGCGGCATGTGGATCATCATCGACGGTGCCGGCGCGAGCAGCCGCTCGGCGAAATCGATGTGCCGGCAGCGGTTCCGTCTCCGCAGACGCCTGGTGCTGAGCTTTCGCAGTTGGAGCGCGCCATCGAACAGGCGCTCGAGGAGCGGGATGCCGAGGAACGCTTCCTGCTGGCGGCCTATTATCTTGACGGGCAAACCTTGTTGCAGATTGCGCGCGTACTTGAGGTGCATGAAGCTACGGTGAGCCGTAAGCTGCGGCGCGCGACTGAGGAGACGCGGAAACAAGTGCTCAGGAATCTGCGGCGCGATGGGCTGAGTCGGCGTGCGGCAGAAGAAACTCTGGGCGCCGACCCGCGCGATTTGGAAGTAAACCTGAAACAAATTCTGCAAAATTCGCAGAGTGAAGCGTTCAAAGAACAGGCAGCGCCATGAGTGCAACGAAACATCACGAGATTCACCCCGGCGCCGAAATGCTGAGCGCGTTTGCCGAGCAAGCTCTCAGCGCGAGTGAACGGGGCGATGTGCTCAAGCATTTGGCGGTTTGCGGCCGGTGCCGGGAGGTGGTTGCGCTGGCACCCGCGACTGCGAGTGCTGGCGTTGCGCCAGCGCGGCACGAGGTTATGCGGCCGAGGGCATGGTGGAGGAGATGGGGACTCGCTCTTGCTCCGGCAGCGGCTGTGGCAGCAACCGCAGTGATTGCGGTCTACGTGCACGAGCGCAGTTTGGAGAAAAGTGCAGAAGTAGCGAGGCTCGAGCGGCGGCAAGCGGTCGAGAAAACATCGGCGTTGCCACAGGTCCCGCCGCAACCGCCCTTTCAGGCTGCGCCTCCGGAGGCCCCGCGTAGTACTCCCGAGAAGACGAAAAAGGCGGAACGGCCCGAAAGGGCAGGTCGACCCGAAATGGCGGAGCCGCCTTCATCCGTTGCCGAGCCGGATGAAACGGCTGCAGCGCCTCCACCCGAGGTGATGAACGGATTACTCCCTGCTCGCGGCGGGCCTGTAGTGAATCCTGAATTTGAACGTCGCAGAAAATCCGATGAAGCGTTGGCTCCAACGGGAGCGGCTCCGGGCGACAAGACGCCCACTGAAGCGGGGGCGCATGACGAGGAGCGGAAGAAACACGCCGAGGAAGAAGCCGACAATAGGCGCCAATTCACTGCCATGGCGCCCATATCGAGTAACCAAGACAGCCCAGGAAGCGCCACTCCGGGAAGCGGCTCTGCGGGAAGCACTATACCCGTCGATGTTTCTGCCCAGCAACTTGAGACGCAACCGGCCCCTCCGGCGGGCCATCTCCAGCTGCATGGACTACGCTCCACGGTGGACCGAACGACGGGCCCATACGCGTTTCACCTTCCCGACGGGCAGCCCGCAGTTTCGAGTGCTTCGGCGGATCATCGCATGCTTGCCATCGACGAGAAAGGCACACTGTTCATTCGTGAGGACTCCGAAGGGACTTGGCAAAAAATCAAGCGCCAATGGACCGGCCGCGCCGTCGCGGTGCGCAGGCACGCGAGCGCGGTCGACACAACGGGAGTGGTGCCGGCACCCGAAACTGGGGAAAACCCCGCCACCCTGGGCAGTCTGACCCAGCCCGAGACAGCGTTTGAACTCGTTAATGACCACGGTCAAGTGTGGATCAGCCAAGACGGAAGAATCTGGACTGCCCAATAGATTCTGGCGCGGCACTTCGACCCATTCTCTGCAATTTCCCCTGTTGAAAAAACGGCTGGTTGCCGAAAAAGCACTTACGGGAATGTGCTTGCCGCAGTAGCGCGCTGGGCGCACCCTCGCTTCGGCGAAGATCACAATCTCTGAGCCGCGCGTCAAGATTGCTGAGTTGGGGGCATTGCGAGTGAGAGCGACGGGGGCGGATCAGCGAAACGCAGGGTCGGTCGCAGTGCCCTGGGCGTATCTTCGCCTTCCGCCTTTTCCCCAGGTCGCCGTGAGGGTGCTGCAACTGGCCAACAATGAGAATGTGCAGTTGCACCAACTGTGCGATCTGATCTCCTCTGACCCAGCGTTCGCGAGCGAGGTTCTAACGGTCTCCAATTCTCTGCTCTACGCGCCGCGCTATCCATCAGCGACGATTCTGCAGGCTGTGGCCGTGCTCGGCGCCAACACCCTCCAAGGAATGTGCGTGACGGTGGGCGTCAGGGCCTATCTGGGCAAAGCCATGGGTTATCCGGCCATGCGCAACCTGTGGCGGCACAACCTGGCGTGCGCCATCATCGTCAGTCGCATTGCGAATTCGGGATCGATCGATAAAGACACCGCATACACGGCGGGCATTCTGCACGATGTTGGGCGCATGGCGCTGGCGGTGATTCAACCCAAGGGGTATGCGGCGTTACTCGAGAAGCATCACGGAGCAGCGGCATCGATGCTGGAGGCCGAGCGCGAACTGTTCGGCTGGGATCACTGCGAGGTTGGGCGCCAACTGATTGGCGAATGGAAGCTGCCGCAGAGCTTCGAGGCCGTAGTTGCTGATCATCATTCAGAGAGGCACTCAGATGGCGAGTGGGATGTGGCAGAACTGGTGAAGGTGAGCTGCGCGATGGCTTCGGCGATAGGATTTGCCGCATTTTCTGGATGGGAAACCGCGAAGTACCCGGAACTACTCGAAGAGCTGCCGGCGGCAGAACAAAACTCGTTTCATCCTTATGCGCAGAAACTTAAAAGCGAAATTGCCGACAGCATTCACGCCATCGAGTCGGTTTGAGATTGATGTTTCACCTTGCAATGATTGCGCCGGGTTGCATTAGGCCCGTGACCCGGCGCGCTTTTTCATCCACCTTGCTCACTCTTTATGGCCGCATCAGCTTGCGTTGTAGTTCCTCAAGGGTTTGCCCCTTGGTTTCGGGGTAGAAGAGCGCCACTACAATAAACTGAACCACCGTAGCCCCCGCAAAGAAAATGAATGGCGTGGCCGTGCTCATCATCGTCACCACAACCGGGAACACGAGCGCAATCAGCGTGTCACTGAACCAATGACTGGCGCTGCCGACGCCTTGCCCCTTCGAACGCACCGCGGTCGGAAACACTTCGCCGATGTAAACCCAGATCACTGCGCCCTGCGAAACGCTGAAAAACGCAATGAAGGTAACCAGCAGCCACAGCAAATCGCCGCGATGGGATTCGGTTGCGAACACCCAAGCCACGCCGGCAAGGCAGCTGGCGCAGCCTGCCGCGCCGATCAGCAGCAACGACTTGCGGCCCAGTTTGTCGATCAGCGACATGCCGACGATGGTAAAGAGAAAGTTGGTTGTGCCGATGGCGATTGCTTGCTGATCGCTCGAAATCTGGCTGAAGCCGGCTGCGGCGAAGATGTTGTTCAGGTAGTAAAGAATTGCGTTGATGCC